>MDTG01175776.1_pt1 | contig 102526 bp, 82 predicted proteins | sample 811421 | NCBI WGS metagenome assembly MDTG01 (sample SAMN05326645, study PRJNA326480) | marine metagenome | isolation source: seawater | place: Pacific Ocean: South East | collected 2011 | reverse complement strand
ATTGCTAATTGTTAAAGAGCGTGCTTCAAACTCGTTTGAAGCGGGAGGCGTATGTTACACTTCCCAGATTTTAAGTCAAGCGTGATGATTTATCTTTTTACCAAACACATCATCACGATTGACTCTTTCACTATTTGGTACTGCTAACATCGCATTTCAGGGCTTTCGTTACCACCCTGAAGCGAGGGCGCCATTTTAGTGATTTAAACCTGACTGTCAAGCGTCTTTTTGAAAGATTTTTGCAATCCGGCTTATCTCACCTGAGGCGCTACTTTCGCAGCGCTCCGCATGACATGGCGCGCATTATAGAGAGTTCAGCTGTGGGTGCAAGGGTTAATCAATTAAAAACATGCAGAACACGATTGTTCGCGCAAAAAGCAAACGATTTAGCGAAAACACCTACAAATTATGCCTGTTTCTAACCCAGGCCAACAACGATAGCAGCTTTAAGCCGTTTTTTACCATAGCTGAAAGCTTTGCTAAACACCTTGTACTCAATTGGAATATATTGTCGCTCTGCTGTCGACAACCAGGGAATGTCGGCTGTGTCAGGATCGTTTATATAGATAAAATTATCATCGGCCGCGCACACTACTACCCAATGCGGCGCTTTGCTCTTATCAAATTGCCAGGTACTGATCAGAGCAATGATAAGCTTATCTTGTTGCAGATACCGCTTAATTGCACTAACCGTAAGCTCAGCATGATGAACTGTGACACCTTGCTGCTCCGTTTGTTGCCTGAAAGAGTCATGAACCCGTTGCAGAACCGCTTTTTTTACCTCACTTCTAACACTGTCACCAAACAACAAGCCATCATTGTTCAGATAAACTTCGGCAGAAAACCCTCTGCGATGCGCCGCCAGTGCTAATCCTCTCGGACCACAGCCGCCATGGCCACTGGTCATAAAGATGGTAGTGGCCTCCCGCCATAGCTCGATTTCATGCTGATAAGGGTTAAACAAGCCCGGCTTAAAATAATTAAAAGCCATTAATAAACTGGCTGGCCCACAGGTAAATGGAGTGGTTTGGGCGATGTACGGAACCTGACGGGTACCCGAGTCACGCTTAAACTGGATCACTTGCTTCTGCATACAGATTGCATCTGAATGATCTTCATAGAAGTCATGCTTTATTGCAAACTCATGGTACTGCAACTTCTTATAAAGTTTTATTGCCGCCTCATTATCTATGCGTACCTCTAAGCGCAGCAATGCACAATGCCGGTTAGCTGCCTGGACCTCTGCTTCCGCCATCAGCTTTTCAGCAAAGCCCCGCTGCCTGAATGCAGGATCCACAGCTATTGAATACAACCGCGCCAGACTGGTGCCTCTGCGGTAGATTAACAAAAAGTATCCTGCCAGCGTGTCGCCCACTTCAAGCACAAGCAAGTCACTACGTTTTTCAGTAATAAAACGCCTGAAACTACGCACACTTAATCTGTCTGAACTAAAGCAACGTTGTTCTATAAACTGTAAAGCAGCAACATCAGCCAGCATCGCAGGTCGTAATCTGATATCGTTCGCCTGTTCTGACTTAACCATACACTTTTACCCTTAACATCATTCTTAATAGCAACCTAAATACATCACAACAGTTATGCGTTTGAAATGCCAGTAAGAAATTCTGATGCTATGCTGAAAATAAATTTGCTGTCTTTCACTGCCATAATCAGTCAGGCTTGACATGCTAACAGGAGGCAACATGGCGAAACTGATAATAATAGTAGATAAAGCTCAGGACTGGGCACCTTTTCATCAATATGACGGTGTAATGAGTTTACCCGCTTACCTTAAGTGGTCTGCCAAACAAAAACAGCGTGTGCGGGTGATTAACCTGTGTCGCCAGTCACACTATTTGGGAAGCGGCTACTATTGTTCCCTACTGGCCGAGGCCCGTGGGCATAATGTAATGCCATCGGTGCGGGCATTTAATAAATTTAATCGCCATGAAATTGCAGATATCGCCGACGAAGTGCCATTGGCATTGCTGCAACAGCTGAACAAAGACCTGGCTGAAGAAACCGCAAGCCAGCTGACGTTTAATATTTACTTTGGGGAGACAGAGCATAAAGCTTTAAAAAAGGTTGCCTCCTATCTGTTTGAAGCTTTTCCGGTACCTATCCTCAGAGTGGAACTACAGAAAAAAGTCCGCTGGCAGGTCAAAACCCTGAAAATTGGCAGCGTAAACAAACTTACTGAAACAGAACAGAGTTTATTTGGCAATATTCTGGAGAAATACAGCCATAAAATATGGCGCCTGGAACCCACGAACCGCAAGTTTAAATACGACCTTGCCGTGTTAGTTGACCCAAAAGAAAAGTTTCCGCCATGCACACCAAAATCGCTGGATTTATTTGTCCGAGCTGCGATAAAAGCGGCGATGGATGTTGAGCAAATTACCGCAAAAGATATTCACCGGTTAGCAGAATTTGATGGTCTGTTTATCCGCGAAACAACAGCAGTGAATCATCATACCTTTCATATGGCACAAAAAGCAGAGCGCGAAGGATTAGCGGTAGTGGATGATCCCAGCTCTATTTTACGCTGTGGTAATAAAGTGTACCTTCATACTTTGTTTGAACAGCATAAGGTGCCAATGCCTGACGGTATTATGTTATTCAAGCAGGATGAAGACAACCTGGAACGCGCAGCCGATAGTCTTGGCCTGCCGCTAGTGTTAAAAATTCCTGATGGCAGTTTTTCCCGCGGCGTAATAAAAGTAAAAACCCTGACCGAATTACGCTCTACTCTAGTCACTCTGTTTGAACAAAGCGCTATTATCCTGGCGCAGCGGTATACCTTTACCGAATACGACTGGCGGATTGGCGTGTTGAACGGCCAGGCTATATTTGCCTGTAAGTATTTTATGGCCCGCAATCACTGGCAAATTTATAAGCATGGTAAGGCTAAAACCGAAAGTGGTGGTTTTAGCACCTGCGCAGTGAATGAAGTGCCGGCACATGTATTAGATGCAGCTATTCGTGCCTGCGCACCAATTGGTGACAGCCTTTACGGAGTAGATGTTAAACAAGACGGCGATAAAGTTTATGTAATAGAAGTAAACGACAACCCGAATATTGATGATGGTGTGGAAGACTTGCACCTGGGTAACAAACTTTACGACATCTTAGTCGAAGACTTTATCCGTCGGATAGAACTGAAAAGATAAATTAAGAGGGATGCCTGCACGGATTGCAGGCACATAAAACTGACGGGATCAGTTTTAGACAGCTTCAGCTGGCCTGCGTAGCAGGTATTTACCATGGATGGTAAAAACACAAAAGCGCCGGGAGTGCTTTTGGACAGCCTAAGGCTGGTCCCGAGGGATGCCTGCACGGATTGCAGGCACAAAAAAACCGGCCTTGGCCGGTTAATTTGGTGCAGATGGAGAGACTCGAACTCTCACGCCTTGTGGGCACAAACACCTGAAGCTTGCGTGTCTACCAATTCCACCACATCTGCGTTATGTTTTGCACCAGGTGCCTAACATGGCGAGCAGTATAGCGATTCAAAATAACTAGTCAACTATTGAATTCAACTATTCTGCTCGTTTTTATCCGTTCGCTTATTTGCTGAGCAAGGCGCTATTTATTTCGCCTTTTTAAGCAAGCCAATTTCCTCTAAACGCTGCATTAAATAGTCGTTAGAGTTTATAGGCTCTGGATAACGGTTTGGCCGTTCTGCACTAATACAACTATCCAGTGTTTCAATTACATAGTCCGGATTAGGGTGCATAAAGAACGGGATCGAATATCGTGGCTCGCCCGCGGCCATACCGGCCGGATTTACTACCCGATGAGTGGTAGAAGGCAACACATGGTTAGTTAAGCGCTGAAGCATATCGCCAATGTTGACCACTATGGTGCCTTCAATGGTCGTTACCGGTAACCAGCTGCCATCACGACGCAGGATTTCCAGGCCTGCTTCGTTAGAGCCAACCAATAAGGTAATCAGGTTAATATCTTCATGCTGGCCGGCCCGAATAGATTCCGTGGAGGTATCCTTAATTGGCGGATAGTGAATAGGCCGCAAGATGGAGTTACCGTAATCTACTTTATCAGCAAAATACTGCTGTGGCTGGCCAAGGTATAACGCTAACGCCTCCAACACCCGATTGCCTAACTTTTCCAGCTCAGCAAATAAGGTGTAAGTGGCCTCTTTAAAGCCAGGCACTTCAGCAGGCCAGATATTCGGGTATAAGCTGGGGTGCGGTGCCGGACCTTCCACCTCGCGACCAACGTGCCAGAACTCTTTTAAATCAGGATGATTAGAGTCTTTAGCTTTTTCGACCCCAACGGCGGTATAACCCCTGGCACCGCCCTGCCCTGGTTTATGATATTTGGTCTTCACCTCGGTCGGTAACGCGAAAAACTGCTTAATCGCGCTGTAAGTATTTGCTACCACTTCGTCTGGAATACCGTGGCCACTAATGCCGCAGAATCCAAACTCAGTGTAGGCCTTGCCAATTTCGGCAACAAAGTTATCTTTGTCGGTGGCAAACCGTCTTATATCTAACGTTGGAACTTGCTGTGTCATATAAAAGACCTGTTTTTTAGCCTAAGGAAAAAAAGAACCCTGCAATTGCAGCGCTCATTAAGTTAGCTAATGTTGCAGCAAGCAGCGCTTTTAAGCCCAGCTCAGCAATATCAGCCCGACGACCTGGCGCCATACCACCCAGCCCGCCTAATAAAATAGCAATTGAAGAAAAGTTAGCAAAACCACACAGGGCAATTGTCACGATTACCTGAGTATGGGCACTTAGCTGTTCTTTCACCTGCACAAAGTCGAGGTATGCGACAAATTCATTAATAACTAATTTCTGGCCAATAAAACTGCCCGCTAAACGCGCTTCATCCCAGGATACGCCAAGAATAAACGCCAGCGGCTGGAACACATAACCGAATATCAGTTGCAGCGTCAGGTTCTCCATGCCAAACCAGCTACCAACGCCACCAACAATACCGTTAACCAGGGCAATTAAACCAACAAAGGCCAGTAACATAGCACCAACATTCAGCGCAAGTTGCATACCACTGGACGCGCCAGCCGCTGCGGCATCGATAACATTCGTATGCGGTTTTTCCGTGCTTATTTCGGTTAATTCATTCTTCGGTTGTTCGGTTTCAGGCAATATTATTTTGGCCATTAAAAAGCCACCAGGGGCGGCCATAAAGCTGGCCGCTATCAGGTATTTAAGTTCAATACCTAAACCGGCATACCCTGCCAGCACTGAGCCGGCTACTGATGCAAGCCCCCCCACCATTACGGCAAATAGTTCTGAACGGGTCATTGTTGGAATAAAGGGCCTGACCACTAATGGAGCTTCAGTTTGACCAACAAAAATATTGGCAGCTGCCGACATCGATTCTGGCCGGCTGGTGCCGAGTAATTTTTGTAAACCACCGCCGATTAACCGGATAACCCAGCTCATTAAACCAATATGGTACAACACCGCAATTAACGAAGAGAAAAAGATAATAATCGTTAGTACGTGAATGGCGAATATAAAGCCCTGAGAAAAGCTCCCTAAATCACCGAACAAGAACAGTATGCCCGCGTTGGCATATCCAATAACATTGGCGACAACCTGCGACACGCGGTACAACACGTCCTGACCAAAAGGCACATAAAGTACAAAAGCACCAATCACCAACTGAATAGCAAAAGCCCCGCCTACCGTGCGCCAGTTGATACGATTGCGATGTGCAGATGCAGCAAACGCCACCAGTAATAAGGCAAAAATGCCCACTAATCCCATCATATGTTATTCCCTGATTATTATTATTCTGCCAGTAACTGGCGAATTTTTGCTTTTATAATATCGATTGCAATCTGATTTTTACCACCGCGGGTAACCACCAAATCAGCATATTGCTTAGACGGTGCGATAAACTCGAAAAAAGCGGGCCGTACGGTTGTTTCATATTGTTCAGTAACAGATGCCAGGCTTCTGCCGCGATCTTCTAAATCACGCTTAATTCGCCTTAGCAGACAAATATCCAGCGGCGTATCCATAAATACACTGATATCAAACTGCCCGCGCAGCTTTTCATCATTCAGCAGTAAAATACCCTCTACCAGTATAACTTTGGCGGCCTGCACTTTTATAGACTCATCCAGCCGGGTATGTAATTTGTAACTGTACTGCGGCATTTCAATACTTTGACCAGCACGCAAGCGCTGCAAGTGCTCAACCAGTAAGCTATGTTCAAACGCAGAAGGATGATCGTAATTAGTCAGGATCCGCTGATCAAAAGACAGATGGCTTTGGTCACGGTAATAAGCATCTTCCGATAAAATAGCAATACGCTCGCCGCCCAGTTCAGCAACCAACTCCTGATAAACGGTTGACGCAAATAAACTTTTACCAGATGCAGAGGCACCCGCAATAGCAATAATAGTATTTTTAGCCACAACATCGCCTACTTTGTGGAAAACAGCTGGCGATTATCGCTAATAATGCAGCAGATAGAAATAAAAACAGCTAAAAAAAATGCCCGCGTTACGCGGGCATTTTAGTTTTTAGCTTAACTAATCTTAGAAGCGGTAGCTTACACCTACTTTCAAACGCCAGGTTGAATCATCAACATAAAACGTATCAAAGTTGTTAGTATTGGTTGAAGGGTTACCATAAACATACTGACGGGTTTCCGGGTCAACAGTAAACTCAACCAGTTCAGTAGTACCGAAGTTACTACCGTACACCTTGCCCTTGCTGCTATCTATCAGATTCAAGAAGTTATCTATTGTCAGGTAGACCATACCTTTGTGGCCTTCTTTAAAGCCTGGTACTTCCTGACGGATGCTTAAATCCAGGGTCGTTACCCAAGGAGTTGTATTGACACCTTTTGGTAAATAACCACCCGCATACTGGTTTAACCCAAGCTGGTTAATGGTATTGAAGAACGTAGCTTCAGCTGCTGCTGAAACAAACCGTACATTAGGATCACCTTGCGTTGGAATATAAGGCAGGAACGAATCATTAAACGTACCTGGGCTTATTAGGCCATATGGGTCACTACCCGGACCAGAACGCCCATCTAAATCAGCGCCATCGGCATAATAGGTTATTGGCTTACCTGAACGGCGCTCAAAGAACATATTAATGTTGGTGTTATAGCCTTCAAAGAACTGATGCTCATAACCAAAGTTAATAACAAAGCGATGCTCAGTTTCAAAGGTTGAACGGCCAACAACTGCCTCATTACGGTTTATTGCAGTATTAAAGCCATAGTTGCTGGAAGCAGTAGAGCTGGTACTGGTGTGCGCATCTGTAATGTCTTGATTAGTATAAGAGGTCGTTACATTGATACCATTATCCCATTTCTTGCTCAGGATAGTGCTGAAGACAATAGAACGGCCATCTTTATCGGTATTGGTCAGCATCAGATCGCGAGTATTGCCATCTGCATCGTCATAAATGATCCGGCCACCATCAGCGGTCGTGCCATCTTCGTCACCAAACAGACTTGCGTCTTGCCAGAAAGCGGTATTTTCGCCTTTCTTGTACATTAACTCGTTTGTCCACAAGAAATCATCACCCAACATTGGGATATCGAAGCGATAATCTGCAGCAATCTGAACGCGCCAATCGGACGGCAGCTTAAAGTTTGGATCAGTAAAGTTGGTGCTGCCATAAGCAGTTGCATTAGCTACTGCATCTCGCAGTTCTTGTGGTACCTGAGTTAAGCTTACATTAGTGAAATCTTCACCTCTTTCTCTTGCGATACCTACACCTGGGTTAGAATAGGAATTAGATACCCATACAGTTGGCTGACCTCCGGAGAAGCGACCAACACCACCGCGAATTACTAAATCATCAAACCCATCCCATTTGAATGCCAAACGTGGTAATAAAATACCGATGCCATCCAGACTTTCGCTATTATCTAAGCCACCCGTTCTGGCCGCCATCTGATCGTTAAATAGTGGCTTATCATCTGATGCCAGCATTTCGTAACGTAAACCTATGTCGAAAGTGAAGTTTTCATCAAAAGCCCACTCGTCATGCACATATATTGCATGTTCATCACGCACGAACGAAGCTGCTGCATCATTCGGGTCCAAGCTGTTAGCGTTCTGGTAATCAATTGAAGCAGCAATTCTATTTTCAAAGTCTGCAAGGCTCGCAAATTCATACTCACCCTTGGTGCGCTGTAAAAACAGGTTAAAAATGTCTAAACGCTTAAACTGATAACCAAAACTTATGCTGTGATCGCCAACCAGATAATCTGCGTCCATGCCTAAGATAAATGATTTCTTTCTTAAATCATTTGAGTGCCTGGAGTAGTCAGAACCCAGTGCAATATCACCAGAACTTGTTTCAACTAATACATCACCAAAGTCACCAAATGATGCTTGTATAGTCGGGTTGTCAAGGTAGGTAAGGCTGAACTGGGTGGAGAAATCAGGTGTCCAGTCAGAATATAATTTAAAGGCATAATTAGAAAGCTCTTCAACCCGATTATACCAGTGCGAAGATAAGCGCAGTTCAAACGGGCTGCTGCTTTGATTCGAGGTGCGGTTACCTTTGGTATACTGGTAAGTAAACGCCGCACGGTGTTCATCGTTAATGTTCCAGTCTAATTTTAACAGTAACTTTTCGTCATCCGTTATCGGTGCAAGATCCCATACCCCAGGATCAACGCCGTAAACGCGCTGGGCAATATCTCTAACTGCATTATAATCAGCCAGGTTAGCTCTTGATTGGTTAGGCGCTGAACTTCCTGCCGGGCCCCACTCAATTGGCGCAGTCGCTTCGTAGTACTCGTATGATACGAAATAGAACAATTCGTCTTTTACGATAGCACCACCAAGGGTAGCGCCGTAAGTTGTTTCATCAAACTTTATAGGGATCTCGTTCGTACCGTCCTGAGGTGTACCGGCCAGGTCGTCATTCTGTGTTTCATAAAACACAGAGCCAAATAACTTATTGCCACCTGATTTGGTTACAGCATTGATTTTTGCACCCTGAAAGCCACTGTCTTTGGCGTTAAAAGGGGAAACATCAATCGTGATTTGATCAATGGCTTCTAAAGAAATGGGTGACCGGGTAGTAGGATAACCGTTGGCATTTAAACCAAAGTCATCGTTTTGAGCAATACCATCTACACTAATGCTATTAAAGCGTGGGTTGGTGCCTGCTACGCTTAATTCACCATCTTTAGATGATAAAACTGCCAACGGATTATTACGAACGATATCTTTGATATCGCGGTTAAAACTAGGTGAATTGGCAATGTCTTCAGCACCAAAATAACTGTTGCTGCCAATGTTCTGGGCGACTATAGAACTACCAGTAACTGTAATACGTTCAACTTGCTGAGCAGACTCGACCTGAGCATTTAAGCGCAGGGTATCATCCAGCGACAGATATATATTGTTATAGGTTTTTACACCCTGAGCGCTGGTAATTGTAATTGTATATGGACCACCAACCCGCAGGCCAGTGCTGGAGAAAGCACCAGACTGGTTAGTTACTGCCGTTGAACGGGTACCAGATGGTACATGGACAATTTCAACTTTGGCGTCGGCTATAACCTGACCAGCAGGGCCTGTAACATTACCACGGACACCAGAAGAGGTATCATTTGCCATAGCGATATTAACCGAGCCCAATGCGAGTGTTACGGCTAACGCTAAATGTTTTATTTTCATATCGTTAATCACCTGGTAGTTAGTAGTTTTGTTCTAATCCGTTTGAATACAAAAATCTGTGTTCAATTAAGGGCAAAAGTGTAACGCAATTTTATGTCACTTTGATTACACCACAATTTAACCGGGAACTTTTAAGCTCTTCTTTAGTCAAAGTGCGCCTGTCATCCAAGTGTAACATGGCTGGTCAGAGTTGCGAATAATCACGACCTAAATTGATTAAAAAATATCAATTTTTGAATAAAGCGGCAGCATGCTGGTGTTTCAGCATTCGCTTGGTTATGCTACCAACTCCTTGCAGCCCCTTGAAAAACTATCGTTTATCTATGTTTAATCATTCTGTGTTTTATTTTCTTTTGCTGTTTTCCGGAGTAGCTATGGCCGATCACGTCAACGAGCTTAAGGTCGCAACCTTCAATGTCAGCATGGAATCTTCTAATTACCTGGCGCAAGGTGAAACCGGGAACAACCGGGTATTGGCGTCAATTCTGGCAAATGGTGACAACCCGCAGGTAAAAAATATTGCCGCAATAATTCAGCGTGCAAGGCCCGATGTCCTGTTATTAAATGAGTTTGACTATATTACTGACCCCAAGCAGGGTATTCAGGCTTTTATTAAACACTATTTAACCCAGCCTCAAGCGGGCAGCGAGCCTATTAACTATCCGTATTTTTACTATTCTACCGTAAATACCGGACAGCCCAGCCCGTTTGATTTGGATAATAGTGGTAAAGCTACCGGTGTCGGTGCCGATGCCTGGGGTTATGGCTTTTACCCGGGCCAGTACGGTATGGTTTTGCTATCGAAATACCCGATTGATCTCAAAAACGTTCGCACGTTTCAGCATTTTAAGTGGAAAGATATGCCACAGTTTATGCCCACATTAAAACCTGACGGCAGCCCCTGGTATAGTAGTGAAGCATGGCAGCAAATGCCATTGTCGTCTAAGTCACACTGGGATATACCAATAAAAGTTGATAACACCACGGTGCATATTCTGGCAAGCCACCCTACTCCACCGGTATTTGATGGACCGGAAAACCGCAATGGCATCCGCAATCACGACGAGATCCGTTTCTGGCTGGACTATCTGGATCCGGGTAACGCTGGCTACATTTATGATGATGAAGGCAATAAAGGTGGTTTGGCAGAAAACAGTCGCTTTGTGTTACTCGGCGATTTAAATGCGTCAGCGGATGGCGATGGTGATGCTATCAGCAGTGCCATTAAAGCACTGGTAAGCCATCAGAGAATAAGCCAGAGCGTTACCCCAGAAAGTAAAGGAGCGGCTGAAAACTCGCCCGAACAGGCACATGCTAAATATCACACCGCGGCATGGCGGATGCGGGCAGATTATGTGCTGGCTTCTGACTTTGGTTTTAACACTACCGATGGTGGGGTTTTCTGGCCGGCAAAAAATGAAGCAGACTATGCTATGGTCGGCACTCGTGGCGCCAGCTCAGATCATCGTCTGGTTTGGCTGAAGCTTGAATTAAGCGCTGAGTAATTCAGCGCGCAACTCTGTTCGGGACAATATTTAAGACACGCTTAAAATTTCAAAACCAGGTTTTGCACGTGTACCGTAACTTCTTCACGGTCATGGTAAAGATGCTTAACCTGTAAACGAAACTTAATATCGGCTTCTACCAGGCGCTGCTCCAGTTGAGCCAATATGTCTGTTACTGTTTCGTAGCGCTTTTTCATCGGCAGTTTTAAGTTAAATATCGCTTCCTGACACCAGCCATTAATCAGCCAGTCGCCCATCCGCTGTGCAACCCGCTGTGGCTGTTCAATCATGTCGCAAACAACCCAGTAGACATTTTTCTTTTGCGGCTCGAACTTAAAACCATCTACCGTTAAATGCTTGACCTGGCCAGTTTGCATTAGCGATTCAGCCATTGGCCCGTTATCGATAGCGGTCACCATCATGCTGCGCTTGACCAGCTGATAAGTCCAGCCACCGGGGCTGGCGCCTAAATCAACCGCATTTAAGCCACCGCCCAATCGCTTATCCCATTCAGATTTAGGAATAAACTACAGAAACGCTTCTTCCAGTTTCAACGTGCTACGACTGGGCGCTTCGCCAGGAAACTTCAGCCGCATAATACCGTTTTCCAGCGGGCTATTATTCTCTGGATAAGACACGCCAACATACCCTTGCTGACCACTGAGCAATAAAATATGCAAAACCGGCGCTCGCTTTTGCTCTTTTAACAATAATACGCCTGCTTTGCGCAGTGACTGGCGAAGAGGCACGGTTAATTTACGTGCCAGGGTTGATAACGTTTTACCGTCGTTTGTTTCAGGATATTCGACCCGTAGCTCACCACAGCCGGTTAGTTCAGCAGCAAGAAGAGCTTCAAGCACCGGCGCTATTCGATCTTCAGATGGTAATTCAAGCAGTTGCGCCTGCAACAGACACCATTGGCGTATAAAAATAAAATGCTCAAATGGATAATCACGATAAAACTCTGCCAGACCATCAGCATCATAAGCTTCAAAAATAACAAAGGCTGAATTCGCCGTTAGTTTACAAAAACCAAAAACGTCATAGCTGCTGGCTTTGTCCTGAATTTCCGCGGCACATTCTTTTTCAAAACCGGCACGGCAATACAATAGTAATTGTTTCATCTAACATCCTTTCGCCAGGCGCTTATTGCAAGCATCAACCAGCCAATAATCAAAATTTGTCCACCTGTTGGTGCTAAGGCAGAATTATACAACGGTAATTTCAGCACGCCGGCACATAGCGTCCAGACAAACAGCCAAAGCCCCAGATGCCAGAATAACGCAACAGCTTTTATCAGCCTGGCAGAATCGGGCTGACGCCCAATAACCATCAACGCCAGAGTATGAAATGCCAGGATACTGATAGCACTTAACAGGCGACCAAACTCTTTACTATCGAGCCCAGCCCACAGATGCATCAATGCCGCCGCCAACCCTACTACTGCTGCACCATACAAAGCAGAGAAGCTGTTACTGGCTGACCAGAAGAATTTCATCTATTACCTCACTGCAATATGCTGCGGCCTGCTCAATCAGTTGTTGCTGCCGTAATTTGCTGGCTTTAGTCGGTTTAAAATCATGATCTGCGCTCGCCAGCCAATGTATCCTGACTTCTGGCCAACTTAAATCCGCTAACTCTGTACGTTTACCAAACGGGTCTCGCTCGCCCTGTATAATATACAAAGGTGCTGTCAACCGGGCAAAGTGTTCAGTACGCCAGCTGTTATTACCTGGCGGGTGAAAGGGATAGCCAAAAGCAAATATCGCCTTAAAGCGCGGCACCTCTGACAAACTCAACATGCTGGCAACCCGACCGCCCATCGACTTCCCACCAATAAATAATGGTGTACTGGCGTTGGCCATGTCAATTTGCGCTAAGAACTCTTGCTGCAATACTGTCATTTTCCCCGGAGGTCGTTTACGCCCCAGCTCAATGCTCTGCTGCATGTAACCGAAATTAAAACGCTGTACTTCAATGTTTTGCGCCCCAAGCGCCTCGGCCAGAGCATTCATGTAATGGCTATCGCAGGAGGCTCCGGCACCGTGAGCCAGAATTAAACAGGCTTTGGGGTTAGTCAAGGGCAACAGCATTAGTAAATTGTTGTTCAGTGAATAGTTGTTGTTCCGCTGTTACCATATCGACCATCCACTGTCGAAACGCTGTAATTTTACCCAGCTCGGTCTGACTTTCCCGGCACACCAGATAATAGGCATCTTTACTAATCAGCACATGGTTAAACGGCACAATTAAACGACCGGAGTTAATATCTGGCCGTGCCAGCACGTTGTGCGCCAAAGCTACACCCTGGCCATGAATAGCCGCCTGCAGCACCATTGAAGAATGACTGAAAATTGGTCCCTGATTAACATTAAACTGTTTATAGCCCTGGCTGGTAAACCAGGCTTTCCAGGCCCGGCGTGAGCTATCATGAAGTAAATTATGTTTTGCTAAATCTGTAGGTTCGTTCAGCGGTTTTCCGCTGTTAAGCAACAATGGCGAACATACCGGTAACAAATATTCCGTGTGCAACTTATCTGCATGTAAATTACGCCAGTTGCCCCGACCATAATAAATGGCCACATCTACGTCATCAGTTAATGACCCTTCATCCAGATCCACCGCTTTAATCCGGACGTCGATATCCGGATGCTGTTCACTAAACTGATTTAAGCGGGGTACCAGCCACTGAATTGCAAAGCTTGGTTGCAAACTTACGGTTAACGAACCTTTAGCACCGCGTACCAGTAACTTCTCTGTCGCCTCATGCAACTGCAGAAAAATCTCTTTGATGTCCAGAAAATAGCTTTGACCCTCTTCTGTCAGCAACAGCGAGCGGTTTTTACGCATAAACAATTTCAGACCAAGATGATCTTCTAACGCCTTGATCTGATGACTTATCGCAGCCTGTGTTACATACATTTCTTCGGCAGCCTTAGTAAAACTAAGGTGTCGGGCGGCTGTTTCGAAAGCCTTTAACGCATTTAGTGGTGGCAGACGACGCGCCATAAATTTACTTAGCTCAATAGTTAACTGGCTGGGGGCTTATAGCCTTCAATCTCAATATCTTCGCCCTGAAACAAGAAGGCATCCATCTGTTGCTCCAGAAATTGCCGATGTTCAGGATTCATCATATTGAGCTTTTTCTCGTTAATCAGCATTATTTGCTTGGCCTGCCACTTGCTCCACGCCTCTTTGCTAATCGACGCAAAAATTTTACTGCCAAGCTCGCCCGGATATAACTGAAAATCCATTCCAGGTGCCTCTTTTTGCAAATACTGACAAAAAACCGTTCTACTCATCAACTTTTCTCCTCATTACGGGGTTGTAATGCCTGCAACTGTTGCAGCAGGATTTTAGCAGGTGCAGATAACCCCACCTGCGGTAATTGCGCTATTGTAAACCATTGCGCTGCCGTTTGCTCCTGCACCAGCTCAGGTTTTGTCGCAAGCTGCACTAACAGAGGGGTTATCCATAAGCGAAAATGACTGAATGTATGTCGAAATGCCGGTAATTCAAGCGTTGCTGCTACTTTTAAGTTATTTAACAACTGGTAATCTGTTCGATGCTGTTCATTGCCAAACTCAATAAGGCCGTACAGGCCGCCCCATAACCCACTTGCAGGCCTTTGTTGCAATAGTATCTGCTGCTGATACTGCAGCATTAACCAGAAGCTTTGTTTCTCAGGGATGGTTTTTGCAGGCTTTTTCCCAGGGTACGCGGTTTGTTCACCAGCCTGAGCTGCCCGGCAGTTTAAATGCAGTGGACATTGTGCACAACGGGGTTTGCTGCGACTACATAGTGTCGCCCCCAGGTCCATCATTGCCTGATTAAATGCCGAGACCTGTTCTCCCTGCGGGGTAACCTGTTCAGCCAGATCCCATAACTTTTGTTCGACAGCTTTATTACCTGGCCATCCACAAACCGCAGAAAACCGGCTTAATACCCTTTTGCAATTGCCATCTAAAATAGGGTAATGCTGGCCCAGTGCCAGCGATAAAATGGCACCTGCGGTAGAGCGGCCAATCCCGGGTAGGGCAAGTACCCGGGCAAATTCAACCGGAAACTGTCCATCATACTCAGTCGCTATTATCTGAGCCGTTTTATGTAAATTTCGGGCACGGGCATAATAGCCAAGGCCAGTCCACAAATGCAGCACTTGATCCAGTGGCGCCGCCGCTAAACTTTTCACATCAGGAAAATGCTGAATAAACTGCTCAAAATAAGGAATTACCGTACTCACCTGGGTTTGCTGCAACATCACCTCACTGAGCCAGGTTTTATAAGGTGTTTTATTTATCTGCCATGGCAGCGTTTTACGGCCGTGTAACTGATACCAGCTAAGCAGCTGATCTGAAAACCAATTAGCAGTATCTTTTTGCAACAGCGCTCTCCACATCTCAGCCAACTTGCGAATAGCTGCGCAGTATAAGCAGCTTGCAGTTGAAAGCCAACGCAAAACGTCAGTTGAGCTTCTGCCCTAATATCCGCATAATGTGCGCCGCAGTTTGATTATGGAGCCATAAATGACCACCACCCCAGAGCAACCAGAAACGCAAAAACCGGCCGCAGGGCAAGACGAAAACGTGCCTTACATGCGTAAAATCCGCTCTTTTGTACTGCGAGAAGGCCGGCTGACCAAAGGCCAGCAAAATGCCCTGGATAACCACTGGTCCGCATTTGGTCTGGCTTATCAGAACTCGCCATTAAACCTGACTGAAGTGTTTGGCCGCGCTGCGCCGGTGGTACTGGAAATCGGCTTTGGCATGGGAAAGTCACTGGTTGCCATGGCTCAACATGCACCCGACAAAAACTTTATCGGTATTGAAGTTCATAAACCCGGCGTGGGAGCTTGTCTTGGTGATGCGGCGGCGGCGGGTCTGAGCAATTTGCGTTTATTCGAACATGATGCGGTGGAAGTACTGAACGACACTATAGCGGATAGTAGTCTGAGTACCGTGCAGCTGTTTTTCCCCGATCCCTGGCATAAAAAACGCCACCATAAGCGGCGGATAGTTCAGCCTGATTTTGTTCAGTTGCTGCGCCAGAAACTACAGATTGGCGGAGTGTTTCATATGGCAACAGACTGGCAAAATTACGCTGAGCATATGCTCGAAGTAATGCAGGTAGCTGAAGGCTTTGCCAACGTATCTGCAACCGGCGATTATGTTGAACGTCCGGAACAGCGCCCTCTAACCAAATTTGAACAACGTGGGCAGCGTCTTGGCCATGGCGTCTGGGATCTTATGTTTGAAAGGATAAGTTAATGCTCACTAACACCAGTCAGATGCTACTGCGGAATATTGCCGATTTAACCGGCAATATATTAATTGTTGAACCAGAAGCTGATGAACTTTGCCGCAGCCTGCTGGCAAACCTGCCTACGGATGCAACATTAAGCTGCTACACCACAAATGCAGCCGTTGCCAGCACCTGGCAGCATTCTTCAGCAACCTGCCACTTCAGTGCACTGCCAACATTTAACCAGCAATTTGATACTGTGGTAATTTTTTACCCGAAAAGTAAAGAGCAACTTAATTTAACGCTGGCAAACCTGGCTCCTGCCTTAGCCGACAACAGTCAGCTCTATCTGGTTGGTGACAATAAAGGCGGTATTAAAAGCCTCAGCAGTCACGCCGATAAGTTAGGCTTGCAGGTTAACAAACTGGATAATGCTAAGCATTGCCTGTGGTACTACTTAAGTGGCTCACTGCAAAACCTTGCCAAACCTGCATTCAGCCAGCACAAACTAACCATTAACAGCACCGAACTTAACATTTGCTCCATCGCCGGAGTGTTTAACCATGGCAAACTGGATATTGGTACAGCTTTATTACTTGATAATCTGGAACATATTGTTAAAGGCACTGTTTTAGATTTTGGATGCGGCAGCGGCGTTATCGGTGCTTATCTGAAAAAACGTCACAACGCGCTTAATTTGTATTGTTCGGACGTTAGTGCACTGGCCGCTGAAGCCACCCGTCAGACCCTAAGCGCTAATAATCTGCAAGGCACGGTAATAACAGCAGACGGCCTGCCGGCACAACCAGCAAGCTTTGATCATATTGTCAGTAACCCGCCGTTTCATACCGGCATAAAGACCGACTACAGTATAAGTGAAGCGTTTATCAGTCAGAGTAAAAGCCGCCTGAATGCTGGTGGTAGTTTAACGCTGGTCGCCAACTCGCATCTGGCATACCACACATTACTTGAACAAACCTTTGGCAAAGTGGCAATATTGGCTAAAGCCAATGGTTTTGTTATATATCAGGCAATTAAAAGGTAAGGCAATGAAAAAGCGGTTAATGACGCTGGCATGGCAAGTGCTGGGGTTTACCCTGGTTGTAGCAGTAATAATGCCAGCACACGCCGATGTGCCACAGCAGTGTATTCAAAATAAAAACCGGTTTAAAGCCTGCCCTCACCAGCTGTATCGGGCCGATACTCTGCCATCTCAAAACGAATTACAGTTACTTTGTATTTGCGTGACAGATTTTCTGCCACTGCTGCAACAACCCGGCAGCGAACAGCAAAGAATTGAACAAAACATGACCCGGCGCCAGTATCAGGCGCAATATAAAGAAGATTTACCTGTGATCCTGGCCATCCTCAAGCGGCAACGTTAATCAGCCAGTAAAATAACTCTGCTATCGAATAAGCCAAGATACTCTTCTGTCTGCTTGTAAAGTACAGGAACCAGATACAACTTATTATTTGTTACCCAATAAAGGGCATTTTGCTGTAAATCACGGGCCAACTGCATTGCCTGCAATTTTTCGCACAATACTATCCAGCTTTTTTCCTGAAACCTTAAATCGGCAGAGGCGCCGATAACCGCCCGAAAAGGCATGCGCGCTTGTTGCAATATATCTTCAAATTGTTTGTCGAGGCACAAGTTGACATGCGAATTTTTGATTTCACCGGCAGGATTCTGGGCACTAATAATCGCAAAATCTAATTGAGTTGCCAGGCGTTGCCGGCAGATAAACACACTGTCTTTGTAAGCTTGCCATAACGACATATGTTACACCTACTTGAAACAATCCAGCTAACTATACCCGCCAGCCAGAAAATTACCAAACAGGTTTGCTAAAACGTCCTTAACTGCATAACATCAATGCTTAATCTGGATCAGTTGCAGCAATGTCAGCTAAAAGTGAGCAATGCATGAAAGCAGTAGTCAACACCAGTTCAAAAACCAGTACTATCAGAAGTGCGTTGTTTGTCGGTGTAATGGCCATTTGCAGCCTGACAATCTGTGTTGCAATGCTTGCTTCAACGTTGCACGATATCGGACAACAGCGTACAGCGCTGATTAATGAACTAAAAACATATGCCAGTGTTATTGCGTACAATGCCCAAGTTAGCTTTATCGCAGCAGAGCAACGCATCGAACAATCAGAGGCAAAAACTACCGATGAAAAGGAAAACATTTATAACGACTTTGCCCACATAGAAGAAAACCGATTGTATTCTTTTGAAGCCGTTCCAATGTTACACAACATTCACATATACCGGCTGCAAGCGGCCTCCGATAAATTAGCACTCTACTCAATTTACAACGCCAGAGGTATTGGTCCTTATCCAACGCAGTACGACAAAGTAGCTTCTTTTTTAACCCCGTATTTAACTGACAATCATATAGAGTTGAGTCAGGAAATCAGGGTTGGCGATACGCTTGCAGGTTATGTTTACGTCAGAGCAAGTCAGCAAAAATTGCAGACCTATATCCAAAACAACGTGTTAATTGATCTGTTGATTATTCTCTGCGCTTTAACCATTGCTTATTTTCTGACCAGAAAGCTTGATCAGCGCTTCACCACACCTATACATCAGCTATTGCAGTTAGTGCAGCGTATTGCCAAAGATAAAGAATATCACCTGCGTGCGCAGCAAACTAATGTGGCAGAATTCAATACTTTTGGTAAAGCGCTGAACACTATGCTCGACAAAGTTGAGCGACAAATTATTAAGCAACAACAAACTGAAACAGAAATTCGTGAGCTTTATCAAGGTCTGGAACAAAAAGTAAGTGAACGCACCGATGCGCTGAAATCATCAAATCAGGAACTGCTGAATACCCTTGCTACTTTACATCAATATCAGAATCAAATCGTCGAAACAGAAAAAATGGCCAGTCTTGGCCAGATGGTGGCAGGCGTTGCTCATGAAGTAAACACCCCCATTGGACTGGGCGTAACTGCGTCAACCTTGCTACAGGATCGGTTGACCCAAATAGAACGTGCTTATACCGAGAAAAAACTGACCTCTTCCCAACTGGGTCGATTTTTAAGTGAAAGCAAAGAAAACCTGGGCATTATTTATCGCAACCTGGAGCGCGCGGCGAGTTTAATCAGCAGCTTTAAACAAGTAGCGGTCGATCAGTCGCATGACAGTCAGCGCAGCTTCAATATGGCGCAACTGATAAATGAAGTATTACTTTCTTTGCGACCTAACCTTAAGAAAAATCACCATCAAGTTGTGGTTGAATGTCCGCCAGAACTTATTATTGAAAGCAAAGCGGGACCGATAAACCAGATTCTGATTAACCTTATCATGAATAGTCTTATTCATGCTTTTGACAACACTGACCAGGGTAACATAACTATTGCAGTAAAAATCAGTGGCACGCGTTGTAAACTATCCTATCGCGATGATGGCAGTGGTGTACCTGAAAGTATTAAAAAACGAATTTTTGATCCCTTTGTTACCACTAAACGCGGCGAAGGAGGCAGCGGCCTGGGTTTACACCGGGTATATAATCTGGTTACCCAGGCTTTAAATGGCACAATCAGTTTTACCAGCACTCTTGGTCAAGGTGTGCAAATACTCATCGACTTTCCGGTAATCAATAATAGCCATCAAAACAAAAGTTAATAATATCTCATTGTATTAAAACATGTTTTTATTCATTCACAGACAGTTGCTAATAATGAAACGTCAATTGTTAACAAAATTCTTGTTAACAATTGGGCGGCCCGCTATAATTGCGCCAATATTTGACATGTCCACGGCAACTATAGTAATTAGTACGCTATACTGTTCACAAAAAAAACATAAGGTTTAACTCTAATGCAAACACCTGTGACTCTGATCGTTGAAGATGAAGAAGTTACCAGACTCAATCTGGTTAATCTGTTCCAGGGTGAAGGCTATGATGTCATCGAAGCAGTTAATGGCGAAGAGATGTATCTAAAGCTGGAACAAAATCCGGTTAACCTGGTTGTTATGGACATCAACTTACCCGGCAAGAATGGCCTGATCCTGGCACGTGAATTACGCCAGAAAGAAAACATCGGTTTAATTTTCCTGACAGGTCGTGACAGTGAAGTTGACCGGATCCTGGGTCTGGAAATTGGTGCTGATGACTATCTGACCAAACCTTTTAACCCACGTGAATTAACGATTCGTGCCCGTAATCTGCTGGGCCGCACAGTCGCTCAACCGGTGGTTGAAGAGCATAAAAGTATTGTTAAGTTTAACGGCTGGACGCTGGATGAAAACAGCCGCAACCTGACTTCACCTACAGGTATGGCTCGTCGTTTACCGAAAGGCGAATATCGCGCTCTGCGTTTAATGCTGGATACACCAGGCAAAATATTTACCCGTGAACAGCTTATCCGCCATATGACCGGCCGTGAATTACGTCCGAATGACCGCACGGTAGATGTGACCATCCGTCGTATCCGCAAGCATTTTGAATCTGATATCGACAGCCCGGAGTTAATCAGCACTATCCATGGTGAAGGTTACCGTTTCGTTGGTAAAATCGATAAGTAAAGATAGCGAGCTAACTACCGGTTAGTTAGCTTCTATAAATTCTTGCAGAGCAGCCAGGTGCTGCTCTATTTTTAAATGATAGTCTACCAGTTGACGTTCCATGCCCTGCCAGCCTTCTGGCCCCTGCTCGTACATTTTTGCCTGTTGCTGCACCCAAAGCAGGCCAACTGATGCGGCCGCACCCTTTAGCTTATGAGCCGACTCTTTAAACTCTACCTGGTTTTGCTGCACCGCAGCTTCAATCATCTTATTAATGTAGCCGGGCAATAGCTGCGCAAATAGCTGGGCGCTGCGTTTCATCGCATCAGGCCCCAATGACTGCATGTAGTCGTGCAAAGTTGCCATATCCAGGATCTGATTCTCGGTATCAATCTCAGTGCCGGGGTGTAACTGTTGCAGCTTTAACGCACTGGGCGAAAACAGTTTCGCCAGCATCTGATCAAGCTTGTTAGTGTTTATTGGTTTTGCTAAAGCGCCATCTACCTGAATATCAGTTAACTGCTCTTCAGCCTTCCTGACATTTGCACTAAGTACTACTATGGGTATAGATTGCAAATGGCTTTCACTACGAATATAGCGGGCAATCTGGTCACCGCTCATATCAGGCAACTGCATATCAAGAAGCACCAAATCAATATCGTCCTCGGTCTCCAGCAAGGCTATGGCATCTTCGCCTGTTTCTGCGTGGATAACGCTATGTCCGCGTTGCTCCAGCAGGGCTATGGCAATTTCCGCATTTAATGGTACATCTTCAATCAACAATATAACCAGTTCCGGGCAGGACACCGTGGTATCGCTTGGCGCACTTACCTGCTCAGTTGGCAGCAAGACACTAAAACAACTGCCCTCGCCGGGTTTGCTGGTTAAGGAGACTTCTCCCCCCATAGCTTCAACCAACGCACGGGACACAGACAAACCAATGCCAGAACCAACAATACTTAACCGACGGCCATCAGTAGATTTATAATACATGTCGAAGATACGCTCTTGCTCAGCGCTAGCAATGCCAATGCCGGTATCCTGAACTTTAAACAGCAGCTGCGAAAGGTCAGTATTGAGTGTGCAATCAAGGGTTATCTGGCCCTGAGCAGTAAACTTCACGGCATTATTCAGCAGGTTCCATAGCACTTGACGCAGCCGGGTTGCGTCAAGTTTCAGATAGGTTTCCATATCTCCCTGACAACGCAGTACAAAATGCAGCCCCTTTTGCTGACAAATCAGCTCGGCGAAGTTTGCAATATCATTTAAAAAGCCCTGAATGTGGATACTGTGAAAAACAATGTCTAAGTCCTGGCGATCAATTTTGTCTAAATCAATAATATCATTGAAAATATTACCAAGAGTTTCCGCACTGCTGAATATAGTATTAGCCCAGCTGTGCTGCTCGGGTCCTAAGGTGCTATCAAGTAAACGCCGACTTAGCCCGACAATGCCATTAAGTGGCGTTCTAAGCTCGTGGCTCAGAGTGGCAATAAATTTACCTTTGTCCTGATAGGCTTTTTCAAGGGCCTGCTCTGCCAGCTTCCGTGAGGTAATATCGCGGCCAAAACCCAGTAAGCCGATATAGCGACCCTGGCCGTCGTAAAATGGTACTTTACGCATTTCAAACCAGAGGATCTGGCCGTCCTGCTTCACAAACTCAACATCCAGCGTTAGCTCAGTGTGTTCTGCTGCTGCTTCATATTCCGTTAAAATAGCAGCCTGAGCACTGTCTTCGGTATACAGTTCAGCAGGATGAAAGCCAATAAGCTCCTGCGATGTTTTACCCATGATAATTTCAAACATTTTGTTGCAGCTGGCCAGATGGCCGTTTTCATCGCGGTAGTAGAATAAATCGGGCGAGCTATCAACAATAGAACGGATCAGTAAACTCTGCTCTTCAAGTTCCTGCTGGGTTTTTTTACGCTCAGAGATTTCCTTGCGTAGCTCATCAACAGCACGTCTTTTCGCCTGAAACGCCTTCTTACGTTCTTCTATTTCAAAGTTCAGCTGACGGATACTGTCCTGCATATTCTGGTTTAGCAGGCGCTCCTGATGGGCAGAGTCTTTCAGGTACAGCAAGGCAGCATTGAGGTGCAGTACCAGATAAAAAACGATAAGAATAACAATGGGGCTGGCGAACATGACAAGGATCAACTGGGCCTGCAGCATTAACCAGTCGACCTCTACCGCAAATAACGCAGCGTAGGTGTAGTGCCCCATTACCAGCAATGCCAGCAAACATAGCCATGATAAAAGGCCGAGACGAAAATTACCCCAGCGCTTTATCAATGCAGCAAAAGCTTTAACCTTTGGGTGTACCGGACTTTGCATTATTCGATACCCTTTACAAGGTTATGTTCCACAAGCACCTTAATTGGCGGGTTGCAGATCTACCATCATATTGCGATATGAACAGTATGCAACGTCTTCTGCTTGCTGTCTAAAACTACCCTGGCGGGTATAAGAACTATGGTCTTTATAAATTGTCACGGCATAGCCCTGACCAACTTTAATGGCACGCCCTTCCGCCTGTCGAGCCTGAGTCATGCAAAGCAAATGACTCACTTGCTTATAATTGTCACGGTCGAATATATCACCCGAGCTCAGTAAAGGTTGCGCCAGATTATTGGGTGCAAATTTCCAGTTGGCAAAGCGGCTTCGCATCTGGTTTGCGTTTATTTCTAATTCATCACCCTGGGTCAGATAATGGGTTGCCACATTACGCAGCGCTAAGGCATTGCCTTCACCACTGCTATTAGCATCACTCATATCAACAACATAAACACCTGCCTCACCAATTACCGCCATTCGTACAGCAGGCTGTTCAGGATTAGCACCAAAACCCACCAGTAAACCGGTATTTTCATCAATACCAAAGCCAAAACGACTTTGCGTATCGTGCAGTAAGCGGATCAAACGCCCTTGCCGACCACGCTCTGAAAAATGGGTATCGAGCACGCCCCAACGAAATAATCCCAGACCACCGCTTGCGCTATAGGTAAGATGGCTTTCTGCCAGACCATTACTGCAACTTGAATCTTTATCGCAACCTACCTCCGGTGCTGGCAGATCGAAAGCACCAAATTGCATGGCATTAAAACTATCACCATTGGTAATCATCGGGGTGCGTTGTCCGTTAAAGCTACCACCTGACATCACGGCCGTACCGGCGCTGGTGCCTGCCACCACAATTTGACCAGCTGCCAGCATTCGCTCTATCTGCTGCAGTTCGGCTGAGGCAGAGCCGTCATCCAGCCGCAGGGCTTTCAGGGTCAAACTCTGATCGCCACCATTAAAAAAGATACCATCTGCCCGACGAATCTTTGCCACAGCGCCTTTACTGCCAGCCTGGCCAAACTCAGTTTTCTGGGTCATTAAATCAGCGTACACCCGCTGACGTTGATAACTGCCATGCTGCTCTGCCAGATGTTTATCCAGTTCTGCACAACTATTTTTATCGCCGCTCTGCCATGCAGCCTGATAGGCTGCGCTAATAGGCAACCAACTAACATCAGCTCCGGCTTCAGTAAATAAATTAGTATAAAAATCGACAGCCGCAAAAGGATCGCGTGATGACGCAGTAACAACCAGGATCCTCGGTTTACGTTGCTCACCCGCTATTTGCTGAGCCATCGCTACAAACTTCTGATACAGTTCCACAGTAAACTTATTTTTAGTGTTGGCCAGGTCAGCAAATTCCCGGCTCCGCTGACTGGTGCGGTTTGCACTGCTTTCAGTCATTACCGGTACTTCCAGTTGGTCCAGCACGAAATTCAGTTCACGGCCACTTAAGCCCTCATAAACCGTGCGACCAGAAACCCAGATACCATCCACTTCAATCTCAGCGCTGCGCCATAATCTAAGCAGTTCACGTTCAGGCACGGCGTCGTTAGCCAACTGTCCCCGCAAAAATTCTAAAATGGCCAGAGTTTGCTGCTGTTCGATAATCCGATCTTCGGACCAGAATCCCTGACTGTTTATTGCTTGCAGATGCTCTGCAGTCAATTGGAACAAACTATGCTTTTTAGCCGCAGCAGAAAATACTTCATTATTTACACAATGCCGGGTGCTGGTTGAGCTACAGGCAGCAAGCCCGCCCCCCATTAGCAGCATTGAGTACTCAGGCATCGTTTTATTTTCATCATTGGCACTAAGAGTAAAAACCGGCATTGCCACTAAAATGGCTGATAAACAAGCAGTTATTTTTTTCATCGGCTCTTTCTTATTGTTTTTCAGGCCACCAGGGCCTGCAGACTACTGATAATGCGCCAGGCGCGAACCCCATATTTAAGGCATACAGATTATCCTGTATTGACATCTTTGCCAATTAGAAGTAGAAATAAGATTGTGATCGGCACTGATTTAGATCAGTGCCGATCACAAAATAAGGCAATTTATAATTAATAACTCACTTTTCAAAGTAGCGATATGTTAAAGAAAGCACTAATGCTCGGCTCATATCACTATTCGTCCTACTACCTTTCTGAGTGGTTTAACGAATAGAAACCTATCAGGCAACTGCGGTTGACCTGAGGTGTTCTATTTAAACAAACCCATTAAAGCAAAAATAAAGCAAATAAGTGGCTGTGCCGATCCTTAGCTGATCGCATGCCCAAAAAACACAGGTGTAACTATGCGTAAATTAACCCCACTGGCGCTGGCTATTGCTGGCAGCTTAGTCGTGTCTTCTTTTAGCTATGCACAAGAAACGGCCAACGAAGAACAAAAAGTAGAACGAATTGAAGTAACAGGTTCACGGATCAAAGGTGTTGATCTGGAAGGCACGCAACCGTTGGTTGTTATTTCTGCCGAACAGATTAAAAATTCTGGCGCCAGTTCAATTTATGATCTGCTTAAAGATCTAGGTCAGGTACGAGGTGGTAGTGGTACCTTTTCTACTTCTGAGAGCGGCGCAACGTCTACTTCGACTCCAGCAGGTCAGGCTGCAGCATCGCTGCGTGGTCTTGGTCCCTCTTCAACATTGACGCTGGTAAATGGCCGCCGGGTTGCAGCCTCTTCGTTTGCAGCCGGCACTCAGAACTTTGTTGACGTAAACAGCATTCCGCTGGCAGCCATTGAGCGGATAGAAGTGCTGGCAACCGGTGCTTCAGCAATCTATGGTGCCGACGCTGTGGCCGGGGTTATTAACTATATACTGAAAACAGATTATGAAGGTGCAGAACTCAACGTATCCTACGGCAACAGTACTGCTTCATCAGATGATGCGAAAGTTAACGCCAATATTGTGCTGGGTACAGAACTGGCCGGCGGTAATCTGACCATATTTGCTGATGTCTATGATCGCAAGGGCTACACTGCGCAGGATCGTGACTTTACCCGCAACCCAAACCTGGTAAGTAACTACTCTTACTTACCAAAAGGCGTACCTAATATTTATTTCTTTTCAGCCGTTAGTGGCGATGAAATAGCCAGCCCGGGCTGCACCAGCCAACTGGTTACCACCGAATTTGGCGAGCAAATCTGTGCATACTATGCAAACGAGGATGATGTATTAGAAACGCCGTTTGAAAGTGCCTCAGCCGGCTTTAATTTCCGCAAAGAGCTGGGCAACAACCTGATATGGAATACCGACTTTTTCTACAGCCACACCTCGTCGGTTTCTTCATCCAGCCCGGCACCAATTAATCAGGTTGATGACAGCGAGGGCGCCTGGGTTCGGGAAACCGCACTGGATGTGTTCCCTGACGCCGTGCGCGACTCGTTGCTCGATCAAATTTATATTGACCCGTTCACCAGTGTGGCGGGTCAGCGGTTGTTTGGTTTTCAGTTCGATGCTCGCTTTAATACACCAAGAACTGTTGAAGTTACCAGCGATTCGTTCCGTCTTGTTAGCAGTATCGCTGGCAGCACTGAAAACTGGGACTGGGAAACTGCAGCGCTGTTATCACGCTCTGAGTCAGAGCAGCGCGCCATAGCCGGGATTTACAACCGCTATAAATATCATGCTGCAATCGCCGGTGAGCTTTGCCAGGACGGTACTATCGCCAGTTACAATAGTGATGCCGACACGTTAACGTGCGGCAGTGGTGCAGGTCTGGCGGGGGTTTATAATCCGTTTTTAGCCAATGATGCCGGTAATGAAGCACTGTTAGCACTGGCTCAGGAGGTACCTACCCGCGATGGCGTCAGCACAGTTTATGGTTGGGATGCACGGATAAGTGGCGATTTATTTGAGTTGAATGGTCAGCTGGTACGCTCGGCATTTGGTCTTGAATTACGTAAAGAAGAAATTACTGATACGCCATCTGCTAACGCTCAGGCCAGTGCCGCCAATGGTTACCTGGTAGATGTCTTCGGCTTTGGTTCCAGCCTCTCTGCTGCTGATCGAACCCAGATGGCCGCTTTTGCCGAAATTTATGCGCCATTAGGTGATACGGTTGAGTTACAGCTGGCTGGCCGCTACGACCACTACGACGATTTTGGCAGTACCTTTAACCCGAAAGTGGGTATTACCTGGCGTCCGCTGGAAAGCTTAGTGATTCGTGGCTCCTGGGCCACGTCATTCCGGGCACCGTCACTTACTCAGGCAGGGGTAAAACTAAGAACCACTACCGCAACCTTTGATTGTAGTGCTAACCAAACCGTTTCTGATTTGTACTGTGACGGTGCCGGTTTTACCAGCAGCCCGAATGTACTGGAACTGGGTAATGCTGCGCTTGAAGCCGAAACTTCAGAGTCTGTCAGCGTTGGTTTTGGCTGGAGCCCGACTCAGGACACCACGCTAACCGTCGATTACTGGCAGTTTGAGCATAAAAAACTGGTCGATACCGATATGACCGCGATGCTGGCCCGCACGGCAACCGATGCCAGTGTCCGTCATTGTGGCCTGGTGCCTGATGGCGAACTGGGTATCTCTTACGATCCTGACTTGTGTGATGTTACCGATCTGGCCGGCAGAACTGTTGAAGATGACGGCGCCAATATGGCAGAAATCTTGGATGCCTGGGTTGAGTACGACGATCCGCGCTTTGCTGAATTGCCGCTGTTCCGTGACCATGTTATCCAGCTGGATAACGTTGGCCGTCAGGATGTTAGCGGTATTGATGCTAGTTTCAGCCATACACTTGATTTGGCCGGTGGCCGCTTAGGGCTGGATCTTGACTGGACCCACTATCTGGAGTTTGAGCGCAATAAAGCCGGCTCGGATGAAGTTGAAGCACTCATTGGTACTTTCCGCTACCCGGAAAATATCGGTAGTGCCCGCATTTCCTGGAGTGGCGAAGCGCTTTATCTGGGCCTGACAGCACTTTATACCTCGTCATACCTGGACGATACTGCGCGGTTACGCAGTCGCAACCTGGACGAGCTTGATGAGTTAGGTCTGATTGACGCTGATGGCACTCGTGATGTCTCAGCCTGGACCACACTGCGGGCCAACATTGGTTATGATTTTGAGCATGCATCGCTTAACTTCACTATCGACAACCTGCCGGATCGTGACCCACCAGCGGTATATGGCAGCAGCCGCGGGTTCGACTCTATTAACCACAACGCCTTTGGCCGCAACTATCGTGTATCCTTTAGCTACTTCTTTTAATTAGCAAAGACGCGGGCGTAAATACTACAACTGGTATTACGCCCGCTAATTACCGATAGCTATTACAAGGCTTACATTATGGCTAACCAAGTAAAAAAACCGGTAGCAATGCCGGACGCCTTTGTCATCCTGTTTTTTGTGATGATTCTGGCTGCGGTTGCATCGCATCTGGTCCCTGCCGGCTCATTTAGTTTACTCGAGCCTGCGCCGGTGGCCGAAGGGGCAGCCAAACTTAAGGGTAAAATTGACCCAAACAGCTTTACGCTGGTAACAGATGCACAACAAGGTGTGCCGCTGTTTGCGGAGGGCGGTGGCATTGGCTTTTTTAACTATGCCTTTGAAGGGCTGGTATCCGGCGATAAGTGGGGATCAGCCATTGGTGTAGTGGCTTTTATTCTGCTTACGGGTGGTGCTTTTGGCATCATTATGAAAACCGGTGCTATTCACAACGGTATTCTGGCGCTTATCGAAAAAACCAAACGAATGGAATTTGTATTTATTCCACTGATGTTTGGCTTATTTTCACTAGGTGGTGCGGTATTTGGTATGGGCGAGGAAGCAATCGCTTTTTGTATCATTTTGCTGCCATTGATGCTGGCACTTGGTTATGACGCCATCACCACGGTGTTGGTTACCTACGTTGCTACCCAAATTGGTTTTGCAACCTCCTGGATGAACCCGTTTAATGTCGCTATTGCCCAGGGCATTGCGGAAATTCCATTAATGTCTGGCAAAGACTTACGCATCGCTATGTGGGTGATTTTCACTTTGTTTGGCATGGTTTTCACCATGCGCTATGCCGCCAGAATAAAAGCGCAGCCAGAGCTGTCGTTAAGTTTCAATACCGACCAGAAATTGCGGGCACAACAAAGTGCAGAAGCAAAAAACGACTACAATCAGCTCGATAGCATTATTTTACTGGCATTCTTCGCCGGCCTGGTCTGGATTATCTGGGGTGTAACCACTCGCCAATACTATATTCCGGAGATTGCCAGCCAATTCTTTACTATTGGTATTATTATCGCCGTTATCGCGGTATTTGGTAAACGTTTAACCATGAATGAAGCGGCCGATGGTTTTAAACATGGCGCTGCAGAGCTTTTACCCGCCACACTGATTGTCGGTATGGCCAAAGGCATAGTGCTGTTGCTAGGTGGCGATGAGCCCAATTCGCCGTCGGTACTAAACACCCTGCTTTATTACAGGGGCCAGGCGCTTGGCGATTTACCGTCGTACTTGTCCGCCTGGTTAATGCTGATTATTCAGTCGGTCATAAACTTCTTTGTTGCTTCTGGTTCAGGTCAGGCGGCGCTAACTATGCCACTTATCGCGCCGTTGGCCGATTTAGTCGGACTGTCGCGCCAAATTGCGGTATTAGCATTCCAGCTCGGTGATGGTTTGACCAACTGCATTATCCCGACGTCAGCGGCGTTAATCGGTTGTTTAGGTGTGGTAAGGGTTGACTGGACCGTGTGGTTTCGTTTTGTCTGGAAATTACAGCTTTGGCTGTTTGCGCTGGCCAGCAGCTTTATGCTTATCGCTGTGGCAATAGGTTATCAATAGCAGCAAATCGGCTGTTCGAGGTTAATATTTTGAATTCAATTGTACTTATAAAAAATGCCGAGCTGTTTGCGCCACAGCCACTTGGCAAATTGGACGTAGTAATAGCCGGCGGTCGTATAGCCGCCATTGGCAATGACTTTAACATGGCTGGCAGCAATTTGCCGGTGACGATTATCGATGGCAGTGACTATTACCTGACCCCGGGTTTTGTCGACTCGCTGGTACACTTTATTGGCGGTGGCGGTGAAGGTGGTTTTGCCACCCGCACCCCGGAAATGCAACTTACTGATGCCACCTTAGGGGGTGTGACTACTGCTATTGGTGTGCTGGGGACCGATGCCACCACCCGCACATTAACCAACCTGCTGGCCAAAGCACATGCACTAGATATAGAAGGTATTACCACCTACTGCCATACCGGCTCATATGAAATTCCCTGCCGTACCTTAACGGGTAGTATTACTGATGATTTAATCTTAATTGATAAATTTATTGGTGTAGGTGAAATCGCGATAAGTGATCATCGCTCATCACAGCCTACCATTGATGAGATCCGTAAGATCGCAGCAGCAGCCAGAGTGGGCGGTATTTTGGCAGGTAAGAGTGGGGTCGTCAGCGTGCATATGGGTGCTGGCGAACGTATCCTGCAACCTATTTATCAGGCGGTTTCTGGCACAGAATTAACCTTAAAGCAGTTTTATCCTACCCATATGAACCGCAACCGCCGGGTTTTCGAAGCCGGCCTTGAATTTGCTAAAAAAGGCGGCGTGATTGACTTCACCACCAGTACCACAGAGTACGATCTAAAACACGGCGAAGTCGCAGCAGCAGCGGCGCTGGCTGAGGCACTGCAGGAAGATATCAATCCGCTGCATCTGACGCTTAGCTCAGACGGCAATGCCAGTCTGCCAATTTACACGGACAACGGTGATTTACTGGGGCTGCAAGTTGGCCAGGTAAGCACGCTATATCAGTCAGCCCGCGATGCAATATTAAAGCACAAGGTAAGTATCAGTGACGCCATTTGCGCTATCACCCAGTCGCCAGCGGCTGTGTTAGGACTAAAGCTAAAAGGTCGATTGGCAATCGGCTTAGATGCCGATTTGGTATTGCTTAATCGCGACGATCTGGCTATCAACCAGGTATTTGCCAAGGGCAAACAGCTAGTAAATTCAGGCAAAGCCACGGTAAAAGGCATGTTTGAGCGCTAACATTGCACTAAGCACGTTTAGCATAAATATATGCAAACCAAATGTACTACTAGAACTTAGAAAGCTGCTTCGGCAGCTTTTTTTTATGCCAAAGTAATATTGATGCTGGAAATAGCGCCAATTCATGTAATTTATTTTCATTTTCAGCCGGGCAATTTCAAAATCAAACAGACGGCCAGACGGATAAACTTCACTTGCTTTTTTAGCTTATTCTTAGTATACCTGTTCAGCTTGGTGGCTGCAGAGCGCCAATCAAAATAGAGTAAAAACACTACAGCGCATAAATTACTGAAAGAGACCTCGTTATTTTCTTTCATTTGCAGAAAAATTGGTTCTAAGAATAATAATTCATTTTTTGTAAATATTTATATATTTTCAAGGCAAGTTTGGAGGTAAGTCATGGCGTTGTATCAGCATAGTCAGGCGCGGGAAAATTGTGGCTTTGGCCTTATCGCTCATATAGAAGGTGCTGCCAGCCACCGGATTGTCAGAACTGCCATCAACGGCCTGGATCGCATGCAGCATCGTGGCGGTATTTCGGCTGACGGTAAGACCGGCGATGGCTGCGGTTTATTAATGCAAAAACCTGACAGTTTTTTCCGGGCAATTGCAGAGGAGAATGGCTGGAACCTGGCAAAAAAATACGGCGTCGGTATGATTTTCCTAAGCCAGGATCCGGAAAAAGCTGCCACAGCCAAAGCCATTATTAATAAAGAAATAGCCCGTGAAACCTTAAGCCTGGTGACCTGGCGCGCTGTACCTACCGACAGCAGCGTGTTAGGCCCGCTGGCACTGGAATCGATGCCGCAAATTGAGCAGGTTATTGTTAATGCCCCCCATGGTTGGGGCGATCATGATTTAGAACGCCGCCTTTATATGGTTCGTCGCCGGGTAGAACAGCAATTAATGGCTGATCCGGATTTTTATATTCCCAGCTTCTCGTCATTGGTAACGGTATTTAAAGGCCTGATGATGCCGGCCGACTTGCCGCGTTACTACACCGATTTAGCCGATATCCGGATGGAAACCGCCATTTGCGTCTTTCACCAGCGTTTTTCTACCAACACCATGCCACGCTGGCCACTGGCGCAGCCTTTTCGCTATCTGGCGCACAACGGAGAAATTAACACTATTACCGGCAACCGGCAGTGGGCCCGCGCCCGCCAGTATAAATTTGCCTCACCCCTGTTACCCGACTTACAAGACGCCGCGCCATTTGTCGGCCAGAGTGGTTCAGACTCCAGTTCACTGGATAACCAGCTGGAGCTGCTATTAGCCGGCGGCATGGATTTATTCCGCGCCATGCGCTTGTTGGTACCACCAGCCTGGCAAGGCAACCGGGTAATGGATGACAACTTAAAAGCCTTTTACGAATTTAACTCAATGCACATGGAGCCGTGGGACGGCCCGGCCGGTATCGTCATGACCAACGGCCAGCATGTGGCTTGTAACCTGGACCGTAACGGTCTGCGCCCTGCCCGCTTTGTCATAACCCGCGATAAACTGATTACCTTAGCCTCTGAAGTGGGTATCTGGGATTACACCCCGGATGAAGTGGTCGAGAAAGGCCGGGTTGGCCCCGGTGAAATGCTGGCGATTGATACGACTACCGGGCAAATTTGGCGCTCGGATGAAATTGATAACGATTTAAAGGCACGACATACCTATCGCAGCTGGCTAGATGACAACGTGCAGCGGCTGGTGCCTTATGAGAAGTACGAGACCGATTTAATTGGTAAACGGGTATTTGACGACAACACCATGCAGGTGTATCACAAGCTGTTTAACTACAGCTACGAAGAAATTGAGCAGGTAATGACCGTGCTGGCCAAAGACGGCCAGGAAGCGGTCGGCTCTATGGGCGACGATACGCCAATGGCCGTGTTATCGCGCAAGCCCCGCAACTTGTTTGACTACTTTCGTCAGCAGTTTGCCCAGGTAACCAACCCGCCTATCGATCCGCTGCGGGAGTCACACGTAATGTCGCTGGCTACCAGTATTGGCCGTGAGCACAACGTGTTTAAAGAAACGGCCGGTTATGCCCGCCGCATTCAGTTTGAATCGCCGGTAATGATGTATTCAGACTTAAAACAGCTACGCCAGGCTGATGAAAAATATTATAAAAACCAGGAGTTCTCATTAAACTTTGACCCTCAGCAACAAACGTTAGAGCTGGCGACCCGCGCCTTGTGTGACGCCGTGGTCAGTGCGGTGCGCGACAACAGTGTGGTACTGGTGATCCTGACCGATCGGCGTATCGAACAAGGCTTAATTCCTATTCCGGCCGCCATGGCAGTAGGTGCGGTGCAACTGGCACTGGTTAATGCGCAGCTGCGCTGTGATTCTAACATAATTATTGAAACCGCAAGCGCCCGTGACTCGCATCACTTTGCAGTGTTAATTGGCCTGGGCGCGACCGGTATTTATCCGTTTTTAGCCTATGAAACCGTTGAGCAGCTGGTTGAAAAAGGCACCATTAATTTAAGTGCGCGCCAGGCAGTGCTTAACTACCGCAAGGGCATTAACAAAGGCCTTTATAAAATAATGTCGAAAATGGGCATCTCCACCGTGGCCAGTTACCGCTGCTCTAACCTGTTTGAGGCAGTGGGCATTAACAACGACGTGATGCAATTGTGTTTTGCCGACGTAGCCTCGCGCATTGGTGGTGCCAGCTTTATTGATTTTGAACAGGACGTGCAGCAGCTGGCCAATGTCGCCTGGCTTAAACGCAAACCAATGAACCACGGTGGCCTGCTAAAATACGTGCATGACGGCGAATACCACGCCTACAATCCGGATGTGGTTACCAGCCTGCAAAAAGCGGTACGCTCTGGCAAATACGAAGATTACCGGGTTTACAGCAACCATGTTAACCAGCGCCCGGTGGCCCATTTGCGTGACTTACTACAACTGGCTAATGATACCGACGCAGCCAAAAACAGTATCCCATTAGACCAGGTAGAAGCGGCCGAACACTTATATCCGCGCTTTGACAGTGCCGCCATGTCCATTGGTGCATTAAGCCCCGAGGCGCACGAAGCGCTGGCCATCGCCATGAACCGCTTAGGCGGGCGTTCTAACTCAGGCGAAGGCGGCGAAGATCCACGCCGTTTTGGTACCGAGAAAAACTCCAAAATTAAACAGGTTGCCTCTGGCCGCTTCGGCGTTACCCCGCATTACCTGGTAAATGCTGAAGTTATTCAGATTAAAGTGGCGCAGGGCGCAAAACCCGGTGAAGGTGGTCAGTTACCCGGTGAAAAGGTCACTGCCGAAATAGCCCGCTTACGTTATTCGGTACCCGGCGTTACCCTTATTTCGCCACCACCACATCACGATATTTACTCAATTGAAGATTTAGCCCAGCTTATTTTCGATTTAAAACAGGTTAATCCGCAGGCGCTGATCTCGGTAAAACTGGTATCAGAGCCCGGTATCGGCACTATCGCTACCGGTGTGGCTAAAGCCTATGCCGATTTAATTACCGTGTCAGGATACGATGGCGGCACCGGCGCCAGCCCGTTAACCTCGGTTAAATATGCTGGCAGCCCGTGGGAGCTTGGCCTGGCCGAAGTGCATCAGGCGCTGGTTGAAAATGGCCTGCGCGATCGGGTGCGCTTACAAGTTGATGGCGGCTTAAAAACCGGCCTCGATGTGGTAAAAGCGGCTATTTTAGGTGCTGAAAGCTTTGGTTTTGGTACCGGGCCCATGGTGGCGCTCGGCTGTAAATTCCTGCGTATTTGCCATTTAAATAACTGCGCCACCGGCGTAGCCACCCAGGATGAAACCCTGCGACGTGACCACTCTACCGGCTTGCCAGAAATGGTAATGAATTACTTTAAGTTTTTAGGCTTAGAAGTCCGTGAGCTAATGGCGCAGCTTGGGGTAACCGAGCTTACTCAGCTTATTGGTCGTACCGACTTACTGACCGCTAAAGCCAGCGAAACCCAGAAACAAGCCAAACTGGACTTAACCCCTATTTTACAGGCCAGCGGAGTAACATCAGATAAACCGCTGCACTGCGTTAAAAATAATACGCCGTTTGATCCGGGTGCATTAAACCAGCAACTGCTGCAGCGCTGTGAGCAAATGGTGCTTAATAAAAGCGGTGGTCAGCTTAGCCTGCCCATTCGCAACACCGACCGTTCAGTTGGCGCCACGTTATCAGGCTTTATCGCCAGCAAGCACGGTAACCAGGGCATGGCAACCGATCCAATCCGCCTGCGCTTTACCGGCACTGCCGGCCAGAGCTTTGGGGTATGGAATGCCGGTGGCCTGCACTTAGCGCTGCAGGGCGATGCTAACGATTATGTCGGCAAAGGCATGACCGGCGGCCAGATAGCGATATTCCCGGCCAAAGGTGCCAGCTTTGCCAAAAACGGTTTTGCTATTGCCGGTAACACTTGTTTATACGGCGCCACCGGCGGTCGCTTTTATGCTGCGGGCCAGGCCGGCGAGCGTTTTGCCGTGCGTAACTCCGGCGCCTTGGCGGTAGTAGAAGGTACCGGCGATAACTGCTGCGAATATATGACCGGCGGTGTGGTGGTGGTGCTGGGCGGCACCGGGGTGAATTTTGGCGCGGGCATGACCGGTGGCTTTGCCTATTTACTGGATGAGCAGGATGACCTGGAACTGCGGCTAAACCCAGAGCTGGTTGAAGCGCTGGAGATCAGCACGCCCATTTTGCAAGAGCACCTGCGTAGCCTGTTGCACCAACACGTAGAAGAAACCGGCAGCGATAAAGCCCAGCGCATCCTGTCTGACTTCAACAATTACTTAAGCAAATTTAAGCTGGTGAAACCAAAAACCAGCGATGTAAATACCTTGCTGGGACACCGCGCTCGCTCTTCTGCCGAGCTGCGGGTTCAGGCGATGTAAGGGCAAAGGAAACGTTATGGCACAGAATGTATATCAGTTTATTGACGTGAAACGGATTGATCCGCCAAAACGCTCTCACAGCGAACGTACTATCGAGTTCGTGGAAATTTATCAGCCGATGACCAACACCCAGGTGGAAGGCCAGGCCGACCGCTGCCTCGATTGCGGTAACCCTTACTGTGAATGGAAGTGCCCGGTGCACAACTATATTCCGCAGTGGTTAAAGCTGGCTAACGAGGGCAAAATTATTGAAGCGGCCGAGTGGTCGCATAAAACCAATAGCTTGCCGGAAGTATGCGGCCGGGTATGCCCGCAAGACCGCCTGTGTGAAGGCGCCTGTACCCTCGATGAAGGCTTCGGCGCTGTTACCATTGGCAGTATTGAAAAGTACATTAACGATAAAGCCTTTGAAATGGGCTGGCGGCCGGATTTATCGGCGGTAATAAAAACCGATCGGCGGGTGGCAGTGATTGGCGCCGGTCCGGCTGGCTTAGCCTGTGCCGATGTACTGGTGCGTAATGGCGTATCGCCGGTGGTGTTTGACCGCTATCCACAAATTGGCGGGCTGCTGACCTTTGGTATTCCGCCGTTTAAGCTGGAAAAAGAAGTGCTAAGTCGGCGGCGGGAAATTTTTGAAGGCATGGGTATCGAGTTTCGCTTAAATACCAATGTTGGGGTCGATGTCAGCTTCGACAGCCTGCTGGATGAGTATGACGCGGTATTTTTAGCGCTTGGCACTTACACGCCAATGAAAGGCGGCCTGGTAAATGAAGATGCGCCAGGGGTGCATGAAGCCCTGCCGTTTTTAATTGGTAATATTAATAACCTGATGGGCTGGCAGACCGAGCATCCGTTCGTTAGCTTAAAAGATAAAACCGTGGTGGTCTTAGGCGGCGGCGATACGGCGATGGACTGCGTACGCACCTCTATTCGCCAGGGCGCCACCAAAGTCAGCTGTGCTTACCGGCGCGATGAAGCCAATATGCCTGGCTCACGCAAAGAAGTGCAAAATGCCCGCGAAGAAGGCGTCGAGTTTTTGTTTAACCTGCAGCCGCTGGGTATTGAAGTAGACAGCGAAGGCAAGGTGTGCGGCGTTAAAGTGGTGACTACTGAATTGGGTGCGCCCGACACTAAAGGCCGACGCAGCCCGCAGCCTGTAGCAGGTTCAGAGCAAGTAATAGCTGCTGATACGGTTATTATCGCTTTTGGTTTTCAGCCGAGCCCACCACAATGGTTAATTGACATGGGTGTAGCGCTCGACAGTAAAGGCCGGGTAGTTGCCTCTGAGCAAAGCCCCTACGCGCTGCAAACTAACCAGCAAAAGATTTTTGCCGGTGGCGATATGGTATTAGGCTCTGATTTGGTGGTTACCGCCATTGCCCAGGGTCGCAAAGCTGCGGAAGGTATGCTGGATTATTTAAAGGTATAACCACCTGTTTATGCCAGCTGCTAGGACGAAGGTTATAAGCGTGATTAGGTTTGCCCTAAGCTAACCGTTGAAGCCCCCGGGGATGGGTTTACGGCGTGTTAGCGCGGGCAAACCGGTTCGAGCAGTGCACACTAATCTACACTGAGATTATAAAAGCCAGCTCCATGCGTCCATCCAGATAGTAATTTTAGACAACTGTCGCCGTTGGCAAACCTATGCGTTTTCAACTGCAATGCACCCGCCTTTGTCAGCTTTTTTTACAAAAAATAACTAGCCACAATTAACACAAACCTATGCTGTTGATATATATCATATATTATATAGTGGTTCATTTTTTGCAAAGATCGCTGCGGCAATTGGAAATAATAACTATCAAAATAAGAGAAGTATTCTAATGAAAAAAGCATTAAGTCTGATTTTAGCTTTATCGGCGTGTTCAGCAAACGCTGCAATTATTGATATTGAGTATGAGTGGGACGGCTCAACCTTTACTTCTATTTATGGCAATAACCTGTTTGGCACTGTGCTGAATGTAGGCGATACATTAAATCTTACATTTACAGCACTCGATACTAATTACTGGGACTTCTCGGCTGTTAGCATTACAGGCAATGTAAACCTTGGTTTTGAGTACCCTGGTTCATGTGGTACAAGATCAAGCGAAGGTTCTTACAATGCCGGCTTTGATGGCTCGTCAGTTTTATCTGCCAATTATTCTGAGGGCAGCCAGTCATGTATTCATATGGGGCCTGAGAATATCGATTTTAGCTCTGTTAATATGATTGACAGTTTCAGTATCTCTTACACCATGAACTCATCAACTGCAGGTGAGAATATTGTTGGTTCCTATAGCGAAACAACCTGGTGGCAGATATGGGAGCAGTTTGGCATGACCGGACGTAACGTGGTGATTGGTGAGGTTGCCACTGAGGTACCAGCACCTAGTTCACTGGCTTTGTTTGGTATCGCACTATTAGCATTACGTAGATTCGCAAAACGCTAATTAAAAGTTATTTTCAAAAAGTATCAATGAGCCACCAGGCTCAAATATGATGACTCGCCTCGGTTCCTAAATTAGGATTTCGGCAATCAGCCGGAATGAGGCGAGTCATCATAGTAATTAAGACTAACTCACAGAGAGTTTTTTACTGGTTATAAAATCAACAGGTAAGTCCAGCCCTTCAACGCCATTTGCAATCAACGACTATTCCCCCTTAATTTAAATCAATGGCTCAGGCCCTTTAGATTCAAGTTGGCAACCGCTAAGCCAAAGCTGATCAGCGAGATTAAGGGGCAAACTCCGGTGTAATGCTCGAACCGGTTTATCGTTTCTGGTTTCAGGTTCACTTAAGCTCAGGGGCCTTTTGCATGGTTATCTGCAGCAACCAGTCTGCGAGATTACTCAGTAACATTGGCGATAATGTTTGGCTGATACTGGCGTATTCATCCCAGCGCCCGGTGTCTGCTTCCTGAAACAGGTGATTAAGTCCTTGTAATTGGATCACCTTATATTGAGTGTTTCTGGCTTGCTGCAGCGCCTGTTCAATGGCAGCAATATTGATCTCGGCATCCAGTTGCACATCCTTACTGCCATACAATACCAGCGTAGGCAACTTGGTTTTGCTGAGCCAGCGATGCGGATCATGTTGCTGGAAGTAGCGAAACCACGCGTTCTGCAATTCGGCCAACCGCTCTTTCGACAATGCCCCGCCACCCAAAGGCAGCAGTTGTTGCTTAATCTCGTCGGGTAATTTCTGCCACTGCAATTGATAATACCCGTTCAGCTCTGCCGCAGTGGGCTGCCTGGGTTTTGCCGCGAGCTTGTTCATATTGGTATAAATCGCAGTTGCATGTCTGACCGTTGTTTCAGGCAATCCCTGCGAGACAAGCATCTGCTCAAACTGATTAGCAGATATTTCGGCGCCGGTGATACCGGGGGCAGCCAGCAGCACCAGGAAACTGACGCCCTCCTGTTGCTGCGCTACCACAGGGGCTATCAGCCCTCCTTCGCTGTGGCCAATCAAGCCAATTTGATCGGCACGAATTTCTATTCGCTGCTGCAAATAGCGCACCGCAGCAGCAACGTCAGTGGCAAAATCCAGACTGGTTGCCTGATAAAATGTCCCGCCAGACTTGCCAATGCCCCTGTCGTCAAACCGCAGTACCGCGAAACCCTGGCGGGTTAAATAGTCAGCCAGCACCAGAAAGGGTCTGTGGCCGAGCAGTTGCTGATCTCTGTCCTGCGGCCCCGAGCCTGAAATTAACACCACTGCCGGCACAGCGTGCGAGGTATCAGCCGGCCGGGTCAGCGTGCCAGCCAGTTGAATACCGGCAGCCGTATTGTTAAAACTGATTTGCTCTTCAATATACGGATAAGGTTTTACCGGATCCTGCGGTTTGCGCGCTTCCTGTTGTTGCCGGCTTAACGTCAAATCAAACGCCTGACCGCCTTGTTGCCATTGCCCCTGTATTTGCTCAGACGCTACCTGGTATTCACCGACATAAAGCACCTGCGCAGCGTCTATTTCCAGCTCAATGTGCTGTTGCTTAACGGTAACCCGACTAACCGGAATGCCGCTGGCGCCCTGATCAATGCTGTCCATGGTTGCCTGATATGGCTGATCTTGTTCTCGGCTGACATTAAAGCGTAAACGCAACTTGTTATCCCCAACCTGCAACGTGCCAACCCAGGCCCCCTGCAAATCAGGTTCAGCATCAGCCACAGTATTCGTAACAGTATCAGCCTGCGCACTCAGTACTAACATGCTCAGCAGCACACCGGCTATCAGGCCGGCCCTGCGAAACGCTTTGCCTGTCACGCTAAGCAGTCCGCTAAGCAAAAATAAAAAAAATATATGGGTAGTAGTTAGACTTCGCTCAAACGTATTCATTTCACATCCTTATTGCTATCGCTTACTAAGTTGCAGCAAGGTTTACGACGGCACACGCCGTATTGCAGCAGCGAATGGCTGCAGCACCACAGCGCAACAGCACAGAATAACCAGCTACCCGATTGCCCGGCATCACGGAATACCCAGGCAAACAGCAGAATAATCGCGGCCCAGAACAGGCTATGCAACACAATAACGGGTGGTTTTTTCATCAGTATCTCCTTATTACTGCACGCGGCGCGGCAGTTAATTTAGTTAAAATCGCACTTTTGATACACACGCATGACCCACATGCACCACTAGTTCAAATAGTACATGTTGTAAGCAGACTAGCACCGGTGTACTATTAGATCAAGTAGTACAACAAAATCAGGATTTAGCGGGGGGCATATGGAAATTCTGATTGATACCGACAGCACAAAGCCGATTTTTAGCCAGCTGATCAGCCAGATTAAGCAGTTGGTCAACGCAGGAACCTTGCAGCCAGGCTTTCAGTTGCCCTCTATTCGCCAGTTAGCTGCCGATTTAGGCATTAACCAGAACACAGTGGCCAAAGCCTATAAGCTGCTGGAACGTGACGCAGTAATTGTCGGCAAAGGGTATCGCGGAACTTTTATTCACGCACAGGCAAACCAGAATTGCCTGATTGATCATAGCCAGCAAGCCCGGCAACTGCTGACAACAACGATTATACAACTGCGGGATCTCGGGCTGACCGACTCTGAAATTCGCCTGCAGTTTGCTGAACTTATCAAAGAGCCAACGTTAACGGAGCCCTTATGACCATCATGCATCTGGCGATAAATGTGATATTTGCGCTGCAGTTGGCGCTGCTTTCTGGCTGGTTGCCTCATCGTTGCCAACAGCAGCACCCGCTACAGCCCAATAAACCGCTGCTACGCGTTTATTTCAAATGGATAAACAGGCTGGTGTTATTGGCAGGTTCGGCTTTATTGCTGGCCCAGTTGTCTGGCTGGATAGCACTGAACATATCACTACTGCTGGGTTTCACCAGCCTGCAGGTTTTTTTATTGCTGGTACAACGTCAATGGCTACAACCCCCGCCAATAGTGCCAACGCAGCGCAAAGCCAGTTTACAACCGCGCCGGGTACTGGATTATGTGCAGCCAGCCGATCGAGTCATGGCGGTATGTGCCGTGCTTACCGTGCCGCTGTTAGCCGCCATTTTGGTAATTAGCGGTAACTGGGCACCTGATATGGCAAAGCTATGGCGGTTAATCACTGTCGGTTTGCTCACCAATACGGCGTTATGTGCCGCTGTGTATTTCACGGTGTTTCGCAAGCGGCGAAATTTTGACGATACCCCGGAGCTCCAGCAGTTGCAGACGCAGCGTAAAGTTAACCATTATCTTAAGGCGATCATCGGCTTTAATTTGCTGCTGGTGCTATTTTTACTGTTAGGTGCATTTCAGGCAAAGCCGGAACTGCTGTATATCGTGCTTAGTTTGTCACTACAGCTAATGCTGCTGCAAACCCGACAGCGGCCATCTGCCGATAGCCTGGCATACTAATTACCAGCACTAACAATACGTCCTGATTAAAAAATTTAGCAAGAGGTTATGCCATGCCACCATTTACCCTGCCCGACTTATGCGACGCCCACGCCGACTGCATTCGCGTAGCCGAACCCATTTTCACCAACTACGGCGCTACCACATGCTTTGGCGGTGAAATTGTTACGGTAAAATGTTTTGAAGATAACTCCAAGGTAAAACAGCTGGTGGCAACCAACGGCCATGGCAAAGTGCTGGTGGTAGACGGTGGCGGCTCAAAGCGCCATGCGCTACTGGGTGATATGCTGGCTGAACAAGCAGCAAGCAACGGCTGGCAAGGCATTATTATCAACGGTTGTATTCGTGACATTGACATCATCCGCCAAACGCCACTTGGCGTACAGGCATTGGGTATTCACCCGATGAAAACCGACAAGCGTGATTTAGGTGATATTAACCTGACTGTTACCTTCGCCGGGGTAGACTTTATCCCCGGCCAGTATGTCTATGCCGATAATAATGGCGTGCTGGTAGCGACTAAACCGTTGTTGTAGCCGCAGCGCTATCCTGGTTTAAACCCTGCTGTACTTTAGCCAGCAGGCTTCTTAACTGTGTTTTCTCCTCAGCGGAAAAATTTGCCGGCACTTGTGCTGCCAGCTGAAAACGCACCTTGGTTAACTTGTCTATCAGCGCCAAGCCCTGCTCTGTCAACTGTAATGGCTTAGAGCGCAAATCTGTCTGGCTGGGCACCCGGCTGATCAGCGACTTTTCAATTAAACGGTTAAGGCAGGTGGTTAAAGCGCCCGACGTAATACGCACCTCTTCTAACAACAGTGCCGGCGTTACCTGATAAGGCGGTCCCTGGCGCCTGGCACACGCCAGCACATCATGCTCGGTCTGGCACAAAGCGAACGGCTTGAGTTGCTGCACGCCGAGCGTATCGGCATTAGCGCCGACGCCAATCAGCAAACCAATCAGCACTGCATCGTCAACCGGCAACTGTGGGTGGATTGCTTTCCACTGCGAAGCCGCCCGCTGTAACAGAGCGGGTACCTGATTGAGTTTATTCATCTAAAATTCTCCAAAACGCTTATTCAACTGCATATGACGCACTTAACTTACGGCAGCTTTTCACCGCGTAGCGTATTACCGTTAATACTGATGATCATGTTATTACCGGCAAAGCCAATGCTGACTTCATCGGTATAGGTAAGTCGTAAGGTGTTATCAGGCCGCACCGCCATCAGTTCATCATTCATAAATACTTTGCCGTCTATTGCCTGCAAGGTGACAATGTTGGACTGCATCATCAAATGTTTCTGCACCTCGTCTGCAACAAAACTGTAGCGGCCTAAACGGGGCGTAAACTGTGACTCAGACGCTAAGCTGCGCTTATCCGGCAAGGTGTAATCCATGTCGTTCAGCACAAAGAACAGCCCTGCCATCAGCTGTAATACCGGCGTATTGCCCCAGTTTGCGGTAATAGCGATAAAGTCATCTTGCGATGCCGAACGCAGCATAACGCTTTTGGTGCCAAAGCCACTGCCTGCAGCAAAATACAGCATGCGGTCACCGAAGGGTTTTAGCGTCCAGCCATAGCCGTGGCTATCGCCCTCTGCCGATGTCAGCTGTTGCTGAAAAATTTGCCGGGTGGTTTCTGCCGAAAGTAGTTTGTGCTGCTCCAGCGCCAGCACAAATTGATATAGGTCGTTGACGTTAGAATACATGCCGCCACCGGGGTTTACACCTAAATGCTTCGACCTCGCCGCAGTAGCAACCCCCTCTGGTGAAATACGGTAGGGTGTCGCCTGGCGCTCGACCACCTTTTCCGCCAGATATACGCCGGTATTACTAAGCTTAAGCGGTTTGAGAATGTGTTCGGTAATGTAGCTGGCAAAATCTTGTTTAGACGCCGTTTCTATTATCCGGCCAAGTAAAATAATGCCAATGTTGGAATACTCATAACGGCTACCCGGTTCAAACAGCAGCGTCTGATTATTAACCAGCTGCGTAATCTGCTGGCTAAGGGTTAAGTTTTGATGTGGCTGAATGCCCGACTCCCGCGGCAAGCCACTACTGTGGGTCAACAAATGATGCAGAGTGACTTTGTTAGCCCAATCGGCACTTAGCTCGGGAATATAGGCCGCCACCGGCGTGTGCAGCTTAAGCTTACCTTGCTCTGTCAACTGTAGCACCGCCGCAGCAGTAAAGGTTTTCGACATAGAGTTAATTGAAAACCTCACATCCGCTCTGTTGCTAATACCAAACTCGCGGTTAGCCAAGCCATAACTGGCAAGCAACACTTCCTGCCCTTGCTTTACTACCTTTACCGTGCCGGAAAAACCATACACATCCGCATAAGCCTGCGCCACCTCAGCCAGCTTAGCGGCAGTAGCTGTCTGCTCTGGGGGTTGTTCAGCTTTCGCCGCAGCTGAACCTAAAGTCAGTAACATGCAGATAGATATTGCTGCAGCAAATACACGCACCATAGTGGCTCTCCTTTGTGTTATGCATTGAGAGCACTATAGCAACAGATTTATCTTTACGTAAAGATATAATTTTTTGCAATGTCCAGCGCATAGCTAAAATCCGGTTTGCAAAACATTAGAAACAGCAGACTCGTAACAGGGTAGTGCGGGCATTTCAAAAGCGAGTGTCGCGCTTGAAGGTCTGATTAAACTAATCAGTAAACCAAGCAAGAGTAATTACCTCCGACCAGTTTTCATTTCTATGTTGCGGTACGTAGCTTTGGTGGCGCTTTAACTGGCAACCAAATAATACCCGCTATGATCTATGGCACAAGCAATACAAACAAAGGATCGCAGCCAAACCAGCGATTAACTACCGCGTGCTTTAGCTGGATCCTTTGCTCTGCTTTGCTGGTGCCTAATGCACTTATTGCTGCACTTTTTGCTGCACTTTAAATTTACTCCACTGCCCTGCTGCGCCCTGGCCAAACAGCCGTTCTGACATTGGAATAGATACACTCAGCTCGGGCGCATCCGGATGTTGATAGGGGTAGGCATCCAGTAAGCTAAATAAACCGTGACCAATGACAAACGAGTTCAGCCGGTCTTTTAATGGTTCGCCATCACCGGTAGAGGGCGCATAGCCAGTATAGGGCACGCCTTGTTTGTCTAATGGTATGCCGACATTATCAACCCGGGCAAACAGTTCGCCATTGAGAAAATACTCAACAAACGACGCGTCCGGCCCACGGCTGTAGCGAATGGCAACGCGCTGCTTTTTGCCTGCTTTAATATCTACTTCTCTGATAATCTGGGTGTAAGCAAGGTCTAATCCGGTGCCGGGGCTGCCGGTTACTACCGTAGGTAAACGCTCAATTAGTGCGAAGGCTTTATTGCCGGAAATAAACCAATCAAATAATTGCCCGGTTTCAAAATTAATCATATTTAACACAACACCTGCCTGCTGCCCCTCCAACACGGTTTGCTGATAAGGAATGTCGCACGGGTCTGTCGGGCTAAGATATGAAAATGCCGGGCCATAGCAGCCCTGAATCAATCTGTCAGGCTGGGTACCCGGTGTATGGGCAATAATCTCAGCTGAAAATTCTAACGAGCCATGTTCAGGTACCTGAAATGTTTGGGTGCTTACAGCAATGTATTTCAAATGATCGAAAACACTAAAGTCCGCCCCCACCTGAAAAGGAATAGCGCTCACTACAATTTCCTGCTCTGACACAGACAAGCTGCCACCGGCGGCTAACTCTAGTGGCCCGTATATGTTGGCCCATTTTTGCTGGTACTCAGTAATGCTTTGTGCATCATACTTGACGGTATAGTTGCCGGTTTCGTCTGCGACAACGCTCGGGTTTACTGATGCCAGACTAAGAAGAAAAATTGCAGCGACCCTGGAGTAGCCGCTGAACGGCAATGCTGTTTTCATAATGTTGCCCTCTGCGATATTGTTTGAAAAACGTTGGTATGCATTTATACATTTGCATCTGAAGTGCCAACCACCAACATCGTTAAAACAAAGCAGATACTCCACAGAGCCTTATTATTAACATAATGTTTTAATATGGTTTTTATAAATGACCACATCTCAGCACTACTAAGTAGCCACGCATTAAGCGCGCCAACAAATTAATATCAATGCTATCAACAACTAGGAATTGAGCAGGTAAATTAAGCGGAAAAATGGACAGAAAACTGTAAACTTTACTGACGACCTGAGAAAGTTAGCTCTCGGGGTCATCAATTTTATGGGCAAATAACGCATAAAACGACACACCTACTGTTTCGCCTTTGGCGAGGATTTTTTGTCACAAATGGCAATAATTTTTTGTTTTAAGCTGTCGCGCATAACTGAAGATTTCCGAAGATTATGGTGGATTAAACGCGGTGCCCTGATGAAAAATCGCCTGCCAATTTTTATGCCACTGACTTGCTGATATTTTGCGAAACAACATACGCCTTATACTGGGCGTCAATTCTAAAGAACACGTCTACCGGCGCGTTATAAACCCGCTTAATCTTGGTTGCCAGGTCAATACTCAACTCACTTTCGCCGTTTATAAAACGGGTAATGGTAGATTTAGCCACATTCAAATCACGGGCAGCATCAGCTGCTGTCAGGTTCTTACGTTGCAGGAAGCGTTTGAAATGTGCACCAGCCCCTTTTGGCGCGCCAATCAGGCCCATCTCACGCAGGTTGTCACTGGTCAGTAATTCAGTAGTATTTTTCATTTTATTAATTACCTTTGCTCAGAACAGCGTATCGAAACACTGAAACACTGAAACACTGAAACACATGAATATTCTGGACGCAAGTTTCGCAACCCGCAACTTCTGATGGTAAATTAGTGGCGGTTAAGCAGCTGTTCACCACGTCTGAGAATTTATGCTTGGCATTTTTGCTGCTCTATTTATAATCAGTCACTTATAAAAAACACCATCTAAAAGGATTTTCTAACATGCGCTGTAGGATTAATGGATTTTATCTACTTATCACCGTATTGCTGCACATTTTCGTGTTTCAGGTGAGTGCTGAGGAAAACGATTTTGCCTTACACATTCATGTGCGTTATCAGCAAAATGACGATCAATGGCAGGTCATCTATCAATTGCCGATAGCGGTGGATCATGTCGCTTTTAACCGCAACAGCAATTTTGACCGGCGCAATTTATACCAACTTGACCCGACAAAATTTGTCTGGGACAAAGCTGGCGACGTGTTGCTGATCAGAAGCCTAGACGGCAGCAAGTTCACATCACTGGAACTGAGCTTTAGTTCTTACTATGACTTTATCCAGAAAGACTATACCCACAATATAAAATACACCGATGGCAGTACGCTGTTATATACCAACCATCTGACGCTTGGCGCCAATATTATTGAGGACAAAGCCGTAAGTCCTATAGGAGCGTCCTTTAGCGGCACCCAATTCCATTTTTACGCCCCCGGGCAGAACATTATTTTTCTCGGCCAAGCATACTCGGACCAGACCCATTGGACCTTAGAAAATGAAGGCACCTATATCTATTTTGGTAATATAACGCCGATTGAAACGGACAATATGCTGGCTATCGTCGACCCGCAACTGCCGAAATGGGTATGGAACCAGACACTGAAATACTTTCCGCAGCTGTTTGACTACTACCAATCAAAAACGGGCCAGGCGTTGAATTTCAAGCCGGTTGTGTTTTTTAATTACGACCAGCTTGACGGTGACTATTCGAACTACAGTGGCGGCACCTTAGATGGCCTTGTACAGCTAACCATAAACGGCAAGCGCTGGATTGAAGAAAATGACCGGCAGTTCAATACCCTGTTTTATTTCTTAGCGCATGAAGCCGCGCACTTCTGGAACGGCCAAATGTTTACATTTGAAGAGCAACATCACGCCTGGATGCACGAAGGCGGCGCTGATGCTTTTGCCAATTTTGCCATGCTGGAATTCGGCCTTATTGATAACAGCCAAATGATGTTGCGATTCGAACAGGCCGCTAATAACTGCGTGTTAAACAAAGGTACGGAGTCACTGGAGCAAGCTGCTGAATTATGGCGCTATCGGAACTATTACGATTGCGGTGCGGCCATGGCACTGGCCAGCCATCTGGCAATACAGGCAGAATCTCCGGAGAAATCTGTGTTTGATGTTTGGCAAGCGATATTCAAAGCCAATGCAGTAAGCAGGAGCTACAACCAGCAAGATTATTTTGACCAGTTAAGCTTATTAACGGGCTCGGAAACGCTGACACAAGCCCTAGCGCGCTTTAGCCGCGACACTGAGCTTGATAACCAAACAGAAGTGGCAAGCTGGTTTAAGCAGTCTGGCACAACCGTTTCATTATCGGAAGATTACCCAGCTGCGGTAAAACAACATTGGGGCAAGCAAATTGTCTCTGATCTTATGCGGACGCATTGCAATGCCATCAGTATTAGCAGTTATGATGACTATCTAAAAACCTACCCGATAGAATCTTGTAAAGCTTTCGAGAAAAGTTATGAAATCCAATATGTTGGTAACTTCGATATTTACAAAGAGGGTATTGCGGCATATCAGCTGTTTCGCGAAAGCTGCGTGAACAAACGGAGTATCGTGTTAAAAAACAGAGCGAAGCAAACAGAAGCGGAGATTAGCTGTTTAAGCATCCCGCAAAACATCAGCCCTTACATGAAATTGGTAACTACAACTAGTGGCGACTAAAGCCCTGCCATAACCAACTGCTTTATTTTCAGCGCTTTCTCAAAATGGTCCAGGCGGTGGGTTTGGATCCACCACGTCGCCGCTTCCATAAGCAGCTGGGGGTCATCATTTTATTGGCGAGGATTTTTTGTCACAAACGGCAATAATTTTTTGTCTTAAGGCATCGCGCATCGGCGGGTAATTCCTGTGGTTAAAGTGGTCCGCACGGTGTGCCTTGATGAAAAACCATCTGCCATTTTTCACCATCAAAACGCCAGATTGAGCTACGCACCGAGTAACTTGGCTCATTGTCTGCACGTTGTATCGTGGCGCGATAAGTTAGCTGCGCTAGTCCTTCAGCTAAAACCCGGCATGCAAAATCTTGCTGGCTAATAACCGGCGGCGTTTCAGTTGGCAGGCGCTTAAGCACATCGGCTTTACCGAAACACCGGCCGGTAGCAGCAATCTCATAAAAATCATCAGCCAGATAGCGGTTAAGTAGCTCAGCAGATATCCGGGTAGCAGGCTGCACCAGTAGCTGTTCCAGCTGAACTAATTGCTGTTTAAGGATATCGCTATTCACTTTTTAAAAACTCCGCTAAAACCGGTCTAACACTCAATACAGGCCAAGGTGACGTTAGCCCAAAGCCAGGTTGTTTATGCGGATAATAGTACCAAGATTTTGAGACTAGAACCCGCGCTTGAGTAGCAAAGTCAAAAGGCAAGACCTGACCCTGAAGGCTGTGCTGAAGGCTCAGTAATGGTTATAAAGTACGCATGATTATTCATCCTGTGTATGGAACACATAGATTGATAGCAATATTAGATGAACAGGATAAAATTGTAGCAGCAGGCTTTGCTAATCTAAGTGGCGGAAGTAGCGGCGGTAACTATTACATTCGATCTGTGACAATAGCTTCTAATAGAAAATCGGTTAAGGTTTGTACCGCAATTGAGGGACAAGATCCGGTTTGTTATCATATGACATACTAGATTTAACTCACGCACCTTAGTCGGAACAACCTACTAAGGTGCTTTGAGCAATTAAAATTGAAGCAATCACAGCATTTTTTTCAATAGATCATGAAAAAAAGAGGCACACCAACCTTGACTATTAAGAAACCAATTAGAACTCTATTTGCCACTTTGTTTATTATGCTTATTGGCTGGTGTTTGTGTACGCTACATTTAACCGAGTTAGCACCCATACAAAATACCCTTAAGCAAGTTGTCGACACCGAACTGGAAGTTACATCTTTAACACCTGCTCTGCCAGCCGACGAAGCAATAGAAGACTACTTTGATATCGCAGTAGCCTTGCATAAATTGGCAATGACCGGGGACGTTAACAGTCAGTTCGAACTTGGTCGTATTTTAAGTGTTTGTACTATTGTAGCTTACGACCGCGAAATCTTGGTAAATAACTTACATATGCTCTATGCGTATGCCGATGAACTGCCTGCCAACGTAATACCGGACTTAGAGCGATTAATGCAAGCGTGTGCACATTTTTATCCTGAGAATTTGGAATTGTTTTTTCCTCAAAATGAGCTCTCTTTAAGTCGCTTTGCTAGTGAATCAGATATTTCATGGAGCTTAGGTTTTTACTGGCTCGTTCAGGCCGCACAGGCAGGCCATGAGCAAGCTGTCATCAATATTTTAGGTATCCCTCTGCTGCCACCAATGACCGTGAATATTGATCTCCCTGAAATAAATGCTTTCCTGTCAGAGCAGCTTCAAGCAGGAAACCCTGATATTCTGTCTAGCGTTAGTAGTTGTGTAGATATGGATCAAAGTCAATCCGTAGTATTAATGGAGATAGCCTGCGAGAAAACCTCCCAGTGCCGAATGCTACATCGCTATGAGAGCTCATTGATACTTCAGCTCAATAGCCTTGATCATGTTGAAAATGACATTGAACAGCCTACCCTTATTGGAAGCTTAGAAAATAATATTCGATTTATGGACTTACCCAAAATGATTAATGAATTTAAACTCACTGAGCCCAATTATCAAGAACATAACGAACAGTTACAGAGTTCCTTGCAAGATGAGCAATTTAGGTCCGATTTAATTGAGAAATGTGCGCAACTTATGCTGCATCGTGCTGATTAGATTAAAATATTTAGCCACACCACACTTCGGGCGAGTTATTGGGGCCAGAACAAAATTAAAGTCAGCTCAGGCTATTTAATTTTGATCTGCCCCTTATATTCAGTAAACAAACGCCAGGTTTACCAGCATGGCAGCTATCAGCATCTTTTGCTTAGTATTAGGTTGGTGGCTTTTACTATGGCAGCGGAACCGTCTTTGGGGTTTGCCTGCAGAATAAAGTGCGGGCCGTTAATTTCTGCGAACGTTATATTGCTATAGGCCTGCTCAAACTGCTGTTTTTTTATTGCCGGCACCAGCCTGTCGTTTGTCGCCGCTATATATACTGCAGGTACATTTGAAGTAAACCCATCATACTTAGCCTTAGCAATTACCCTGAGCCTTGCCTTAAGAACATTGGCAGGAACAGTATTTAACGCAGCCTGAAACAATGTCATTTGCGCGGGTGTGGCGTTTTTACCTAGCATCAACAACCGGTAGACAGCACCAGAAAATGGCAACATGGTTAAATGGCGGATTGGTAAAAACGATGCCAGCAAGGCGATTAGTTTTTTAGGGCCTGACAGGAACGACGCAACAAATATAATGCCTTTTAAATGCGGCACAGGCTGTTGAGACAGGCAGGCGGCAATGCCGCCTGAGAATGATTCGGCAACGAGCACAAAGTCTTCTGTTGGAAGTTGCGCTACTACGTTGGCTGCTAAGGTGCGGTAGTCTTGGGCTCCGTCCGTTGGCAAAGGTAAAACCTGTATTGCCAGGCTATGATCTTGGCCTGCGTGTTCTTGCGCTGTCCCGTTTTGAAAATACTTTACCAATGGTTCAAACAACAGCCCGGTTCCATCCATTCCTGGCAACAGTACCAACTTCAATTTCTATCGCCTTTTAAAGATTACAGTCAGCATGTACGCGCCGATTTTGTTTCAGCAGCCTGCGCCAGGCGCTCCGCGGCTGATGAATAAAACCGCTGCTGTTTTTTTGCCAACCAGAGTAAAGCGGCTACTGAGATAATTACCATGGCGAGGGTAATTACCGAGTCTTCCGGTCCTACCACGCCGCCGGTTAACCAGTTTGGGCCGTGATACACACTTTGCAGTGGCGCCATTATTTGCCAGTCGTCCAGACCGGATAACGGTAACCCGGTTAGCACCACGGTAAAGTTCCAGGCGGCATGATGCTCCGCCACCACCCAGACATTGCGGACATAAACATACATCACTGTCCAGAGCGCGCCAATTAAGGTGCCGGATATCACGGTAATAATTAGCGCCTGCAGGTCCAACTGGCCGTCAATATTAGCGATATGCAGCAAGGAGAAAATCAGCGATTGCAGCCACAGTGCTGTTACCGTGCCCCACTGGCTTTCCAGTGCCTGAAACAACACCGCCCGGAACACAATTTCTTCAATAACAGCGGCCACCAGAATTACCAGGGCAATATCGGCTAAGCCGCTTTGCCAGCCACGGTAAGCGGTTACTTCGTATACACCTCCAGCAAATAAAAGTGCTGACACCAGGACAATCATCCCAGCGCCGGCCAATAAGCCGACCGCGACCTTGCTAACTGGAAATCGTAACTCGGTAACAGGCCGCTTTTCGCCGTAGCGCACATATACACCGTAGGCCAATAATATAACCAGCAAAATACCCACCCGGCGCAGCAGTGCTGTAGTGGGCTCATCCAGCTGAAACAGCCACTGTAAAGCCGGTAACATCAGCCAGCGGTATGCCATCACCGCCAGCGCGATAATGGTGATCGCCAGTAGCAATTTAGCCAAAACCGCTTTAATAGATAAAATAACCGGCAACGACGACTCCTTAGCTCTGCAAAGAACATGACAACCATACATGGCGTTATGCCGCAACGGGTTTTGGGCTAAGCGCTTGATAACACTAGCAGGCGTGATGTGAAATAAAAAATATTATTAAGTAACAAAAGATGTCTGCAAACTGTTGTAGCTAAGGCAGAACACTGGGAGCAGTGACACCAGGCATTAACCCCAAGCAGGCCGGCCCGCTTAAGCTTTTACCGGGTTCGCTGCGCCCGCGCCCACGACAGTATGCCAGGCTTTTACCTGCCAGTTTGTCACCAGGCCGTTTACTACGTAAGGGTCGGCTTTGGCAAAGGCGGCTGGAATATCCGCACTGTCGCAGCTGAACAGCAACAAGGCGCTGTCTGCTGGCTCGCCCACCGCGCCGCCCAGCTGTAATTCGCCGCGCTCAACGGCTTGCCAGGCCAATGCCAAATGCGCCTGGCGAAATTCAGCCCGGCGCTGTAAATAATCTGGCGCGGTGTCATAGATAAGCAGAAAGTGCATCGGATAACTCCTTTCTTAATCAAAAATATACGGTTTCAGGTCGTCTTTTTATCACCCTAAACGTTGGGGAACATATTACAATAGCTTTCCGGTCGGTTTAGCGTAAGTTGAATTTTTTTAAAATAGTAGAGCAACATTTTGATGAGTCTGCACCAGTTTGACGGTAATGCCAGCATTACGGAAGTATCTCCGGGGGTGTATGTTGACCTTAATGGCCACCAGCTTTCACCGAAGCAAGTGCGCGAGGTGGTTACCCCGCACGATTTCACGGTAGCCAATGCCCTGGTGGGTCGCTCCCTGGCAAAGCCTTGGCGCCGTGGTGTGGCAATAGTCCTGGATGGTGTGCTTATCGCTTTACTTACCTCCGGTAGCTTTTTATTCCTGCTACCTGTCGCGGCTTATCTGGCTTATCGTTGCCATTTGCAACATAACAACCGGCGCCGGAATATTGTCATCACCTTCGCACTGTTGTCGTTGTTTTTATTACCACTGATGCAGGTGGAAACCGACGAGCACAGCGACTACAACGTAAAAGAAGGTGTACTAATTACCGCAAGCGCCATTGCGCTTACCAGCACAGACTGCAATGCTGAATGCGCTGATAAGCAGTTAGAGAATATCAGCGAACAGTTACGCGGCAGTAAGCTTACCGACGATGAAATTAACAGCATGATTAAAGACTTGCTTGAGGATTCAATACTGACACCGGCAGAGCAGACGGTGGCACTGAATAAAGCAATGAGCAATATTAAACAGCATCGCCAGCAAGCCGCACAGCAGGCTACCGATAAGTTAATTAAGACAACCACCCAGTCCGAAGCAGACTCTTCCTGGTGGCAAAAGTTAGCCCAATCAGATCACAGTGTTCTTAAATGGCTGCAAGGCATTTTAACTGATTTAGGCATTGGCTTTGGTTGGGCGGTGTTTTATTTCACCCTGTTTATTAGTTGGAATGGTGGCCAGACACTTGGCAAAGCCTGTATGGCGATAAAAGTGGTGCAGCTAAATAACACACCGCTTACGCTGTGGCAGGCATTTGGTCGCCAGGGTGGCTATAGCGCAGGCTTTGCCACAGGATTGCTGGGGTTTATTCAGATATACTGGGATCCAAACCGGCAAGCTATTCAGGATAAAGTAGCCGATACCTTAGTACTTAAAATAAGTACTTAAAATAAGTACTTAAAATAAGTACTGAAAATAAGTACTGAAAATATAAGCTGAATATACCCATTCCTGATACACCGCCTGGGCAATAATCTGGTTTACATTGGCCGCCCGTGTATTTACATTCAAACCCTCTACATTAAATCCCTATACATTAAATACAGTGTTATAAAAATAATAAAAACTGAGGCTACCATGAAACTAAAAATGATCGTCACGGTTGCAAGCATATCTTTACTAAGCGCATGTAACCCTGCAGATACTGCAAAGCAAGCCAATCAAGAAGTGCAAACGCCCATGACAGCAAGTATTAGCGACGCACCGCTATGGTTAGAAGAAGTTGAAGGCGAACAGGCCCTTGCCAAGGTGACCAACTGGAATAAACGCACGCTGGATAAACTTACCAGCGACCCGCGTTTTAGTCAGTATCAGCAAGCGGCGTTAAATATCGTCAATGCCACCGATAAAATCCCCTATGGCACTTACCGTAACGATATGGTGTACAACTTCTGGCAGGATGAAAACCATGTCAGGGGTGTGTTACGCCAAACCAGTCTGGCAGAATACAGCAAAGCGCAACCAGAATGGCAAACGTTGCTGGATATTGATGCCCTCTCTGCCGCCGAAGGTAAAAACTGGGTGTTTAGCGGGACAACCTGCGCAGAAAGCGATTACAACCTGTGCATGGTTTCGCTATCGGATGGCGGCAAAGATGCAGTAGAAATGCGCGAGTGGGATCGCGCCAGTAAAAGCTTTGTTGATAAGGGTTTTTATCTGCCGGAAGCAAAAACAGCCCTAAGCTGGAGCAGCCCCGACAGCCTGCATGTTGGCACCAACTGGGGTGATGGCATGCTAACCGACAGCGGCTACCCCTATGTCATTAAACAACTGCAACGCGGTCAGTCACTGGACGAAGCAGTAACGGTATTTAGTGGCAATAAAACCGATGTCGGGGTATTTCCCTATGCGCTGAAGCATCAGGATCAGCAGTTAAATATGGTAGTGCGCGCCATTACTTTTTACGAGTCTGAGTACTATTGGTTACCGGAAAATGGCGACCCGGTGCAGTTACCTATTCCCAACACGTCCAGTATTAACGGTATTTTTAAAGGGCAACTTATTTTAAGCCTGAAACAAGACTGGACCCCAGATGGCAGTGCCACCAGCTTTAAAAGTGGCGACTTAGTGTCTTTTGATATACAAAACTGGCTGCAGAACAATAAAATTGGTGCCGTGCAATTGGTTTATCAACCGGATGAACGTGCCACGCTGGATGGTGTAGCCATTACCGCCAGCAAACTGGTGCTTAATCTGCTCGAAAACGTAGTTAACAATATCTATGTGTATGACTTCAAAGACAGTAACTGGCAGCACAGCAAGCTGGCCTTACCCGATAACAGCACGATGTCGGTCTCTTCAGCCAATGACGACAGCGACATTATTTTTGTTAATCAGGAAAACTTTGTCTCGCAAGACACCCTGTATCAGGTCAATGTCAGCAACGCTGATATTGTAGCGATTAAATCTACACCGGCCCGGTTTGATGCCGCGGATTTGGTGGTGCAGCAATATTTTGCCAGTTCCACTGACGGTGAAAAAATACCTTATTTTGTGGTGCACAAACAAGGTATTACCCTCGACGGCAGCAACCCTACCCTGCAATACGCCTACGGTGGCTTTGAAGTATCGATGAAGCCCAGCTATTCCGGTATTCTTGGTAAAAACTGGCTGGAACAAGGCGGTGTTTATGTGCTGGCCAATATCCGCGGTGGCGGTGAGTACGGCCCGGCCTGGCATCAGGCAGGGTTAAAAACGAAGCGCCAGGTTATTTTCGACGATATGATTGCGGTAGCAGAAGATATCATTGCCAAAAAAATCACTTCGCCAGAGCATCTGGGGGTAATGGGTGGTTCAAATGGCGGCTTATTAATGGGCGTGATGTATACCCAGCGGCCTGATTTATGGAATGCCGTGGTGTGTCAGGTGCCATTGCTGGATATGTTGCGTTATCACACCCTGCTGGCCGGCGCTTCATGGGTAGGTGAGTTTGGCAGCCCGGATATTCCGGAAGAGCGCGCTTTTCTGGAAAAGATATCGCCGTTACATAATATTGATCCTCAGGGCGAGTATCCAGCCATATTCTTCGTAACCTCCACCAAAGATGACCGGGTGCATCCGGCCCACGCCAGAAAAATGGCTTACATGTTAGAGCAGTATGGCCACAATTTTGAATACTATGAGAACATTGATGGCGGCCACTCGGCAGCGGCAAATCTGCAGGAAACTGCTAAAAGATCGGCGCTTGAGTACACCTTTTTAAGTCAGCAGTTAATGAAGTAATTATTAACTGAATTTCTGCTCCTCAGTACTGAAAAAAGGAGGGTTACAGCGCGGTTGTAACCCTCCTTTTTATTAAGTCACCTAATAAAGGTGGAGCGTTTCATTCTAAGAGTTACCCAGCACAAGCTGCATAACACGAGCAGGAGTGAATTTAGTTAGTCGCGTCATCAATATCGTCGCCCAACTCTTCAGCTCCTTCCTCTATCTCATACCATGCTGACGCAGTGGCTTCCTTGGTGTTCTCCCAGGCGCTTTCACTTACGCGCTTGGTTTCCTGCCAGGTCTTTTGCAGCGAAGCACTGGTTTGGTTCCACCAGTCCTGGCTGTACTCCGGTTGTTGTTTTAACTGGTCCTGGGTCATTTCCAGATGAACTTCATACTCCACATTAGTGAAACCCTTTTTGCCGGACTCTGGCACAACGGTAAAAGCACCACGGTGAACGACGACTTCTCTGCCGCCAAGCCCCAGTATTTCGCCAGTTTCAATAACTAATGAATGTACGGACATACCGTTACCCATCAGGATATTCTCGACCTCACCTATTTCTTTACCCGTGCTGTCGAAAACATCAGCATCTTCAAGTTTGTCCATGGAATATAAACCCTCTGCCGCGAATGCAGAACCAGCCATTAAACTGGCAATAAGTGCAGGAAGGGCGAGTTTTTGAATATATTTCATAGTTTTCTCCTTTAATGGAAAAATGTGCATGAATGCCCCGGAAAAGAGCGGGCATTCACCGGGTTCAATATATAAGGAGCAAAACTCATACCAAATTAGCTAGCAGTAAGTTAGTCACCGGCCTGGTGAACCCAATCCATTACTAGCTCAACCCATTCGACATGCGGCAGATAGAAGGCACCATGCAACTTGCCGGTAGCAATTTTGAGCTCTTTAAACGACTGCGGCTGCTCGGTCAGCTCTGAAAGTGACTGGCAACTCGTTGCCAGGGTATCGCTGGACTCGTAGACCGAAAGCACATGGCCGGTTAGTCGCAGTTGGCTTGGCATTGAACCGTGAGAGCAAGCCGCCAGCAGTACAAAGCGAATAAAACAAAAAACCAGGTCTTCATCGACTGCTCCTTGTAGATGCTTCTGGTTTACATTTATTGCGCTAATGTGTGCAGGGTTCTTTCGATAAATCTGATAAGCGCCTGCTCTGCGACGTATGGCTGCACGTTATTGACATTAAAGTTTTCATAAATGCTTCTGATTTGTTCATCTTTGCTGATGTCGCTGGCCGCCATGTTATCATCGTTAAGCGCCTTTACTCTGGCTACCCAGGCTGCGGTGTTTTTTCTGAATAACGCTAATTCTTCTTTACTTGCGGGCTCGCCGTGCCCTGGAATAACAACTGCCGAGCTATCGCCCAGCGCCTCAATGCCTGCCACGGCAAGGTTAAACCCAGCCAGACCGCCAGACCAGAATGAAGGAATGGCTTTACCTCTGGTTTCATAGATGTCGCCGACAAAAATGCTATTGCTTTGCTTGTGATAGAACACCTGATCGTTACTGGTGTGGGAACTGAAGCGTAGCGCCTGAAGCTCATCAAAATTGTCGACATTGTCGATAAGCGCGCAGCCTTTGGACTGAAAATAATCGTTTCCGCTTGTATGGTCAGGATGACCATGGGTATTTAACACAAAGCATGTTGCATGTGGAAACGTATCAGCGACAAATTGGCGTAATTGTTCCAGATTAGCGCTTCCTGCGGCCGGATCAATTAACACCACACCCTGATCTGTATTTATTAAACCAATATTTGTCCATGAATTTGAAAACCGCAACACATAAGCCTGGTCAGACAATTTATTTATCAGCTTGTTTTCTGATGCAGCCAGGGTTTGCGGACTATATAAATAAGTTGCAGCAAAAAGCAGCAGTGCAGCAACAGCGTTACAGGTTAGCTTGTTCATAATCATTTCCTCGCAGCGATAGCCGCCAGCTAATTTGCAATCAGTGAAAAATCTAGCACGAATTGGCGGTAAATCATCGTAAACGCTGCTCAGTTTTGTAACAGAATCTTACATTCCAGAATTCACTGCACCCTTGAATTTTACACAAAGCCTATGATATTAATCGAAATACTCCAATGATTTATATTTACGATTGGCTACTCAAACCAGAAATTGCTGGTTTATCACTTAAATCAATTCACCGCCGAGGGAACGAACTGTATAAGCGGCTAAACATAATGAAAAAATCAGTTGTTCGCACCATGCTTGCTTTGTCAGCTTTATTTATGATACTTGCCGGATATCTATGGCTGACCTTTGCCAGCCCCTATGGTTATCACCCCAGGGGCGAACTACCGGCGATTGACGATAACGCCCGTTATTCAGTATTTGTTTATGGCACGCTTAAGCAACCCTGGGTGCGCTATCTGGTAATGGGCCGTGCCGGCACTGGTAACCCCGCCACCCTGCCCGGCTATCAGAAAGAAGCGCTGAATATAACGCCTGCCCCCGGCGCGGTTACCAAAGGTCTGGTTATTACCGTAAGTGGCACCGAGCTTAGGGCGCTGGACCGATATGAGCGGCTGGGTGTGCGTTATGAGCGGGTAGAATTACCGCTTGAAAGTGGTGAGACAGTCTGGGTTTACCAACTTATGGACCCACTGGTGCAGGAGCTGACAGACGAGCTTGCCAATTAAAACGGCAGGCGCGCTGGCTATCCCCGCTGCGATCGGGATGTTAATCCCAGAGTCAGGCCGGTAGTAAATAAGCCGGCTTCCAGCATAGCGCTGATAACACCAGCTGCATCGAAACCTTGCGCTGTGCTGAAGCCCTGTGCCGGACTAAAGCCATCCATCGCCAGCAAGCCAGCGGCGGCGGCATCCGGAAACTCTGTCGCCAGTTGCGCCAGACTGCCTGCCAGCAACACCCCACCGCCAACACTGATTAGCAACCCAGCCAGCAGACCGGGCACTGCTGCCATAACCACAGTAAGGTAGTTAAAACGCTGCGGGCTGGCAGAGCGACGGGCAGTTAATAGTAACCAGTAACTTATGCTTGCCGCCAGGCCAATTATTAACCCCTCGGTGGCACCGGTAATATGCGCCGGGCTGCGCCCCAGAAATAACAAAAAGGTTTCCTGCAGCAATAAGCTGACAAAGGCACCGATTAATAAACCCGCGGCGCCTCCACCGAGTAACAGATAGCTGAGTTTTTTGATCCGCAGCTGCTTTTGCTGCTGCCCCGACGGCTGGATCAGCCACATTTTCGCCAACGCCAGGCCGGATGCCACCGCCGCTCCGGCCAGTATTGCAATCAGCGTGGTAACCGTAAGCATCACCAGCAGCACCGAAAGCGCCTGGCTGCCGGTTGCCAGCGCCTGTGCTGCGCCAAACAGCCCATACAGCCCACCGCCAATCAGCCCGGCTACAGCAGCACCCAATGCCCCCTGCCCGGTTAAATGCCAAAGCAGCTGGCGCCGGTCTGGCTTAACAGGCGGTTTTTCGACTGCTGCAGCTGGGCTTGAGCAGCTTACCGCGGCAATAAAGCGATAACCATGTTTAGGTACCGTTTCGATAAAACGAGGCGCAGCTGCACTGTCTTGCAATTGCCGCCGTAAACTGCGAATGCACTGGGTGAGCGCTTCGTCACTTACCACCGTGCCCTGCCATACTTCATCAAAAAACTGCTGTTTGCTGATTAGCTTGCCCGAATCCTGCACCAGTAATACTAACGCATCCAGATAACGGGCATTCAGCTCCAGCTGCCGGCTACCACACAACAACTGTCGCTGTGCCGGATCCAAAACAAAATCGGCAAAATAATAACGCTGTGCCGTCATAAGGCAAAACTACTCCCGGCTTATGCAGCCCGAGAGGCTACATTACAATGGCTTTATTATGCATCAGAAGCCGCGTTTGCGGCGAGTATTGTGCCGGCATTTCGTAGTAACCCGGCTGCCAATAACCATAGCAGCGCAAAAGCGGCATTGATAACCGGCGCGGCACCCAGCCCGGCGACCTGAATTACCAGTTCTACTGCGATTTGCAAACCGGCAGTAAATAGCAACACATAACTCATAGCCTTAGCTTTAAAGCGCACCAATAATCCGCCCAGTGGCACTGATGCAAGCACTGCCAGATACAGCAGATTCGCCGGATTATCTTCGCTACCAATTATGCCCACTGCCAGGTTTATCCAAATCAGCAGCAACGAGGTTAATACGGCTACTGCCCAACCAGCGCGACCGGCACCACTTCGGCTAAAGCGACAGCCAAGTTCAATTAATAAGCCGGTACCACCAAGCAGAATACCGGCTGCCACAAAATCAAAAGCAGTCCAGTTGACCTCCGCGGTAAATTGCATAGCGATAAGCGGTAGCAGCAACAGGCTGACAATCAGCCCCCAGCCTGCTTTACGCCATGGGTTTTGCCAGAATGTTTTTTTAGGTACAGATGTTTGCATAGCGTATTTCCTGATGATTGCCTAAGCTGCAGCATGACCTGACCAGACTGAAAATACATGAGCAAAAGATGAGGAAGTGCTGAGATTTAAAGGAAAAGTGTTGTATCCGGCATAAATACAGCATCATTGTGGCGTCAGCAACACCCACCAGGTCAGGCCCGAGACCACCAGCCACAGCAGCGGTATAATAGCGCTTAGCCACAGTAGCCAGCCTCTTAGCATAATCAGCAGCAGGCCCAGGGTGACAATAGCGGTAGGATCAGCATAAATGCCAAACACCGCTGCCTGAAAACTGCTATTCCCGCTTAGCAGGCCTATAAACGGCCAGCCCACCAGCCCGGTTAAGGCGAGCGCCAAGCCAATAACGACCGCTGGCCGTTTGTCTGGCGCTGTTTTAGCAAGGCCTTTGCCGCTTAGCGCGATACACAGCAGCAATAGCGCCTCGGCAATAAAAGCATAGCCAATATAATTACCGGCCCAGTTCAGCTCTGCATAATGCTGCAGGAAAAAACCATAACCTACAAAAAGCCACAGTGGTGCCAGCAGCATGCAGCCGGCGCTGGCTTTATGTCGTAGTGCCAGCAGCAGCACTATTACACCGAGTAAAAGCGTAGCAATATGCCAGGGCCAGTAAGTTTCACCAATCCGCTCCAATAGCCGCAGGTAAACATCGCTGCTAAACGGGATAAATTGCTGTAACTGGTAACCTGCACCGCCGCTCATAGCGCCTCCTTTTTAGTGTCTCCGTTTATCGTGCTTCCATTTATAAGGCAGCAAAGTAACGCTGCATCCGCTTCCGGGCGCTGGCAGACGGCATTGGCCCGTGACCTGCGCTCATATTCTCCTGCATATGGGCTACTTGCGTAGTGGCAGGAATAGCGCAAGTCAGCGCCGGGTGGCTGACAATAAATTTCAGTAAAAAATCGGCCCAGTTAGTGCAACCGCACTCCGCTTTGGCCCAATCGGGCAAGCTTTCGCCACGGCGCTGCAACCCTTTAATTAAACTGCCGCCATCAAAAGGCCGGTTGGCGATCACCGCTATGCCCTTTTCCTGCGCTAAAGGCAGTAAGCGCTGCTCAGCTTCGCGATGGGTGATGTTGTAAGTTAGCTGAATAAAGTCGATATCCTGCGAGGTCATTATCTGTTCCAGCTCCTGGTGGCGCCGGCCATGTGATGTGGTAATACCGATATAACCAAGGCTGCCCTCAGCTTTCATTTGTTGTAATGCCGCCAGATGTTCGCGCCAGTCGGTCAGGTTATGCACCTGTACCAGATTAAATTGAGCGACCTGCCAGCGCTTTTTCAGCTCAGCCACCTGCTCACGCGCTGAGCCACCCGCCGGGCTCCAGACTTTTTCTGCTGAAAACAGGCTGTCGGGTATGCCAAGCTTTCGCAGGGCATAACCCATCACGTCAGGGGCCGAGCCGTACATCGGCGAGGAATCAATCAGACCACCGCCTAGCTCAAAAAAAGCCTTTACCACTTGCGTTCTGGCATCCAGTAATTTCGGATCGCTGCCAACATTAAAAGTGCGCCAGGTACCCATACCAATAACCGGCAGCGTGTTGCCCTGTTTACCAATTGGTTTTCGTAGCAAAACTGCCGGGCTTTTATCAGCTGCGCTGACTAATGCCGGCGTAGCCACAACTGGCAAAGACGGCAGCAAACCAGCAGCGACTGCTGCCCCTAGTAATTTCAAGCTTTGCCTGCGGCTTAACCGAGTATGCATCAATTACCCCCTGCCAGATCAACCCGGGCTATCCGTGTGAAATCATAAATAAAGTAAAGCATAACAGCACAAGCAATATGTCGCCAAACTACAGGTAAAGTGACAACTAACAGGCTTTTTATGCTATTTAGCTTTACAATAGCCTGTGGATTGATGCTAAGACGTCGTTGCAGGCAAGCTACACACCTGGTGATGTCTGAACAAAGGTGAAAAATGAGCGCGTTATCGCCCGAAGGGCTATCCCACCTCGGTTTTCGGCTATTCGCCCCCCATCCGGCCTTAACGGGTTTTGTGGAATGCCTGTGGACAATTGGTGGGCCCGGCACTGCGCCGGTAAGCTCTGCAGAAAAACTTTACCCGGATGGTGGTTGTAGCCTGACAATTGATATTCACCAGTACCAGACAACAGCCTGGTTTGAATGTAACCGCCACCCTCAAATCCAGCAGTTTTCCACCGGTAGCCTGCAAATTAGTGCCAGGTTTACGCCAGGTGCTTTGTTCACTCTGTTCGGATTGTCGCCAACTGAACTACCTGAACGGCGTACCGACGCCTTAGCACTGTTAAACGGGCCGGTAAAAAGCAGTTTCCAACAGCTGTTACAACGACTGGCGGCTAACAGCCGCTTGCTGGCAGTAACTGACTTTGAGCAGTGGTTAATCCAACAGGCAGCTAATTCTGCCATGCCCGCCAGGTTACAGCAGGCACTTAAACTGCTGCGAACCACTGAGCAAACCGTTAGCGCTGTCGCTTCGGCATTACTTATCAGCCGGCGCACCTTAGAGCGGCAGATGACATTGCAGACGGGCTTTAACCCGGCTTACTACCAGCAATGTCAGCAAATAAAAAGAGCCAGGCATTTGCTTTGCAGACCCGAATTTAAACTGGCTGATGTCGCGTTAGCATGTGGCTTTTATGATCAGGCTCACTTTACCCATGTGTTCAGGGGTTTTGTCACGGAAACGCCGGCATTGTACCGCTTGCGCAAGTTGTCGAAGGATGAGGAAGGTTGTCGCAAATTTACAATACCCAGCGAAGCCCTGCAGTTACCATCGCGAAAGTTAAATAATCAGGAGTGAATAATGAATAAATTAGTCAGTCTGCTGGTGCTCAGCTGTCTTGCTTTTTTGCTAGCTGAAAATGCCAGCGCCACCACGTTGAATTCGGCCGGATTAAAGAAATTCCCAGATTATGCTGCGGCAGACTTAGCAACCGCGGCTAGCGATAAACCGCTGTACATCAAGTTTTGGGCAAGCTGGTGCCAACCTTGTATGGAGCAAATGCCACATTTTCAGGAGTTGTATCAGCAATACGGTGACGACGTCACCTTTATCGCGGTAAATATTGATATTAACGAAAAGCCGGCGGCCATCGCAGAGGTGATTAAACGTTTTGGTTTAACCATGCCGGTTTGGGTTGATACTGAGGGTCAGCTTGCCCTGCAACTGGGCCTGGTAGGAACCCCCTTATCGGTGTTAATCAACGACCAGGGCCAGCAGGTTTATAGTAGTCATCTATCTGATCAGGCACTTGATGGCTTTATCCAGCGCCTGGCCGCGGGCCAGCAGTTGCCAGCGGCACAGTCCAGCGAGATAAGTAAAACCCGACAACAACAGATACTGGCCCCTTATCAGCAGGGCAGCCACTATTTGTTTTTCACCGCGACCTGGTGCGATTGGTATCTTGCCCAGTCGCGCCCGGCGATGGCCGAGCAGTGTCAACGAGTCCAGCGTGGCTTCAATGAGTTAGCGTCGATGGCACCAGAGGCTAACTGGACTGGCATAGTTAATCATCTGTGGACAGACGAAGCGGCACTTGCCGAATTTACAACCAAATACGCGATCGCGATACCGTTTCAGATTGATAACCATGGTGTGTTGTTTCAACACTTTAATGTTCGCAATATGCCACTGCTGTTAAAAATTACTGACGGTAAGGTGGTTACTGAAATAACCGACTTCTCTGATCCGGCCAGGGTCATACAACAGTTATCAGCCTCAAACTAACTCTGCTTTCTGCTGTGCCGCCGGCTTATGCTGGCGGCACGGCTTATCTGCAATCTGGACAGGCAATAGCGCACCACGTAAACTAGGCAGGAATTTGACTAATTTATAAGGCATTGCCCGTGAGTAAAGAAATCCTATCGGAACAACAAACCGCAGCCATAAAAAAAGAATTTGATTTTTTTGACCGGGATGGCAATGGCCAGATTGATATAGCAGAATTTATAGAGCTGTTAACGGCACTGGCACCCAAAACCAAAGCCAGTCATGTTGGCGAAGCCTTTCAGCTCATCGACAAAAATAATGATGGTCATATCGACTTTACTGAATTTGCAGAGTGGTGGCAGCAATGCTGGTGGGAGTATTAAGAAAACGTTAGCTCAGCTTATTCTGCAACATACCTAAATAATCCCGATAACCCGCCTCATTAAAGTTAGCCGATGGCGGGTTCATAAAGCCGTGCTGATAACAGGTCTTAAAGGCGCTAACCGCTGGTTTTTGTTGTAAAAGCGCTACCATAGCGTCGACATCAAAGTGAGGCTCAGTAGCACCAAAAATAAGGGTGGTGGTTACCTCTGGCGTGAGTTTCAGGTGCTGATAAATCTGGCCGGGGTAAAACAATACAGCCTGCTTTATATTAGCAGCGGCAGGCGTGGAAAGTGCCCGCCATAACGCACTGGCGCCGGCGCTAAAACCAATGACCAGATCAACCGGCGTTTCCAATGCTCTGGCAACGTTAGACGCAAAGTTATCGTGGCCACACTGGTCAATATAGGCCGAGTAGGCTTGTTGCTCATCCTTGAATTGTTGCCGTTGTTGCTGATACGGATCGATTAGCGTAATCGTTAGTGTTGCGTCACCAGCCTGATTTACCGGCTGCCCGGACAAATCCTGTAGCAACCGGTCCAGACCGCTGCAAAGGCCAAAAATATCGGTAATTACAGCGATATTCTTATCTGTCATAGCGCCATACTCAGAAGAATTTTGACCAGGACAAAAACGCTGATACCCCACTGTCACGGTCGGTTAACGGACTGTCGCTGATACTGCTATCATACCAATGGTGTTCAATGCCCAGCCGGGTCATGCCACCAAAGAATACCGGGGTACTTAATGACAAACCAGCATTATAGTTAAATGCCGATTTGGCGTGATACGGCATACGGTTAGAGGTAGCTTCATTCAGGCGCACGCCGTAGTAGTAATCGACCAGTTTGCTGTCGGAATAACTTATACCTGCTTTAGGTTCCATCAGCACCGGCCCGAAGCGCAGCGTGTAACCTACTGCCAGTTTTGATTCCTGACCTTTAGAGTTGCCCAGTAAATCTATTAAAGTGTCTGCTTCAAACACCCACCTCTGCAAGCGATACTGGACACCGATACCGCCATCCAGCGAGCTTTTCCGTTTGGCCATACCGGAAAACACGTCACTGTCAGATTCATCAAAACCGGCAAAACGCGGGGAAAGCTTAGCGCTAACGCTGATATTGCCTTGCTGCAGCAACTGATAACTAACAAAAGGGCCATATACCGAAAGCTTCTCACCACGATAGCCAATGAGTGGCAGGGGAATAGTTCGGCGTTTGTAGCCCCGATAAATTTCCTGATTTATACCAATACCCACGCCATATAAAAAGCCCTGAGACGGCTGTTGGCTGTTTTGCCCCTGGCCTTGCTGTGTATGGCCTATACTGCTATACAGCCCTGCAAAACCTATGAGCAACGTAATGAAATATGGACGAATTTTTTCCATTTGCAAGCCTTAGTTTGTGTATGTTCATGAACTTGCAGCGTATAACGCTGTCAGGCTTATTACTGTAGTCAGATGTAACCCGATCAGCCAGCACGTAGCCACAATCGTAGTCAGCCGGCATTTTGCCAGAAAAGGCAGCATTTTATAGGGTTAATTTGCTATTACGCCGTGTAAACTAGGGAGAAATATCGCAATTAAGCCAGCACATTCTGCTACATTTTGATTAGTATGCACGCTTGCTTGCGTGTCATTCCCTGGGCTAGCGTACTTAGGGTCAGCCTCCATTTTGTTAAGGGTGAATTATGTTATTTACTGGTAATTTAACTACCGAATGTCCCATCAGACAGAAAATCCGTGACTACTACCGGATTGATGAAAACCAGATTATCGACATGCTGTTACCGCTGGCCGAAGTGGGCGTAAAAGCTCGCAGCCGGGCCTGGGAACGCGCGCGGCAAATTGTACTTAATATCCGTAAAGATCAGGACGGCCAGGGCGGTATTGATGCGCTGCTTAACGAGTTTTCCCTGTCCAGCGAAGAAGGCGTCGTACTAATGTGTCTGGCTGAAGCCTTGCTGCGGGTGCCTGATAAGAAAACCCAGGAAGTGCTGATCCGTGACAAGCTGGCCAATGCCGACTGGAGCTCTCACTTAGGTAGCAGTGAATCGCTGTTTGTTAACGCCTCGTCCTGGGGCTTGTTAGTTACCGGCAAAATGGTCAACTATTCTGACAATAGCAAAGCAGAACAATTTGGTATTCTGAAAAAAACCCTGGGCCGCTTAGGCGAGCCGGTTATTCGCCGCTCAGTTAACTATGCCATGAAAATTATGGGTAAGCAGTTCGTCATGGGCACCACCATTGACGATGCCATTGATCGCGCTGCGGATACCGAGAAAAAAGGTTATGTTTATTCTTACGACATGCTCGGCGAAGGTGCCCGCACCATGGCCGATGCCGATCGCTATTATCAAAGTTATCTAACGGCTATTCACGCCATTGGTAAAGCTGGCAAGGGCCGCGGCCCGATTAAAAGCCCGGGTATTTCGGTTAAATTATCGGCAATTCACCCACGTTATGAATTCAGCCATCGTGAACGGGTAATGTCTGAGCTGGTGCCAAAATTAAAAGAATTAGTATTAGTTGCTAAAAGTTATGATATTGGCTTTACGGTCGATGCAGAAGAAGCGGACCGTTTAGATATTTCCCTGGATATTATTGAAGCTGTGTTCAGCGACCCTGATTTAGGTGACTGGACCGGCTTTGGCTTAGCGGTACAGGCTTATCAGAAACGCGCTATTTTTGTGATTGAATGGCTAACGCAGTTAGCCCGCAAAGTGGGCCGCCAGATGATGGTGCGCCTGGTTAAAGGGGCATACTGGGATACTGAAATTAAGACCACCCAGCAAGATGGTCTGGATCACTTCCCGGTATTTACCCGCAAGGCCTCTACCGACGTGTCATACAAAGCATGCGCGATTAAAATGCTGGAAGCCCGTGATGCCTTGTATCCACAGTTTGCTACGCACAATGCGTACACGGCCGCTACCATTTTAGAAGTAGCCAAAGGTGATAATACCGGTTTCGAATTCCAACGTTTGCACGGCATGGGCGAATCTTTATTTGACCAGATTGTCACTGAAGAAAAAATTCAGTGTCGGGTGTATGCACCGGTGGGCGAACACGAAAATCTGTTAGCCTACCTGGTACGCCGCTTACTTGAGAACGGCGCAAACTCTTCTTTTGTTAATGCCATCGTCGATACTACCCAACCGGTAGAAGCCTTGCTGCCAGATCCGGTAGAAACCCTGCAAAGCCTGCGTAATAAATATAATACCCAGATTAAAATGCCGCTGGATTTATACGGTGCTGAACGGGCCAACTCTAAAGGGCTTGATTTAACCGATATAAACACCCTGGTACCGTTTAAAGCCAACCTTGACCGCTGGCTGGAAGAAAATAAGCTTACTGAAGATAGCTTGCCTGAGGGCGCAGTCGCGGTAAAAAACCCGGCCAATCTTCAGGAAATCATTGGCCACGTTACCCTGCACAACAGCGAGCAAATGCAGCAACTGCTGACCAATGCAGATGAAGCCTTTAAAAGCTGGTCGGCCACCCCGATTGCTCAGCGCGCCAACCTGCTGCGCCGTATCGGTGATATTTTAGAGCGTCATAACGACGAGCTGGTTGCTATCTGTATTAAAGAAGCTGGCAAAGTGGCGCAGGATGGTATAGACGAAGTACGGGAAGCCGTCGATTTTTGTCGCTATTATGCGGCAAGGGCCGAAGAGCTGGCAAAAGATGAGCGTTTTGAACCACGCGGCGTGATCTTATGTATTAGCCCGTGGAACTTCCCGCTGGCCATTTTCTTAGGCCAGGTCGCGGCGGCTATTGTTACCGGTAACACGGTCATTGCCAAACCGGCGGAACAGACCAGCCTGATTGCCTTGCGTGCTATTGAGCTGATGGGCATCGTCGGCTTGCCCGAAAACGTGGTGCAGGCGGTAATAGCCCGTGGTAGTGACGTTGGCAAAACCATCGTGCCGGATAAACGGGTACAGGCCGTGATGTTTACCGGCTCTACCGATACCGGCACCCTGATTTCGCAAACCCTGGCGAATCGCAACGACATTCAGGTACCGCTGATTGCCGAAACCGGTGGCCAGAACTGCATGATTGTTGACTCTACCGCTCTGCCCGAGCAGGTTGTAGATGATGTGATCAGTTCCGGTTTCCAAAGTGCCGGCCAACGCTGCTCAGCGTTAAGAGTATTATTTATTCAGGAAGACGTGGCCGATGGCATTATTACGATGCTCAAAGGGGCGTTAAAAGAACTGCATGTCGGCGATCCGGCGCTGCTTAGCACCGACATTGGCCCGGTGATTGATGCAAAAGCGCTGAAAAATCTGAACGAGCATGTCGAATATTTAAAAGACAAAGCGACCTTGCATTACGAATGTAAAATTCCCGACAATAGCGAAAATGGTGGGTATTTCTTTGCCCCACGGTTGTATGAAATTAAAGACTTGTCAGTATTAAAGCGGGAAGTATTTGGGCCATGCGTGCATATTATTCGCTTTAAAGCCAAAGACTTAGACAAAGTTATCGACCAAATCAATGGCACCGGTTATGGCTTAACCATGGGTATTCATTCCCGGATTGAAGAGCGTTGCGAGTATCTGGCCAGAATGTCGCGAGCCGGCAACGTATACGTTAACCGCAACATGATCGGCGCTATCGTCGGTGCTCAACCCTTTGGTGGCCGTGGCTTGTCAGGCACCGGACCCAAAGCCGGTGGCCCGAATTATTTACTGCGTCTGGTCAAAGAACAAGCATCACCAGAAAACGTCCAGATGACTAACCTGACCCCCGATGAGCTGGATTTACACCATACTGCCGATGCGGACGCGCAGGTTCAGCAGCTGATGGAAAATTCCATGCAGGATGAGAAAAAATGGCGCGCCACCAAACTAAATGACCGGGTATCTGTGGTACGCCAGTTACTGGCTAAAATTGCTACGGTTGACATTATTGACGAACTGGCTGACGACTTGGGGTCTACCCTGTCAGATGCCCGTGCCCAGCTAAACCGGCTGGAAAAACACATGCGTAAAGCCATTGTGTTGCCAGGACCAACGGGTGAGTCAAATACTCTGCATTATGAACCACGCGGTTGCGTGGTGTGTTATGCCGATAAGAGCACGTCGTTTAATTTCTGGACCTTATCCATCATTACTGCCTTGGCAGCGGGTAATACCGTGATTACTGTAGCGTCAGAGTTGTTTTATGAAGAAGCGCAGGCATTTCGGGATAAGTTTATTGCTACCGGTGTGGCTAAAGGTGTGTTCCAGGTGGCAAGGCCCGATCAGTTACAGTCAATTCTGGCCCACCCGCATTTAGCCGGTGCAGTAGTAGCAGCCCGTTCATCGCGGCTGGGTTACTTCAGTCAGCAGCTGGCCAAGCGTGAGGGAGCAATACTGCCGGTAATTAGTGCTGAGTATTACGATACGCTGATTAAACGCTTAATTACCGAGAAAACCATCAGTATTGATACTACCGCTTCTGGCGGTAATACCTCACTGATGACCATGGTGGAAGACGACGAGTCTTAGTAAAAAGCTGGCCCTGAGATAGCCTCAACGGGCCCAGTAAATCACTCTGACCCTTTTTCTCGGACTCAGGCGCAAAGTGGCTGGTGTGCTTACGGAACAGCAGCATGGATGCTGCGCAGGCTGAAGGGGCACAAGGATGTGCTCCTTGAAGCCGGTGAAGTAAGTATTGCCAGCTACCCTGCCCTTACATCAACCCCCGCACCCTCAGGACCTATAAACTGATCGTTTCGCTAACCTTACACCCCCACTGACTTATGTATTAGCTGCCCGCTTTATCTTCACTTCAAAACCTGCAGCAAATTACTACTCTGATCGGTCCAGCTAACGTCGCGGTTAAGCGCCGACGGCCAAGAACTTAGTGCTTGCTGAATTACCGGCTGGCTGATAAAACGCTGGTTAGCGGTAATTAGCACCCACTGGGCTGCCGGATTAATACCTTGCGCTTCAGTCGCTACAAAATAGGCTTGCACACCCAGCTTAGCCGCCTGATTACGCAATAAGCTGGTTAAATCCAGATAATTATTCGAGACATGCACTGCCAGCACGCCGTCGCTTTGCAAGTGCTGCCAATACAGCTGCATGGCTTCACTGGTCAGCAGATGCTGCGGAATACTGTCGCTGCTAAATGCATCGAGCACCAATACATCAAATTGTGCGCTGCCCTGCTGTAACTGCTCTGCCAGAGTCAGCCTGGCATCACCCTGCACAATTTCAACTGTTGCTGCACTGTCACTCAGATAACTGAAATACTCCGTAGCCACTTTAATGACGGCGGGGTTTAGCTCGTAGAACTGCATGTTGTCACCTGATTTACCATACACCGCCAGTGCGCCCGCTCCCAGGCCAACCATGCCAAAGCTACGGTGGCGCAACTGACTAATATTACGGCTAGGGGCTGCAGGCAAAAAATGCTGCAGAGCTAGCGCTGCACCGGTACCAGACCGGTAATAACTTTGGGCAACACCGGATAGTGGCGGTTGAAGGTACTGAGCACCATGGCTGGTGGTACCGTCAATCAGCTGCCGTTGCAGGTGGTTGTTTACGGTAAGATCCCGCCCCACCAGGCTGCCATAAAAATTACGCTCGCTGTACACATTATGCTGGCCCAATTGCCATTCCAGGCCAATAACACTGAAGCCGAACAAAATGCCGCCGCTTAACCACAAACCCTGCTGCCAACGTGGCGTTGCTGCACGATCTGGCCACAGCATTAGCAGATAAATCGCCAGCAATACCAGTAAAAACTCCCAATATTGGCTGAATAAAAGCGGTGCCAGTAAATTAACTGCAGCACTCCCTATTACTCCGCCCGCCGCCAGCAGCAAATAATAGCCCGTTAAGTATTGAGGTTCAGGTTTTAAGCGGGCCAGCTCGCCATGACACAGCATACAACCGCTGAATAGAATGGTCAGGTACAACAGCCGTTGTGAAATAAGATCGAACTGGCGCCCCAGATAAAACAACAACAAACCAAATACCATACTGAGGCAGAACACATATAACCAGAGGCTGCGCTGATACCAATGGGGCTGATTGAAGACCACGATGTAAGTGGTTAAATATAAACAAAGTGGCAACACCCATAAAAAGGGTACCGGAGGCACATTTTGGGTAAGTTGCTGTGTCACCGCTAACAGCAATACGACACCACAGGCCGATAATGCCAGCCAGCGCACAGCATAGCGTTGATTAACGCGGGCACTGATGCCCCGGATAGCAGCGGATAACTGGCCAAGTTCGCGCCACATTAACAACAGACAGCAAAGGGTAAACAACACAAAACCTATTACCCAGTACTGACGCTGTTCGCTCAGGCTGAATAACGGCTCCATAATAAACGGATATGCCAGTAAACCACCCAGCGAGCCGGCATTAGATAACGCATAAAGCCGGTAGGGTGAGCGCAGCGGGAAACGGCTGGCAAACCAGTGCTGCAACAGTGGGCCAGTGGCGGACAGCAATAAATACGGCAGGCCAACCGTGACAGTTAGCAGCAGCAGAATGGCAGAAAGTGGTGAAACTGCGGTATCGGGAATGAGTGTTTCCTGCCACAGCAGTGGCAAACAAAGCAGCGCCAACAGCAATAAACTGCTGTGAACCAGCCGCTGTTGTTGCGGCTTCAGATAACGGCTAAGCAGGTGCGCATAACCGTAGCCGGCCAGCAACATGCTCTGAAAAAATAGCATACACGCCGTCCATACCGCCGCCCCGCCACCAAAGAAAGGCAGTAGCTGTTTAGCTAACATCGGCTGCACCAGAAACAACAACGCGGCACTTATCAGAATCGTCAGAGGAAACAAGGCCAAAGCAGGCTCCACAATTAACAGCAAGGTTAAAAGCCGCCAAGCCTATACAAACAACAGCCCACAGGCAAGTGGCAGCAGTGGATTGAAAGTGACGGCTAAAATTTGTGAGCCGGCCACGCTTGGGGTAGACTCCGGTGCTTTACATCAGAATAACGCTGCGTAAACCGCACATTTAACAAGCAATATTTTAGTTATGGGAACCATAGACCATGGGAAGATTTAAAGTACCTCACACCCTTACCCTGCTGTTTTCTATGATGGTAATCGCGATGATTGCCACCTGGATAGTGCCGCAGGGCTCTTTTGAAATGCAAACACTGGAGTCTGGCCGTCAGGCTGTGGTGCCGGGTACCTTTACCCTGGCCGAAGATAAAAATTACATGACGCCGTGGCAGTTACTTACTGCTATCCCCCGCGCTTTTGCCAGTGCTCAGGACGTCATCTTCTTTGTGATGATTTTAGGCGGTGTGTTGTCGATTGCCCGTGCTACCGGCACTGTCGATGCGTTAATCGGCCGGATGCTGGAACGCTTCGGAGAAAAACCACACATTTTAATCTTTATGGTGGTGTTCTGCTTTGCCATGGCTTCCAGCTTTATTGGTACCGCCGGTGAATATATTCCCTTTGTGCTAATTCTGGTCGCGCTATGTAAAGCAATGCGGTTGGATGCCATGACCGCCGTGGGCATGACAGTCGCCGGCTACGGCATTGGTTATGGCGTATCGGCAGTCAATCCTTTTACCGTACTGATTGCCCAGCAAATTGCCGGTATCCCGCCGCTATCAGGCAATTGGTTACGCTTTGCTATATTTCTGCCCTTCGTGCTGATTGGTTTTCACCATGTCTGGAGCTACGCCAAAAAAGTGCTGGCAAACCCAGCTAATTCGATGGTCGCCGACTTGCCCTGCCCGCTCGGTGATAGCAAAGCAGTTGATTACCCAAAGCTGGCGCTGAAACATAAACTGATCCTAACCAGCTTTGTCGCCACCATTGCGCTGGTAGCGTATGGGATCAAAGCACATGGCTGGTATCTGTACGAGCTAAGCGCTTGTTTTATTGCCTGGGGTCTGGCCACAGTGGTAATCAGCAGACTTAGCGCCGATATCGCTGCCCAAAAATTTATTGATGGCGCTATGGAGCTGACTACCACCGCGATCCTGATCGGGGTTGCCCGCGGCATTTCTCTGGTAATGGAAGATGGTCAGATCCTGCATTCGCTGGTGCATGGTATGTCACTGCCCTTATCTTACGTAGGTGCTGAAATTGCGGTAGTAGGAATGCTGATTATTCAAACGTTGCTTAATTTCTTTATTCCCTCGGGCAGCGGCCAGGCATTTGTCACCATGCCATTAATGGTGCCGCTGGCAGACTTGCTGGAAATACCGCGCCAGGTTGCCGTACTGGCTTACCAGTTTGGTGATGGTTTTTCTAATATGATCATTCCAACTAATGCCATATTGATGGGAATTATCGGTATTGCCGGAATTCCCTATGGCCATTGGGTACGCTTTTGCCTGCCGCTGATTCTGAAATTGATGCTGGCGGCGTCGTTGGTGCTGGTACTGGCCGTCGTATTTGGCTACGGTGATGATGTGCAGCCTCCTGCCACGCAAAACAGCACAGTTATCAGCAATAGTGACAGCAACAGCAATTGATTAAAGACCTTCAGGCAGTCAGCAGTTGCCGCGCTGCCTGAACATTGACATTGAATGCCGCCAGGTTTAACGTGCGGTTAACTCTGAACTATGGATGTTGATATTGCTGATTTTTATCATGATGCTGGTGCTGTTATCCGCATCGGCGCTGGCTGCTCCAGCACCAACCGATACGTCTCCGCCACAGCTGCATCTCCCTGCTGGAGCCACTGACAATGTCAAAAGTAATCCTGATACTATTCCAACCAATACCATTACCGATTGTGGTCTTAACGAAGCAGCCCAACAACTTGCTTTGTTGATTATTCAGGACCCGCTACAGCAACGAACCCGGCTGAGTTGTCATCCGTTACTCGCCGAAGCGGCGGCCGAAAAAGCGAAAACAATGGCTCAAAAAGGCATTGTTAATCATTATGTTGGTGGCTTAGGTGCCAACCAGAGACTAAGAATGATTGGTTATCAGCTACCGCCTTTTTACAGTGGGGCTATAGGTAATCAGGTTGAAGCAGTCGCTGGCGGCTATAGCACTGCCGAAGAAGTGTGGGCTGCGTTCAAAGCCTCTAACGGACATCGCAGTCATTTGCTTGGTGAGTTGCCGTTTTATCGGCAACAGCTGCACATAGGTGTCGGCTTCCACTACAAATGGTCAAGCCCGCATGTTGAATACTGGACAGTGTATATTGCCCGGGAAGCGGTGGCAGAGGACATAGATGTGACATGCTATGATATTGGCTGCATACCACCATAAAAAGAATAAAAACCATCACGAAAGCCCAACAAATTGCTGAAGTGATCTTAAAAGGTTTCCGCAAACACTTCAGGGTGTTTCAGCAAGTTACCGCGCTGGCCCGACAGCGGTTTGAGCAGGCAGACTGGCTGGCTTATCAGCAAGATAGCTCAGAACGGATCCAGTTTTACGACAAACGGGTAAATGAGACGATTAGCGAACTTCGCGAGCAATTACCCCAGGCGTGTTTAAACGAGCCATTATGGCAACAGGTGAAACAGCAATATCTGCAATATCTGCTGTTTCATCCGCAAGCAGAACTGGCAGAAACATTCTACAACTCGGTATTTTGCAGGCTATTTGCCCGCAAGTACTTCCACAACCGAAATATTTTTGTTGAATCCACGCTAAATCAGCAGCATCTGCCAGCACCGATCTCTTCGGTATATCAAAGCTATTTTCCAGCTGAAGATGGCTTAAAGCAAAGTATCCGGCATATTGTCGCTGACTTTGCATTTAACACCCCTTTTATTAATCTTGAGCGCGATATCCGCTATATCGTAAAAAGCTTTATTCATCAGTCAGAGCATGGTCGCCACCCGGTACACCAAATCCGTTTTGATATGCTTAAATCGGTATTTTATCGCAATAAAGCAGCCTATATCGTCGGCCGGGTTGTGACCCCCAATGGCCAACAGCCTTTTATTATACCGCTGTTGCATCAACAAGATGCTGGTCTGTACCTTGATACGCTGCTAACCGATCCACAGCATATGAGTATTATTTTCGGCTTTTCCCGGGCCTATTTTATGGTGCAGTGCCCGGTTCCTTCTGCTCTGGTCCATTTTTTACGGGAATTGCTGCCTCATAAAACGCTGGCAGAGCTCTATGCCAGTATTGGCCTGCATAAACAGGGTAAAACCGAGTTTTATCGCGAGTTACTCAGTCATTTGACCAAAAGTAATGACCAGTTTGTGGCCGCCCCCGGTATTCGCGGCATGGTGATGATGGTATTCACTCTGCCCTCGTTTCCCTACGTTTTTAAGGTTATCCGCGATAAGTTTGCCCCCAGCAAGGAGTTTGGCCGCGCTACCGTTAAAGCCCGTTACTTGCTGGTCAAAAAACACGACCGGGTCGGCCGGATGGCTGACACACTGGAATATTCCGATGTGGCGTTACCAAAGAACCGCTTTACACCGGAATTATTACAGGAACTGACCGACACCATTGGTGGGTCGCTGCAAGTCGACGACGAGCTGGTGGTCATTAAACATTTATATATCGAGCGGCGGATGGTGCCACTGAATATTTATCTGGAGCAGGCCAGTGACGATGAGAAAGCCACCATTATGGCTGACTATGGTAACGCCATTAAAGAAATGATTGCTGCCAATATTTTCCCCGGCGATATGCTGCTGAAAAATTTTGGGGTAACCCGCCACAAGCGGGTGGTATTTTATGATTACGATGAAGTTCAATACCTGCTGGATGTCAACTTCCGCTCTTTGCCTAAAACTGATAATTTTGAAGATGCGATTAATGCCGAGGCCAATTGCTGTGCCGCCCCTGGCGACGTGTTCCCTGAGCAAATGGCGACTTTTGTTACTCCACAGCCGCAAATTCGCCAGCTGCTCTTTAGCAGGCACCCCGAATTACTGGATGCAGCTTACTGGCGCGCTAAACAACAGGCGATCAGCAAAGGCGTGGTAGAGGATATTTTTCCGTATCCGGAGAAACTGCGCTTTGGTCTGCGCTATGCTAACCATAATGTTACCAGTGAGACTAACGATGCCAACTGATACCAGCAGCACAACGCAGTTATATCCGGTAGATATCCGCACGTCACAAGTATTGTATAAGGCGCAGAGTATTGTTAAAGCGGAACAACAGGCAATAACTGAGCTTGGCAGTAACGGCGGCTACGTTTTAATGCAACGCGCCGCAGCGGCTTTACTTAAATTGCTGCAGCAACAATGGCCAGCCCCGTGTAGTATTCTGGTGTATGCCGGCAGTGGCAACAACGGTGGCGACGGCTATTTGCTGGCGGCAATGGCCCGGGCCAGCGGCTACGATATCAGGCTGTCGCAGCATGGCGATCATAGCGCCCTCGGTCCCGCAGCGAAACAGGCGGCGGCTGCAGCCGCTAAAGCCGGCGTGCCTTTGGTAGAGGAGTTTGCCGAAGCACAGCTGTTAATTGATGCATTATTTGGGACCGGCCCGAACCGGCCATTAGATAAGCCAACCATAGCGCTGATTAATCAAATTAACCACAGTGACAAACCGGTGCTGGCCGTGGATATCCCCAGTGGCCTGAAGGCAAATAGCGGCGTCGCCATGCCTGTTGCGGTCAATGCCAGCGCTACCCTGAGCTTTATTGGTCTGAAGCCTGGCCTCTTAATGCAAGATGGCCTGGATCATTGTGGTGAGCTTTGGTTAAGCCCCCTGCAACTAAATGCCGTGCTAGAGAGCATTAAACCAGTGTGTCACAGTATTACGGCTAAAGCTTTGCAGAACTTGCTACCCGGGCGTGCCGCCAACAGCCATAAAGGCCACTTTGGCCGTGTGTTGGTTATTGGCGGTGATCACGGCTTTGGCGGCGCGGCAATAATGACAGCACAAGCTGCAGTAAACTGTGGCGCGGGAATGGTCAGTTTATACAGCCGCAGTGAACATGTCGGCGCCATGCTAACCCGCCAGCCGGAAGTGATGGTAAGCAGCACAGATTGTGCCCGTCTGCTTCAGGGGGCAGATGTTATTGCCATTGGACCGGGCCTTGGCAGGCAAAGTTGGGGCCAGGCATTAATGGCCCAGGCACTGGCTACCAATAAGCCTATGCTGCTGGATGCCGATGCGCTTAACTACATCGCAGGCCTGACAGAGAAAGAACAGGCTGCGCTTAAACGACAAAACTGGGTGTTAACGCCTCACCCCGGCGAAGCCGCCCGTTTACTCAACTGTAGCAGCCAGCAGATCCAGCAAGACAGACTGGCTGCTGTCAGCCAGTTACAACAGCGCTTTGGCGGCGTTGTATTGCTAAAAGGCGCGGGCACTCTGATATGCGATCAATCCGGCGAGGTAACGTTGCTGGCGGCCGCCAGCCCGGCACTGGCCAGCGGCGGCATGGGCGATGTGCTCAGCGGCATTATTGCCGCCCTGCTGGCACAAGGGTTAAACGGCGCCGATGCCTGTCAGCTTGGTGCCTGGTTGCACCTTAATGCCGCGGCCAGTCTGGCCCGGCAACAACCGCGTCCCTGGCTGGTAGCCACTGATTTAATACCACAATTAAAACTACAGTTAATTAATTGATTTTTAATAAAAACAGACGTAAATTTAACCTATCCCGCTAACACCGAGAGCAGTATTCCTTGATCTACCGTTTTCTGAAAAAATTTGCCTTGATACTGCCATTTTGCGCAATGAGCCTGCTGGCACTGCTGCCATCGGCTTTTGCCCAGCGCGCTGACAGCAAAAACGACGCGCCGGCCTATTTCCCACCTGCCAGTGAGTTTTTTACCCGCATAAGCGATCGACAGCAAATTCCCGACAATATTGTCACTAAACTGGCGCAGGACAGTTATGGTCGCTTGTGGATTGGCAGTACCGGCGGCCTTATCCGCTATGATGGTTATCGCTTTAGACTTTATGTGCAAGCCGATCAGCATTTGCTGCAAAGTAAAAATCTCAGTAATAATGTTATTGCCGGTAATTTTGTCAGGGATCTGTTTCACGCAAATGATGGCACCTTATGGCTGGCTACCGCTCCTGGTGGTATTCAACGTTATGAAAGTAGCAACGACAGTTTCTATCAACCCAAAATTACCGCACCAGGCATAGCTGATGATTTTGGCCAACAGGTACAGGCCATAACCGAAGATAGCAATGGCAATATCTGGCTGGCAGGAAATCAGGGGATAGTACTGCTAAGTCAGAATGGTCAGGTGTTGCAGTTTGTGCCTCCACAGGCTGAGCTGCAAGACATCCGGGCACTATTAACAGACCTGCAGGGTAACTTATGGATAGGCAGTCGTTATGGCTTGTTTCTGTTAACCCCGGGTAGCGCCGGACCACAGCAAATACAAACGCCGGACACGGAACTGGGTCAGGTATTAACCCTGGCCAGGGTGGCAAATGAAATCTGGCTGGGGACCTCGGGTGCCGGAGTCTTTGCTATTGAGCCTAACCGCAGCCTCAGAAATGTGACAAAGACGATTGAGGCCGACAATACACCAGGCCCGATATACGATATTCTGCAAATTAACGATGATGAGGTATGGCTGGCAGGCTTTGCTGGAATTATGCGGCTAAGCACGTCCAGGCAAACGCTGCTGGGTCATTATCAGCATGATATTTCAGATCCCTTTAGCCTGGCTCATGAGGATGTTCGTACATTACTGAAAGATCGGGCCGGTAAAATTTGGCTTGGCGGTTATGGCGGCGGCCTGCAGCGCTTTGACGGTCAGGCGGGCGTCAGCACGCTGCGACATAGTCTGGTAGATGATAACAGCATTAGCAGTGGCAATATCAGCAGCATTCTCGAATTAGCTAATGGCCAGATCTGGCTGGGTAGCCGGGGCAAAGGCGTAGATGTAATTGATCCGGTCAGCGGCATTGTAGCGCGGCACACGCCACAAGCGAATACCCCCGGTAAATTGGAGCATGGCTGGATAACCGCAATGGTCGAACAAGCCGATGGCACTATCTGGCTGGGGGTGAACCCGGGGCAGCTCTATCGTTATAATCCGGCTAGCGGCCAGTTTACAATATTAGGACCAGAACACGGTATCTGGCGCACCAATGTCCGAACGCTGTTCATTGATAGTCAGCAACGACTCTGGCTGGGTAGCAGTACTGGCGTGGCATTATGGCACACACAGCAGCAACGCTTTGTCCGGATCAAACAGACCAACGGTGAACCGTTGCAGGATTACATTAACGCTATCGTAGAGGATCATGACGGCAATATCTGGCTTGGCACTGGTGCCAGTGGGCTTTATCTTATTAAACCTGCTACTGAGACTATACCTACCGGACTGGAAATTGAAGGCAACGCGCTAAGCAGTATCAATGGGATGCTTAACGACAGTGAGAACCGCTTATGGCTGGATACGCCGACGGGTTTGTATCAGTTTAACTATGTACAATATCGACAACAAAAACCGGCTCTGAGTAAAGTAAGCTTTGCTAATAGCAGTCTTTCTGAAGATTTTGGCGCCAATTTACTGGAAGATAAGCAAGGCAATATCTGGACAGCAAAATACCGGTTTCATCCGGCAACGAACCAGTTGTATCGGCTTACCCCGGCGGATGGTGTCGATATCGGCACCCCCTGGTATCGCGCCTATACCAAAACCCATAACGGCTTATTATTGTATGGCGGCATTAGCGGTCTGTTAGTCATCGACCCCGACCAGTTCAGCACCTGGCAGTATCAGCCACCGGTGTTATTGTCAGAACTTAAAGTGCAGGGTCGCAGCCGGCAACTGGCACCTGAGCAGCAGTCGGTAATCCTTAATGCCGACGAACGCAGTTTCAGTGTTGAATTCAGCGCTTTGGATTTATCGGCGCCGCAACAATTACAATATCGCTACCGGCTGCAGGGCCTGGATCAGGACTGGCAGTTTTCGGATGCCAGCCAGCGGATTGCCAGTTATACCAATCTGTGGCCCGGCAACTACACGTTGCAAGTTCAGGCTACTAACCGCGCAGGGCAATGGAGCGATCGTCAAACAGAACTGCAACTCACGGTAAAACCGGCATTCTGGCAACATTGGTGGTTTGTGCTGATGATAATTTTTAGCCTGTTGCTGGCAATATTCCTGTTGGTGAAGGTACGGACGCGGGTGGCTAAATTACAGGCCAGGGAATTGTCCAGGCTGGTAGAAGAGCGCAGTCAGCAATTAAAAGTGGCCCAGCAAAGCCTGCTGGAAAACGAAAAGATGGCTGCCTTAGGCCAGACGGTGGCGGGGGTAGCCCATGAAATTAATACACCCGTAGGCGTTAGCATTACTGCCAGCAGTGCTTTAGCTGGAAAGTTGATTGACTTAAAACAGCATTTCGACAATAAAACGCTCAGTGCCAAGGCCTTCAGTCAGTTTATTAACGACAGCGAACAACACCTGAGCCTGATTAGCTATAACTTGCAGCGCGCGGCAGATCTGGTGACCCAGTTTAAACAGCTGGCCGTAAATGAAAGTGCCACCGATACGGTGGTTATTAAGCTTAAGCCCTGGCTACAGCACCTGGTTGCCAGGCTTAACCCACCTAATGCCGCCATTGGCATCATTTTGCAGTGTCCGGATAATCTGACCCTGCAATTGCGGGCAAGTGCGCTTGCCACCGTGCTGACTCACTTATTGGAAAACGCCTTATTGCATGCATTTGAACCAGATGATCACGGTGAAATACGGCTGGAAATTCACTGCAGCAATCAGCAATTACTTATTAAAGTTGCCGATAACGGCAAAGGCATCGATGCCAGTGTGCAGGATATTGTTTTTAATCCTTTTGTTACCACTCGGCGGGCCAGCCATAGCAAAGGGCTGGGGTTGCATCTATGCTACAATCTGATTACTCAGGTACTGCAGGGTAGCATTGAAATGCAAACCACCGTGGACAAAGGGACTGAATTTAACCTGGTTATTCCACTGCCATCTGATCAAGCACAATGATGAGCATGAGGGTCGAAACCTGATATGACCAAAACATTAAATGACTGAAACATCAAGTGAGCAACGAAATGAAAATCTGGGTTGATGCCGATGCCTGTCCGGTGGTCATTAAAGACATTTTATTCAGAGCCGCCATCAAACGGCAGATCAGTACAACTCTGGTGGCCAATCAATTAGTCCGGGTGCCGCCCTCGCCTTTTCTCAGCAGTTTGCAAGTGGCACAGGGTTTTGATGAAGCTGACAATGAGATAGTGCGTCGTTGTCAGCCAGGCGATCTGGTGATTACCGCCGATATTCCATTGGCAGCCGACGTGCCGGCTAAAGGTGGCCACGCTCTTAATCCGCGTGGCGAACTGTATAGCCCCGATACCATTAAACAAAAGCTGACTATGCGTGACTTTATGGATACCTTGCGCGGCAGCGGGGTGCATACAGGAGGACCGCCGCCAATGAACCAGAGCGATCGGCAGGCGTTTGCCAATAAGCTGGATACGCTATTACAAAGACATCAGGCTTGATAAGCCATTTATACTTTAAACCGACCAACCTGTTCACTAACAACTTGCACCAATTGTTGTACCCGATTACCGTCATTGCCGGTATTGCGAGCCAGATCAGATAACTCTGCGGCATTTTGACTAATACCATTTACTGTCTGATTAACATGCTCAGAAACCGTTGATTGCTGTTCTGTCGCCGCAGCAATCTGGATAGCCATGTCATTAATATTCGCAATACCGGACACAATGCGATCCAGATACTGACTGGCTGACGCGGCATGTTGCTCAGTTTCGGACACTTGTTTTTTAGCGTTGTTCATGGCGTTTACTGAGTCGCTAACACCGGTTTGCAATCGCATAATCATATCGTGAATATCTTTGGTCGATTGCTGTGTTCGTGATGCCAGCGTTCTAACCTCATCAGCAACAACCGCAAAGCCACGACCAGCATCGCCTGCCCTGGCCGCCTCAATTGCTGCATTCAATGCCAGTAAATTGGTTTGATCAGCAATACCGCCGATAACTTCAAGTACCGAAACAATGTTACGGCTTTCTGCCTCCAGCTTATTAATTGCCTGCACCACCTGCTCAATATCACGTGCCAGCACACCAATTTCACCCATGGACTGGCGGATCACTTTGCCTGAGCTATCTGCATCAGTATTGGCCTGCTCTGTTGCATCACTGGTTAACGCAGCATTTCCGGCAATCTCCTGCACCGCGTGCTGCATCTGATGAATGGCGGTCAGCACCTGTTCAATATTACCGGTCTGCTGTTCGGCTTTAGCGCTGGTTTGACTGGTTTTTTCAGCAATATTTGCAGATGCATCCTCCAAATCTGCTAAGTGACGCTGTACCTGCTGCATCATCATTTGTAGCGTAGCGATAAAATCGTTAGTTCGCTTTGCCACATCTCCAATTTCATTGTCACTGCTCACCGGGATACGACGGGTCAAATCGCCACCGACACTGGCCAGGTCGCTAACCATATTTTTTAACTGTGCCAATGGTTTAACGATAAGTCTCGGACTAAATATAACGGTTATGATTGCAATGCTAAAGGCAATGATCACCAGTAGTATGGTCAGGTTCTTTTGCAAACTTACATACGAACTCAGCTCGCGTTCTAATATCACCAGGCGATCTTCAATTCGTTCACCTAAGCCATTGTATTCTTCGCGTAAAGTCGCAAATGCTATACCTTCAGCACCGGTGATCAGCGCTCTTGCTTCAGTAATATTATTCTGTTTTGCAAAACCAATAACTTGATCTGCAGCCGTTCGCCAGCGGTTAAACACCTGCATAAATTCTGCAGCAGGCATCACGCGCACGTCGTGATCGCGAACTAATGCCGCCGCGTTTTCCATCCGATCAAATGCTTGCTTCACATTATCGGTAAACTCCTGTTGCACCTCAGTGATATCTTGTCCTTCGCCCGTTAATACCACATATTCACGTAGTGCCAGTTCAGCCTGATAAAGATCACGATCCGCATTTAATATTGAGGTAGTAGCCGGACTTAAATTACTAATCGCGACATCTGTCCGGGCGATAACACTATTAATGGTTAGCAGGCTTTTCAAGCCCACTACAGCAATAAGCACAGAGAGGATTAAAATAGGTAAAGAGATCTGCATTTTTACCGAGAGGTTTTTTAGTGTATTCATAATGCGCTTATATCCCCTGACTAAAACGTGCCAAAAGTGGCAAGTTCAGCACTCTTATTAGCAAAGTACTTTCATTAGCATAGTAGAGTTTTACCAACAACCAGACAGTAAATGACAAAATTTATAGTGACGGAACATTCCGCTAGATGTTTGATTATTACAGGGTTTGAAATGAAGAAAGTTTAAGATCTGAGCTGAATGCCTTAACATCGCCAGTAACCGGATCGACAAAGCTTAACGCACAGGCCAGCAACTGCAGTGGCGTGTCAAATTGCGGCAACGATTTAGCCTGCAGTAGCGGGTAATAGTTATCATGCATTATTGGCATGCCAAGGCTAAGCATATGCAAGCGCAGCTGATGGGTTTTGCCAGTGCGCGGCATTAACTCAAACAGTCCCAGCACGCCGGCTTTCGCCACCAGCTTAATATCAGACACCGCATTAACCTCGCCCGGCACAACCGCATTGATAAAGCGGGGGTGACTTTTTTCAATCCGGTTTTCAATATGCCAGTGCTGTGGCAACTCATGCTGTTGTGCCGCCGCCGTTAACATTGCCACAGCCTGATACTGCTTTTGGATAGCCCCCTGACTGAACAATTGATAGTACGCTGGCCGACTGTGCGGATTTACCGAAAAAAGTACCAGTCCTGCGGTATCTCTGTCCAAACGGTGCACCGGCACCATATCGTCAATACCAGTATCACGTTGTAAGCGGGCCAGCAGGCATTCATTAACATAGTCGCCACCCGGAGTTACCGGTAAAAAGTGGGGTTTGTCAGCAACAATAATATGGTCATTCTGAAAGATAATATGATGTGACAGCGGAATCACCGGCTCGGCCGCCACCTCACGGAAATAACACAATCTTTTACTTGGCGAAAAAGGCGTCGAGGGCGTCACCGCATCACCATTAAACCAGAACACTTTGCCATCTGCCATGCGCTGGCGCCAGACCGGTTCGCTGATATATTCAAACCGGCTGCATAAAAACTGCAACACGGTATCCCAGCCCTTATTAATCGCTGGTAAAGTAATTTCAGAGGCCTGACGGGCTATCGACATAACGTGTTCCGGCAAAAATAAGCACTAGATTATCACAGCTGCTGAATAAATTGGCTTATTTGCCCGGCCAGCCAGAGCGGGTCATCCAGCGCAATATCATGACCGGCCCAGCTATGCCGCTGATGCGCGGCCTGAAGATAGTTTGCCAGCGCCACCGAGCATTGCGGATTAACCAGCTTGTCGCCCTGACTACTAATAATCAGTATACGGCAGTCAGGCTTAGCACTTAGCCTGAACCGGCTGGCGGCCAGTAACTGACGCAGCGCATTTGCTGCTGACACCGGTCTTTGCTGCTGCCAACGCTGCCATTGACATACCAGCTGCGGGTCCTGATGAGCCTGTGCCGTGGTCAGCTGTAAAATACATTGTTCACGCGCGCTGGCTGACAGCCATAATAATCTGGCAAGCGCCGGGTAAATTCGCCAGCGTAAGCGTTGGTAAAACGGTGCCAGGGGCCTGGCACTGCTGTTTATTAAAGTTACCGACGCGACTTCTTCAGGAAAAGCCAGCGCCCAGTCGCCTGCCATCATGCCCCCCAGCGACAGTGCCACCAGATGCACCTTACCGTTGAAAGCGGGATGCGACAGCAACTGGCTGCGAACGGACTGACGTAGTGCGTTGACAGTGGATGGCGAACGTTGCTGATACAGCTCACCGCTGCCGGCAAAGTCAAAACCCAGTACAGGGTTAGTTAGTTTTTCAGCCAGCAAAGGACTGAACCGGCCCCAATGGCGCTGCTCGCGGGTTAAGCCACGCAATAACAGTACCGGGGTTAGGTTATCGGTTACTGATACCATAGCTTAGTTGCTGCATTTTCCAGTTGACGGCGGTTGGTTAACGGTAACCAGTTCTGATAAGACAAGGAAGCATTAATTAAAAAATTAATCAGGACCAAATGACTACGCAGCACCCGTTTAACCCGGTGTGGTTTCACCGGATGGAACATGCCAAGGCTGGATAGCAACTGAAACGGATTTTTCCGTACCCAGTTCCAAGAGCCCATTTCAAGCGTTAGCGGCAGCATCATTGTGTGCTGCGCCAGCGCCTGATCGTACAGATAATCCCATAAATCGCCATGACATAAATAATGTTGCGACTGAGGTTCAAATATATAGTTCTGATACGGATAAGTCTGAAAAAACAGCTGACGCAGACGATACATTTCAGCCAGATGCGAAATAGGCTGTTGCGCGCTTTTCGCGTAAGGAAACCAGATCCGATCGGTGCGGCCAAAGCCTGAGTGACAATCCAGCACCAATGAGAACGGCCGGGTAAATAACTCGCGTGAGATATAACTTACCAGAGCCTGGCTTTCAGTTTCCATTTTATCCGCCCGGCCCCGATGCCAGGGTATGGCCCGGCTGAACCGCTGTCCGCCGACCAGCCAAGCCGCGCCTGCCTGGCACTCTACCGGGGCATTGCGCATTAAATCAACACAGTTGCCGTTTGCCCGCCAGCCATTTGCCATGCCAGCGGGATTAAGCAGCGGCACAAAATAAATGCAACAGTGTTCCAGGGTATGTTGTAAACATTTGTCCCAGGGTAGCCTTTCCAGCAGGGTTTGCAGATACGCCAGCACTACCTGGGTACCTATCCGCTCCAGGCCGTGGACACCCCCGACCAGTACTACGGCCGGTAACTTTGGTTCTGGATTACCTAATGCTAACGCATACACCGGCAGTTGCTCAGTCATATGCGGCACTGTGGTCAGTATTTCTGAGCGAAGCGCCTGTGGCGCGCTGGCAATTAATTGCTGCAGCTGTCCAAGCTCCGGCAGCATATCCTGCAGTTGCAACCAAACCTCGAATCAATACCAAAAAAATTTAATTGCCAGCATATCTGATATCCGGCGGCTGAACATGGCAGTTTTATGAAGATTATCACTGGTTTTACCCCGGATTTTCATCCGCTTATCCAGAGCGCGCAGCAAAATTGGCCGTGGCACTTATACTAATGCTTAATCAAGATTGTGGGGACGGTTATGCCGTTAGTCTGTCGGGGAACGTTATTACGCTTTAATCTGTACTACTGGTTAGCCATTTTAGTGCTGAGCCTGCTTGCCTCCTGGCAGGTTGCCGTCATATCAGAAAAGCCTTTTAACTGGACATATTTACCGATGATGCTGGCCAGTGAGCTGGTAGCAATGCTGCTGACAGCGGCATTAGTTATCTGGAGTCATCAACGACTTGCCCAGCAGGCATTCAGCAACTGGCACTTACTGGCGGGCGTGATCGTTGTTGCGGCACTTTATATTCCGGCAGAGAATGCCTTCTGGCTGCTGTTATGGGACAAAGAGGTTGTCGATGCCCGGCTGCTGATTGGCAACCTTGACACCTCAGTGCTGGCATTTTTTGTCTGGACAGCCTGCTTCCTGACGGTGTTATTGTATCAGCAGCAGCTGCAACGGCTGGCTCAAACCACCGAGCTTAGCCAGAAAATCCAGCAACTGGAGCTACAGGCATTAAGTCAGCAGCTTAATCCGCACTTCACTTTTAACGCCCTGAATTCTGTTTGCGCGTTACTGGAAGCAGAGCGCTATGATGATGCCGAAACGATGTCGGAGCAGCTGGCGACATTTTTACGTTATTCACTGAGTAAATCACCCGACAGCCTGGTACAGCTGGCCGATGAGCTGGCCGCTATCGATGCTTATCTGCTGCTGCAGAAAACCCGCTTCGGTGACAAACTGAAAGTTAACTGGCAAATTGATGAACAGTTAAAACGGCAGCGGATCCCAGCTTTACTGTTACAACCGCTGGTGGAAAATGCCATTAAATACGCGGTCGCAACCCGTAAACAGGGCGCCACCATTACCATTGGCGGTAAACGACAGCAGGACAGCCTGCAACTGTGTGTCAGTGATGACGGCCCGGGCTCGCAGTTACAAGCTGATTGCGGCGGTGCCGGGGTCGGGCTGGATAATATTCGTAACCGCCTGCTGCAACATTTTGGCGATAAAGCCCGGCTGGAAATCGGTGCCAGCCCTCAGGGGTTTGCAGTCAGTATCTGCTTGCCATGGCAAACGGCATGACGGCAACAAGCGCTGAACAGCAGCGCCTGGCGGGCTTCTGGTACTGGCATCTGCTGTACTGGTTAAGTTATCTGCTGATCAAGTTTACCCATCTCAACGTGCTGGTACCGCTGCAGGATGAGCTGAGCTGGCCCTATCTGTGGATATATACGCTGGTTACCGTACTGAGTATTCTGCTTACCGGCATTCTGGGCCAGCATGAGTTGGCACAACGGCGACCGTTGCTGGTTCAGTTACGGCGGCTGTTGCTGGTGTTACTGCCCTGGTGGCTGCTAATGGTGTTGCTGCGCCAGTATCTGATTACGACTTATGCATCCGATATGCTGCAGGGTGTCAGTTCCAACCTGAGATTCTTTCTGGCGTTTAATTTGGTGTTATTGCCATTAGCCGGCTGGCTGGCGGTATTTATGCTGCTGAAAACCAACCAGTTGCATTTTGCCGGCCTGGTTAAACAACAACAACTGGCTAAGCAGGCACGCCAGGCCAGATTAAAAGTATTGCGCTATCAGCTGAACCCGCATTTTATGTTCAATACCCTCAATGCCTTAAATGCATTGATCGTGCAGCGCAGCGGCCATGATGCCGAACAGCTGATCCAGCATTTATGTGTCTACCTGCGCCACTCGCTGAGAAATCAGCAGGATGAATTTATTCCGTTACAGCAGGAACTCGACGCGCTAACAGCCTATATGACAATTCAGCAAGTCCGCTTTGGCGAAAGGCTGCAGCTAAGCTGGCAATTACCACAACCGTTACCTGATTTACTGATACCGCCGCTGTTGCTACAACCACTGGCAGAAAATGCTATTCAGTACAGTGTGGCAGAAACTGCCGGCGCGCTGTGTCTGATTATCCGGCTGGAGCAGTCGGCCACACAATTGCAGATCACCCTGGCCCAGCAAGGTGCTGACCCCAACGCCGGCTGGGCTGACACGCAGCGTCCGGCAAACCTGATTAACCTGACTGAGCGATTGCAGCTGCTGTTTGGCCACAGAGCCAGTTTATCCCTTAGTTACAACGCAACGGGCTTTTACAGCCAGCTTAACATTGCCACGGAGGCCCTCTATGACCCAGCCACTTAAAGTGATTATTGCCGACGATGAACCTCTGGCCATCAGCAACCTGAAAGCTAAACTGGCAGTATACTCAAACCTGGAGATTGTCGACTGCTTTGATAATGGTGACGACACCCTACGTTTTTTACAAACCGCCCCTGATATCGATGTGGTTTTTCTGGATATTCAGATGCCGGGGGTTAAAGGCATTGATATTTTACAGCAAACCGGTAAAGGCTCTGCCATGGCAAGACCACTGTATATTCTGGTTACCGCCTACGAGCAATTTGCTTTTGCCGCGTTCGAACATTTTGCCTTTGACTATCTGCTTAAACCGGTGTCACGCCAGCGCCTGGCGCAATCACTGCTGGATGCCAGAACAGCGCTTGATAAACACCCCGAACAACCTCAGCCTGCCCCTGCCAGCAAACTGGCCTTTAAAACCGGTGGCGCCACCCTGTTACTGGACGACATTGAAATTTTGCTGATTGAAGCAGCCGGCAATTATATGTGTATTTATACCCTGAACGAAACGCTGGTTATCCGTGAAACGATGAAAGACTTACTACAACGCCTGCCGGAACAATTTGTTCAGGTCCATCGCTCTACCTTACTGAATCTGTATCATGTCCATAAACTGCAACCCCATAACAATGATTATCAGTTTGTATTAAGCAATGGCAAACTGGTCAATGCCTCCAGGCGTTACAAGCTAAACTGGAGCGGGCAGTTAACTGCGCTTCCCCAAAGCTGAATAATACCGTTTATCCCTGCTCAGCACCGGCTTATCACTTGATAACAACCATGCCACCGCTTACCCCATCGTGGCGGTAATCCTTTCTGATCCTTGCCAAACTAACGCTATGGCAAACGCCATAACCCAGATATCAGAGGACAATACGATGAAAACTACACTTATTTTCGCAGTATCTCTGGCAAGTGCCAGTATGGCAGTACCGGCAAGCGCCGATGTTTTTTACGAAGACAGTTATATCTATAACGCCTTAGTGCAGGTTTGTACCAACACGGCTGACGATGATCGCCGTAGCTTACACAACACTCTGCAGGAATACCGTATCAGCAAACAAAGTGCGGTAGAAAAAATAGTTTGCAATGGCAAATTGTTAACCGATTTTGCAAGGCTTAATCAGGCGACAAAAGTGGTTGCGATGCTTAAGCCGTACGAAGATCGGATCAAAGGCCGTGTCACAATTCATGACGTAGCAGCGCCTGCGGCAAATTAATGCCACAGCTCAAAATCAGCGCGCAGTTACTGCCAAAAGCCGCTACAATAGCGGCTTTTCTACGTCTGACTGTTAAAACATCATGTCACCTGCCATCGGCTTACAAAAAAATGCCATACTCTCTTTGCGCACCGAACAGCTGGCAAAAGCTAAGCGGGTGTTTAACGCCCGTGGCAGCAAAGTGGTGCGCTGCCAGCAGTGTCTGCTGCCGGCCAGCGAATGTATTTGTGCAGCTAAACCTGTAGCCGCCGGCAACTGTGCCTTTTGTTTTATTATGTATACCGGCGAGTGCTACAAGCCAAGTAACACCGGGCGGCTAATTTGCGATGTTATCGCCGATAACCATGCGTTTGTCTGGGACCGCACCCAACCTGATCCGGCATTACTGGCATTATTAACCGACAGCCGTTATGCCCCGGTGCTGGTCTTTCCGCAGCAGTATGCGGTACCAGAGCGCTGCCTGCAGGATACCCATCAGTTAGCGTTAGCTACCCGCGGCAAAATACCATTATTTGTGATGCTGGATGGCACCTGGCGTGAAGCAAAAAAAATGTTTAAAAGTGCTTACCTGGCAAAGTTGCCGGTACTGGGCATTCAGCCCGAGCAGGCATCACGTTATGCCCTGCGCGAAGCCGCTCATTTGCATCAGCTTTGCACTGCTGAAGTAGCCATTGAGGTGCTGGCAATGGCGGGCGAAATAAATGCGGCTAAGTGCCTGGCTGAGTATTTCAGCCAGTTTCGCCGAGCCTATCTGGTTGGCAAGCCACACTTAAATCTAAGCGAATGAACCTAAGCGAACCCGCTAACATTACTGAATAAAAGGCCTATTTTATGAGCAACAACACCCGTGACGTTATTTTAAGCAAGCAGCCGGTAGAGTTATATAAAGTGTTAAAATTTGAAGGGTTATGCAGCAGTGGTGGTGAAGCCAAAGCGGCAGTCGATGCCGGCCTGGTAAAAGTAAACGGGGTGGTGGAAACCCAGAAACGCAAACAGGTAACTGCCGGTGATACCCTTATATTTGGCAGCGAAACCCTGAACCTGAAATCAGCGCAATAAGGTGGCGAAAGCCCGGTTTATAATTACCAGGCTCATATCACTAATTATTAGCCACGCTATCAATATCCGGTATTAGTGACCGGTATTAATGCAATCGCGGCCCTCGGCCTTTGCCCGGTACAGTGCGGTATCGGCCGCGCACAACAACGCCATGCTGGTGCGGTACTGGCCGCTGAATTCTGTTGCAACGCCCTGGCTGACTGAAACACTGGTCGCTGCCGGTAAGCCGGCATCGCGAAACTGTAGTTGCCGTACGGCTTTTTGCACGTCCCGCGCCACCCTCATCGCACCGTCCTGATTATGATTGGGCAGGATCAGGGCAAACTCTTCTCCGCCATAACGGGCGGCAAGTTTCGCCTCCAGCGGCATAGCCTGCATAATCGCAGCCGCCACTTTACGCAGGCAGGCATCGCCCTGAATATGGCCATAGCTATCGTTAAACTGTTTAAAGAAATCGATATCAATAATCACCACGCTAAGTGGCCGACGGTCATCGGTGCATTGTTGCCACTGTTTGTGCAGCTGCTCATCAAAACCACGGCGATTCGTCAGACCGGTTAACGCATCAGTGGTAGCCTGCTGTCGTAATTGCTCACACTCTGCCTTATAGCGGCTTAAATCGCGCATCACCAGCACTAAGCGTGCTTCAGGCTCCGGTAAAAACGACACTGACAGCTCGATGTCTTTCACCACACCATCGGCGCAGCGCAGTGCCATTTCGCTTGGCCCCGCCTGCAAGGATAACACTCGTTTAGCGACCATTTTCACCAGGCCATCATATTGCTGCTGACAGCGGCTGGTTAAAAACTCTGGCCAGCGCCTGCCGATTAACGGCGTACTAATGCAATTAAGTAATAACGCGGCTTTGGCATTGGCACACTCAATGATGCCATCCGGGCTGACAATCAGCACCGCCTCGGCCAGATACTGAATAAAACTGCCAACATCCAGGCCGCTGGCCTGGCCATTTTCATCCGGCCACAGGCTGTCATCGTTCAGCGCCATAGGTTGCAGTAAGGTTTTGTTGTGTGCAGTTTTCATCGGCGTATCTCACTAAATTGGTTTAACTGCTGCCAACTTTAGCTTTTTCTATACGTGTGAACCTTCTGACAACCTTCTGATTTAACCCACTGAATTTAATTGATTTACTTGAAAGAAATTTCTAAATATAACAAGCCCGTCAGCGGGCTTATTATATTTATCTGCTAATTTCAGCGGTTATTGAGGTGGTACATTTTTAACTTCAGGATCCGGGCTTAAGATCATAAGGGTGTTTGTCGTGTTTGTAAGAACAAACTGGAATTTGCTGCTGCCAGCTGTTTGGTCAGTATCAACCATCTGCAATTGCATGCCATCCGCTGATACCGCAACACTGTCAATCACCCCATCAAAAGGAGTGGTAAAACCGGCACCGGAAAATTTCAGGCCTTTGCCAGTATTATCGACCAGCTGATAAGTAATGGTTTCAGCCAGCGTCACGGTCACATCACCATCAATTGGCTGACCGCCACTGTCTAAATAGCTAAATTGGGGTTCACCGTTTACCAGATTAACCATAACCTGAATTAATTCTGAAGCCTGAGGATTGACCATCTGTTTTTCCTTATTTTTGTGATTCAAATTGAAGTGTTAAAAGTTAAAATTTAATACGCCATGTTGCTTCAATAGCATTACAACGTCGGACTGAATATCCAATGCTCCCTGACAGTCAAGCGCTTTAACATAGGGAATGGTAAATTCAGGCTCTTTGTTTTTTTTGACGATATCGGCAAGATCGTTCAGCGCATTTTGACAAAACGTTTGCGCTTCTTGCCGCTGGGTTTTAGACAGTGCTTTTGCTAACAGCAGATAGCTGTTTGATCTGGCCACAATAAAACGAAGATTACTGCTGTTTTCTCTGATCAGTTCCTGATACGCGGCAAGCGCTTGCTGGCTATAGCGGATACTTGTTTGAACATCGCCTCTGGCAAGCAGCTGTTCTGCAGCAGTCAGCCATTGCCTGGCCAGCATCTGCCTGTCTGTCAATGCAGACAAATCTGAGCCATCCTGTTGTAACAACTCAGCCAATTGTGCCGGACTTTGTTTAATATGTTGCACAGAGTTATCCGGCGAAAATTTCAGTGACTGATAAAAAGCGTAGTATTTATTGTTTCGCCAGCGACTGCTGTCGGGGTCTTGCGTAAGTGCTCTGTTGATAATCACAGTAGACGCCTCAACATTACTCAGGGCGTCCGAATGCTGTCCCAGAAAGCCCAGTAAATTTGCAGACAATTGGTAACTACTGACTAATATCTCCAATAAGTAGAGCTCTGCATCATTGCCAGCATTCAACATGGCTTGCTGAATATCATTATGCACAGATACAGCAGCACTGATATCGCCCTGTGCCAGCGCAGCGCTGGCCAGCCAGGAGCGGGTATTAGCAATATCTGCCAGCAGTTTTTTATTGTCTGGCTGCTGTGCTTGCACTAACAACCTTAACCGCAAAGACTCCTGAAAATTCTGCTGCGCAATATCAAATTGTTGACGATTCATAGCCAGCGAGCCCAAGGAGTTGGTGGCATACGACAACTCCATAATGGCATCTGAATCTTCAGGGGCTAACTGATACATGCGCTCGCTATACTGGTAATAGCGCTGAAACTCAGGCTGAGTGCCCTGCCAGTTGCTGGCATCGTATTGTATTTGCCCGAGCCAGAACGCATTGGCACCGAGTGTTTTTAACAGCTCTAAATTATCGGGCTGCTGCGCCAATACTGCTTCTAACTGCACTCTGGCGGCTTGTAATGCTGCTACTGCTTCGTCGGTTTTACCGCGCGAGTAGGCCACCTCGCCCATGGCCTCTAAGGTTTGGCCGTGCTGTAACCTGGCAGCAATACTTAAACTGCTGTCATCAGCGGAGTAATCAGTAAAATATTCCAGCGCTTTATTGCTGATACCGTCGAGTAAGTCCATGCGGCCGATGCTGCGCAGTTTGTCGGCAAACTCGCCGACCATAAACCCCAGCAGGTTTTCTGCCGCCAGGCGCTTTTGCTGGGCCTGCTGCTCAGCATTAAAACTGCGCACGCCCATGGTCACCGCTGTCACAGTAAGTAGGCACAACATGGTAAAGGTCGCGCGCCGGCTCCAGCGTTTTAACCGGGCTTTGTTGCTGGATGCCTGAATAAATTCCCGCTCTTCGGGGTCTAGCTGAAATAAACGGTTTTGCTTTAGTAACAGCGCTTCTTGCAGCGGTTTGCCCTCAGCCAGTAAATAAGCGTTGTTACGTTGCTCACTTTGCCAGCGCTGGCTTAAATGCAGCAAACGGCTTTTTACGCTTAAGCTGTCAAAGTGTTCGGATATCCAGGCGGTGGCGCGCGGCCAGCGCCTTAGCAGCGCTTCGTGCGCGATACTAAAACTAGGCTCGCCGTGTTGCAGGTTAGACACAAACAAACGCTGCTCGATCATGGTATTGACCAGTGCCCGCTCGGCATCGGTGTGCAGCTGCTGGAGCCTGGCACTGCGGCTGGTAATGCTTTGCTCGTCTTCACGCAACGTTACCAGCAATGACAACACCTGCGGCAGGGCATTTTGCTCGATGTTGCTTAAGCCTTTAATGGCTTGTTCGGCATTTTTACCAATTGCGCCCTCAATGCCGCCCAGCGCGTTATACACGGACAACAGTAATTTATTGTCCTCGCTACGCTGCAAGTACAGCTGCTGCAAGGTGTATTGCAACATCGGCAAGGCATCGGGATTACTGGCTGCTTCCTGCACCAGTACTTCATCCAGCCCCTGCGCTGTCGCGGGGTCGGTGTCAAAGCTAAGGCCGGCGGCCAGCGCCGGTAAGCGGATCATTTGCAGTAAATCGGCACGGCCGGGGGCGGCTAAGTCAAAATGCGCGCCCTTTGCTTTACCCGCCATTAAGCTTGGGTAACCCACCAGATCGGGATAAAACTCGTTGCGACACGCGCTTAGCACCAGCACAGCGCCACTGCTGGCCAGTTGCTCCAATAGCCCAACAAAGTCGCTGCGCTGTTGCTCACTAAACAGAGGCGACGATAACAATACTTCCAGGCGGTCGACGAACAGCGCAAAACGCCGGGTGTACTGCCTGCCATTGGCTAGCAGCTGACGGCACTGCTGCAGCAGCGCGTCACTTTGGTGTTGTAGTTTATCCGCCAGGCTAGCGGCACTATCACCGGCAAACACCGGACTGTCGTTTAGCTCCCAATCCAGCAACGCACTGGCCAGGCTGCTAAATAACTGGTCTTTGCTGACATCGGCCAAATCCAGGCTGCTGTAAGATAGCACTTCAACGCCATTAAAGCCGCCCGGTTGCATCAGGTTAGGCATAACCCCGGCATTAATTAATGATGATTTACCGCTGCCACTGGGGCCGAGCAGCAGGCAAAAATCGCGGCCGAATTTAATTTGCTGTGCGATACGGCTAAGTAGCGTATCAATTTGTGCGCCACGACCAAAAAACACGCTGGCAAAACGCGCGTCATAGGCCTGCAAGCCCGGAAACGGCGAGCCTTGCTGCCAGCTGTGCTCGCTAACACTTTGCTGCTGCCCCAGTGGAAAACGCACTTCTGCCAGCGTGCGGTAACCGCGTTTGCGGATGGTTTCAATATAACTGGGGTTGGTGGCGTTATCACCCAACGCTTTACGTAGCTGGGTCAGTATTTTATGCAGCGGATTATCGCCTGTGGCAGTTCCCGGCCAGCAGTGACTGACAATATCATCGGTAGTGAATACTTCACCCGGCTTACTGCACAACAACACCAGTACATCCATCGCTTTAGGCTCAAGCTGTTGCTGCTGCTTGCCCTGGCGCAATAAGTTGGCTGCCGGCTCTACCTGCCAGGCACCAAAGAAAAATGACTCACTCATAAAAGACTTTTTAATAACGACTATGCCCTAAACATATCACGCCGGGCTAATTTAGTTTAGTGCTTAATACGGGCATAACGTGACGGAGCTAACCGTGCTTACAGCTATAAAAAAGGCAGCCTAACGGCTGCCTGGGGTCAACTGACCACGTAGCGAAACAATTTAAGCAACCAATCGTTTAAAACTGATTCATGGTGTTGTCTTTACCACCGGCTTTTAACGCTGCTTCGCCTGAGAAGTACTCTTTGTGATCATCACCAATGTCTGAACCCGACATGTTCTGGTGTTTGACACAGGCAATACCCTCGCGGATTTCTTTACGTTGCACGCCGGCGACATAACCCAGCATACCGGCTTCACCAAAATACTCTTGTGCCAGGTTGTCGGTAGACAAGGCAGCAGTATGGTACGTTGGCAAGGTAATTAAGTGGTGGAAAATCCCGGCATCGCGAGCCGCATCGGCCTGGAAAGTACGAATACGCTCATCCGCTTCCTGTGCCAGTTCCGTGCTGTCGTATTCGGCGCTCATTAATGCCTTACGATCGTACTGGCCGACATCTTTACCGGCTTTCTCCCAGGCATCAAACACCTGCTGGCGGAAATTCAGGGTCCAGTTAAAGGACGGACTGTTGTTATATACCAGCTTAGCGTTTGGCACCACTTCACGAATACGGTTTACCATTTCAGCAATCTGGCCAACGTGCGGTTTCTCGGTTTCAATCCACAGCAAGTCGGCGCCGTTCTGCAGTGAGGTAATACAATCGAGCACGACCCGGTCAATACCACTGCCTTTTTTAAACTGAAACAGGCCACTGGCTAAACGTTTTGGTTTTAACAGTTTGCCGTCAGCTTTTACCACCACATCGCCATTAGCAATATCGTCAGCACCGCTAATCACATCACCATCCAGGAAGCTGTTATATAAGTCGCCTAAATCGCCCGGCTCGTTGGTTACTGCAATTTGTTTAGTTAAACCTGCGCCCAGAGAGTCGGTGCGGGCCACGATAATGCCGTTATCAATGCCCAGCTCTAAAAAGGCGTAGCGTACGGCGTTAATTTTGGCCAGAAAATCGGCATGTGGCACGGTGACCTTGCCATCCTGGTGTCCACATTGCTTTTCATCCGACACCTGGTTTTCAATCTGGATTGCACAGGCACCGGCTTCGATCATTTTCTTTGCCAGTAAGTAGGTCGCTTCGGCGTTCCCAAAACCGGCGTCAATGTCGGCAATAATTGGCACCACGTGGGTGTCGAAATTATCTATTTTCGCCTGGATCTCAGCTTTTTTGGCTGCATCGGTCGCGTCGTCCAACTGGCGGAATAAGCCACCCAGTTCACGGGCATCCGCCTGGCGCAAAAAGGTGTACAACTCTTCAATTAATGCAGGAACTGAGGTTTTCTCATGCATGGACTGATCAGGCAGTGGCCCAAACTCCGAGCGTAATGCGGCAATCATCCAACCCGACAAATACAGGTACTTTTTCTTTGTGGTACCGAAATGTTTCTTGATAGCGATCATTTTTTGCTGGCCAATAAAACCATGCCAGCAGCCTAATGACTGAGTGTACTGACTGGTATCACCGTCATAAGCTTCCATGTCAGCGCGCATAATGTCTGCCGTGTACTGAGCGATGTCCAGTCCCGTTTTAAAGCGGTTTTGCAGTTTCATCCGTGCGGCGTATTCCGGGCTAATCGCGTTCCAGGCAGAACCGACCTCTTTGCATACGTTGTCGAAGTGTCTGATATCATCTTGATAAGCTGTCATGGCCGTTTCCTTTTCTAAAACTGTTGTGCGGGTTGTTGTCATTCACTATAGATAACAAAACAACAATTCATCCAGCTGATTTTTATGATGCTCATCATTTTCCTTGTGAATACCAAGTTGCGCTTGACGAGCACAGCCCAGCCAATGTTATGATTCAACTCAGTTATAGTTGTAGCCAAAGGCATTTTGCAGATGAATATTAATAAGATGGATTTAAACCTGCTGGTTTATCTGGCTGTGTTGTTGCGCGAAAAGAACGTAACCCGGGCGGCAAACCAACTGAATATTACGCAGCCTGCAATGAGTAATGGCTTAAAACGGCTACGTGATTTACTGAATGACCCTATTTTAGTACGCACCTCGGATGGCATGGTTCCGACCGAGCGCGCCCGCGAACTGGCCCCTGTGGTGCGTGGTGTGCTACTCACGTTAGAAGAAACCCTGCAGCCGAATAAAGATTTTGAACCGCTGCATAGTCAGCGGGTATTCCGGATTATGGCCAGTGATTACGCTGCTTCGACGCTGATACCAGCATTATTGAAGAAGATGCGTGTACAGGCGCCATTAACCAGCTTGGATATTATGACGCCCTCGGACGTGACCTTTCATGACGTGGAAAACGGCAAAGTAGATATGGCGATTAACCGCTTTGATCAGCTGCCACAGTCGTTTCACCAGAAAACGGTCTGGCGCGATAGCTTTTCTTGCCTGATTAATGCCAGTGATCCGATAGTCAAACGCTTTAATCTAGACAGCTATTTAAAAGCCCAGCATATCTGGGTTAGTAAAACCGGTTTTGGGGTTGGTGTGGGTATGGATCCTAAAGATGTACAAAAGCTCGGCTGGGTAGATGAGGCCTTAGCTAAGCTTGGCAAGCAGCGCAATATCTCGGTATTTACCCGTAATTATCATGTGGCAATGCACCTGGCAGTAGGCATAGACTTAATTGCCACCCTGCCCAGCCGCGCGGCTAAACTATATGAAAAAGACCCGACCATGGCCATTATGGACCCACCTTTTGCTATTCCGTCGATTGAACTGAAAATGATTTGGAGCCCGCTATTACACCAGGACGCCAGCCATATCTGGTTCAGAAGGTTGATTGTCGAAACCGCAGATGAATTAAATTAGCTTATTTAGCCAATAGAGGATAGAACCTCTTTTGAAGGATCCGGGGAGTGTCTGAGCCCCTGCCGTAAGGCAACGGGCGAGTTGCCCCGGCGAGTGAGAAAGAGTGTTGTATCCGGCATGTCTGAGAACAACTGCAACACCCGCCTTGGCTCGCCACAGCAACTCGCTCGCGCTTGCACACTCACTCAGACACTCTGTGTCGACCAAAACGGGGTTCAAGCCGTTCTCTTTCGAAGATTGGCTTAACCAATAGAGGATAGAACCTCTTTTGAAGGAGCCGGGGAGTGTCTGAGCCCCTGCCGCAAGGCAACGGGCGAGTTGCCCCGGCGAGTGAGGAAGAGTGTTGTATCCGGCATGTCTGAGAACAACTGCAACACCCGCCTTGGCTCGCCACAGCAACTCGCTCGCGCTTGCGCACTCACTCAGACACTCTGTGTCGACCAAAACGGGGTCCCAGCCGTTCTCCTTCTGGTATTGGCTTAACCAATAAAACAAAAAAGGCGCTGTCAGCAATGGCAGCGCCTTTGGTTTGGTTTACTCAGGTTAATCAAGCAGCTGGTAAGCTGGTAGTGTTAAAAACTCTACCAGTTCATCAGCTGTGGTAATGTCCAGCAGCAATTGCTTGGCCCGGTCAAAGTTTTGACTATGCCAGGTCTCGCTTCCCACTTCCTGCAACACTACTTTTGCCTCTTCCTCTAAAAAGTCGGCAAACAAGGCTTTGGTAATTAACTTACCATTACTTAAACTTTTTCCATGCTTAATCCACTGCCAGATAGACGTGCGGGAAATTTCGGCTGTTGCCGCATCTTCCATTAAGCCGTATATCGGCACACAACCTTTACCACTTATCCAGGCGGCAATATATTGCAGCGCTACCCGAATGTTAGTACGCATACCGTCTTCTGTTCGTTCACCATCACAGGGCGCTAACAGCTCAGCTGCGGTAATTTCTTCATCCTGCTCCCGGCTGACATCAAGCTGATTAACCTTGCCACCAGTCAGATATTTAGCAAATACGCCATTGGCGGTAGCGGCCAGACCTGGGTGTGCCACCCAGGTACCATCGTGGCCATTGCTGGCTTCCAGCTCTTTATCGGCAGTAACCCGCGCCAGAATTTTTTCGTTTTCCTCAGCATCTTTAGCCGGAATAAAGGCCGCCATGCCGCCCATAGCCAGCGCGCCGCGCTTATGACAGGTTTTAACTAACAAGCGTGAATACGCATTTAAAAATGGCTTTGTCATGGTAACCACTTGCCGGTCGGGCAATACCCGATCCACATGGTTATTTAAGGTTTTGATATAGCTGAAAATATAATCCCAGCGGCCGCAATTAAGCGCCACAATATGATCTTTTAAGCTATACAGAATTTCATCCATTTCAAACACGGCAGGCAGGGTTTCAATAAGCACCGTGGCGCGAATAGTGCCTGTCGCTACGTTGAATTTTTGCTCGGTAAAGCTGAACACCTCATCCCACCATTTGGCTTCAGTATGGCTTTGCAGTTTTGGCAGGTAATAGTAGACACCTGAGCCATTTTTTAAGCGGGTTTGCCAGTTATGATAAAAATACAGCGCAAAATCGACCAGTGAACCCGGTACCTGCGCGCCATCCACCAGCAGGTGTTTCTCCCATAAATGCAGGCCGCGTACCCGGGCAATTAACAGCGCCGGGTTATCTTTTAACGCATAGTGTTTACCACTTTGCGGATCGGTGTGGCTTATAGTGCCTAAATTGGCATCGCGTAAGTTAATCTGCCCTTCAATAACGCCGGCCCAGCTCGGTGCCTGCGAGTCTTCAAAATCGGCCATAAAGACTTTTACATCAGCATTTAAGGCATTGATGATCATTTTTCGATCTACCGGGCCGGTTATCTCAACCCGCCGGTCCTGCAAATCGGCAGGAATAGGCGCTACCTTCCAGTCTGAACCACGAATTGGTGCGGTTTCTGGCAAAAAATCAGGTAAGGCGCCATTATCAAATTGCTGCTGGCGGCTGATCCGGTTAGCCAGTAATTCGGTTAAACGTGGCCGGAACTCCCGCACCAGCTCAGTGACAAAGGCACAGGCCTCCGTGGTTAAAATTTGCTCATACTCGCTGCTAAGTTCGCCGGCGATGGTCAATCCCGCCCGGGTAATGGTATCAGACATATTCAAACCTTTTCCGTTGTTGCTGTTAGTACACTAACTATAAGCCCTTTCAAACCATAAATGCCATTAATGGCTAAAATGCTTAGCATCACCTAAAACAATAGTAATAAAGGACAGCAATTGAAATTGATGGCACGACTTGTGCTTTAAATTTCTATTATTACTGGGTATGTCAAATTATCGTCGGAGGTGGACATGGAAATTATTATGTTGTTGCTGGTAGCACTGGTGGTGCTGGTAGCTATGGTAGCCAGTCGCTTTATTGATAACAGCAACCCTTTTCAGGTGCAAAAGCGCAGCAGTCTGTTTAGTCCGGTTGAGCGCTCATTTCAGAACTTACTGGAAAAAGCAGTGGAGGGTGAGTATAAAATTTTAAACCGAATTAAACTTGCCGATTTAATTGAGGTAAAAGGCAATGCTAACGAGAAAGCCCGACGCAGCACTTCGGTAAAACTTAATGCGAAATATCTGGATTTTGTGCTGTGCTCAACCGATGACCTGCGGGTGATTGCCGTGCTGGACCTGGTAAATAATAGCAACAAAGATGGCCACAAAGCCGCACCAGACTGGTTTGTCAGCGGCGCATTAGAAGCAGCTGGCGTGCCTTATTTACGCATTAAAATTAAAGCCGGTTACACCGCCACCGATTTACAACAGGCACTGGCCCAGCGCTTAGGTAAGCCAGTAGTAAAAGCCGAGCCTATGTATAAAGGGTTGGTTAAAAAAGGCCCTACCCGGCCTGTACGCTCCTACAAACCCGCACAACCAGCCGGCACTGGCCTAACCCCGGTGCTATCGCACTCTCAGATTAAAGCGCAGCAAACCGGACTCATTCAGGCGTCTTAGCGTCTGGCTGAAATAATTCAATTTACGCTACATGTAAATGCCGCCCTTACACGGGCGGCATTTTTACGTTAAAAAGAATGCTTGAAAGCCTAATAGCAATAAAAACACCTAAAGTTTTCCTAACTGCGGCCGATACCCTGCTGACGTATTGTTAATAGGAGGTACTATGAGTCAATCCGTTGCTGCTCTGGCAAACGCACAGAGCTTTGAAATACTGGGCGCCGTTAT
>MDTG01428943.1_pt1 | contig 102994 bp, 102 predicted proteins | sample 811421 | NCBI WGS metagenome assembly MDTG01 (sample SAMN05326645, study PRJNA326480) | marine metagenome | isolation source: seawater | place: Pacific Ocean: South East | collected 2011 | reverse complement strand
ATTCGGATACCCTGAAGTAGTTTGGTTTCCAAAAAGCGAGCATAACTTCTTAACCTTTATATGCCTATCATTTATAGCTGCAATGTTTATTACACCATACCCTCAATATGCAATGTGGGCAGGATTCTTATTTGCAGCATATGCTGCAATTGCTAATGACAGTATTCAGACAATAGGTACATTCATTGCTTCTAATCAAGATAAGAAATGGTGGGTATTATGGATATTCATAGGAGGTATTTTCTTCTTCACAATGTTATATAGCTGGCTTTCTCTTGGTGGTGACGTCAGTCATGGTAGATTAACCTCTAAAGGTTTTGAAATTGCCCCTACTGAATTTCATTTTTTACAAATTGCAGCACCTATATTTCTACTAATTCTCACTCGATTAAGGATGCCAGTATCAACTACATTTATTCTTTTAACCTCATTTGCAGCAACACCAGCAGCAGTTGGCGGAGTCCTTGCAAAAAGCATGAGTGGTTATATACTATCATTCTTAATGGGATTATTTTTCTTTTTAAGTGTTGCTAAATCAGCAAAGAAATATTTTACTGGTGAAGCAAAATTTGGTTGGACCATCGCTCAATGGATAACCTCAGGGACATTATGGTCAGTATGGCTTATGCAGGATGCTGCAAATATTGCAGTATATCTTCCTAGAAATCTAAATACAGGAGAATTCATTGGGTTCACATCTATAGTAGTAATAGGGTTAGGACTACTTCTATACTACAAAGGAGGTAGAATTCAAAAGATAGTTACAGAAAAATCTGTAGTAACTGATGTGAGATTTGCAACTTTAATAGACCTAATATACTGTGTTATTTTATTCTATTTTAAATTACATTCTAAAGTACCAATGAGTACTACATGGGTATTTATTGGATTATTAGCCGGACGTGAATTAGGTATGGCTATCATGAAAACTGGTGACAATAATGTATGAAATGCTATTAAACTAGGGGTCAAAGATGCCTCATATGCATTAATTGGACTAATTATCTCAATTGCAATTGCTATAGGAGTAAATGATCAATTAACAGTAAGTTCAATGTTTGATAGTATACCTAAAGAATTTGCAGCTGGAATTGTTAAATTCTTTAGCAAAATAGGAATATAAACAGTTAGAAATATACGAATCTACTACCTAATTGTAACGTTAATTGTCTTACACATGTTGCCATATGATTGATGCATTCCATTTGCAAACTGAAGTGTTAAAGAATAGTTTCCAGGCTCCAAATTTAATTCTGCTTCAGTCTGTCCGCCTCCATAATGAATATGCTGTTTGTCAACTGGAATAATCTCTCCATCCTCCATACATGTTCTGTCAATAATAATATGGTGATGACCTTTATTTCTGTTAACTGGACCTGATGGTTCAACTTCCATACCTTCAACTCCCATTTCAACAACAAATGGAGAAGAGAGAACTGCCCCATTCTGTATATTCTTAAAGAAAACTGATGGCTCTGTAAAAGCGACCCTCTCTTTTTCTGCTCTATTTTGACAAGAAATTATAACCAGAAAAAATGACAAAACGAGTAAGATCTTATTTAATAATCTCATTATATTTTTTTTACAAAAATACAACTTTGTATTAATTTACATTGATAGATGGAGTAATTATCCAATTACTTTCATTTAAAGATCTGTCAAATAATTTAAGTTCAAATCTTATAACATTAGAATTTCGATATGTAATATCTATATCGTATTTTAATTCTGCTTTTAATGTTTTATTTTGTCCAGATGGCATCAAATCAGGAATACGGATATGGTATGGAGGACTTATATCTACCTTCAAAAAAGTATCTTGCTGCATTTCAAAATAATTAACAAAAAGATTATAATCATAAGGTGGGATGGTATCATCTTCAAACAGTCCAATATCACCATCTCCATCAGTAAAATAAATATGCAACTCACAAATCTTTTTAATATTCCCAAGTGCATCTACACTGTCTTTTAGTTGATATCGTGTGAATTCTAGATATGGTATGTCTGAGAAGTTATCACTTTTATTACAACAAATAAGAAAAGTAGAAATTAAAATAAATATTATTATTTTTGATAATGCATTCATTTAAAAATATTGAGAAATTCAAAAGTAAAATTTTTAATCCATTAAATGAGTCAGAATTTGAAGAATTAGTATTAGAAGTCTTTGATTTTGAAATAGAAAATAACCCTATATATGCTACATACGCTAAACATGTTTTAAAAAACAATATACCTAATAATATTTATTCAATACCTTTCCTGCCAATTGAATTCTTTAAGAAAGAACAAATCATTTGTAAATCAAGAAGGATTGAAGAGTTTTTTATTAGTAGCGGAACATCAGGAGAACAGAGCAAACATCTAGTTTCGGATATTTCTATTTATAAAGAATCTTTTACAAGAGCATTCCAGCAATTCTATGGTAATATAAATGATTATTGTATTCTTTCATTATTACCTAATTATAGGAATAGAGAAAATTCCTCTTTAATATATATGGTTGATGAATTAATCTCGCTATCAAAACATAAAGATAGCGGATTCTATCTAGAAGATTACAATAAACTAAATAATACTATTATAAAATTAGAAAAAGAAAAACAAAAAACAATTTTATTTGGAGTAAGCTATGCTTTATTAGATTGGGCAAAAAAGTATACGATAAATATAGAAAATACTATTATTATAGAGACTGGTGGTACAAAAGGAAAAGGAAAAGAATTGCTTAAGGAAGAACTTCATGAATCACTAAAGAATAATTTGAGTGTAAAAACAATTCATTCTGAATATGGTATGACGGAATTACTTTCTCAAAGCTATTCTAAAGGAAATGGAATCTTTCATTCCCCTAATTGGAAAAAGATACTCATTAGAGATATAAATGACCCTCTCACAATATTAGATAATAATAAAATCGGAGGTATAAATATTATAGATTTAGCAAATGTTTTTTCTTGCCCTTTTATTGCCACCCAAGATTTAGGGAAAAGTTATGAAAATGGAAGTTTTTCTGTATTAGGAAGATTTGATAATGCTGATATTAGAGGGTGTAATTTATTAATTTAATGATGATTAGAAAAGCTAAAATATCAGATTTGAATGATATCATGAGAATGTACAATTCTTGTGTTTCTGGAATGATTAAAAACGGAATTGATCAGTGGGACGAAAGTTATCCTAATTCTGAAATTATTTCGGAAGATTTAAGATTAGGAACATATTTTATAGCAGAATTAAACAATCAAATAATCGGAGGCTTAAATATTGACCAAGAGCAAGATCCAACTTATTTAGATATACTTTGGGAAGATCGATCTAATCAATTCTTAGTGGTGCACAGGCTAGCTGTAAAAGAAGAAAATTGGGGGTGTGGTGTTGGAAAAAGATTGATGAATTTTGCAGAAAATCTAGTAAAAGAGAAAGGTTTATCTTCTATAAGATTAGACACTTATTCTGGTAACCCAAAAGCAATAGATTTTTATATAAGGTTAAGGTATTCTGAATTAGGAACAATAGATCTAAAACCTAATAAAAATAAATATCATTGCTTTGAAAAGATTATAAAATGAGAATAACTTTAATTATTATTATTTTAGCATTTTTAGCATGTAATAAACCAATGATAAAAAAGGAAAAAAACCCTTATGTTATAGTGCTTGGAGTAGCACAAGATGCAGGATATCCACAAGCAGGATGTAACAAAAATTGTTGCAAAGATGCCTGGAAAGATCATTCAAAAAGAAAAAATGTAAGTTGTATAGCTCTAGTAGATCCTATAAGTAAAGAGCAATGGATATTCGATGCTACACCTGATGTTAAATATCAACTGCAATTACTAGAAAAAAAATCAGGTATAAATCCGCTTAGTGGTATATTCATAACCCATGCGCATATTGGGCATTATACTGGACTTATGCAATTTGGAAGAGAAGTAATAGGGTCCAAAAGGTTACCTGTATACTGCATGGAAAGAATGGAGAGTTTTATAAAATCTAACGCTCCTTGGGATCAGTTAGTAAAAATCCAAAATATTAATTTAAAATTACTAAAAAATGATTCAACAATTGTATTAAATGAAAGAATAAATATAACCCCCTTTTTAGTTCCACATCGAGGTGAATATTCTGAAACTGTTGGTTATAAAATAAATGCAAATAAAAAATCTTTAGTTTTTATTCCAGATATAGATAAATGGGAACAATGGAATACAAATATAATTGAGCTTATTAAAAAAGTAGATTATGCTTTTCTAGATGGCACCTTCTATGAAAATGGTGAATTAAACAGGGATATGAGCGAGATACCACATCCTTTTGTAAAAGAAAGCATAGAGTTATTTTCAAAACTTCCTTTATATGATAAACAAAAAGTACATTTTATTCATATGAATCATACTAATCCTTTATTATTAGAAGGAAGTGTAGCTCAAAAGGAAGTAGAACAAAAAGGGTTCAATGTGGCAAAAGAAGGTATGATTATAAGATTCTAGAATCAAATTATCTTATTAGGATTACAATAAACAAAATCTTAGTACTTCATTATAGAAGCGTTCAGGTTGTTCAGCATGAAGCCAATGCCCAGCACCATCAATAGTAGTTATGCTATATTTACTAAAATGTTTATTTATTATTAATTCATCATTAACAGTTATATAATCTGAATTACCTCCACGTATAAAACAGGAAGGAACGTCACATATACCATCTATAAAGTCATCATCTTGAATATTTCTTACTTTCTTTAACAATATCTTTAAATTAAAACGCCATGATAGTTCCTTTCTCTCATTTCTATAAAGATTTTTAAGTAGAAATAATCTCAATCCTTTATCATCATATTTTTCTGAAAGCAATCTGTCAATCTCTTCTCTTTTTTTAAAATCCTTTAAGGAAATACTGGATAATACTTCTAATAAATTCTCATGAAAAGCAGTACTATATTTCCTTGGCGCAATATCTGCAACTATAAGTTTTGCCACTTTTATAGGAAAAGAAAAAGCAAATTTCATAGATACTTTACCTCCTAATGAATGGCCTAATAAAATAACTTCATCTATTTGGTGACACAATAGATATTCCAATATATCATCACTCATTACATTATAATTAAAATCATCTGAATGAGGAGATTTACCATGGTTTCTTAAATCTATTAAGTGTACTCTAAAATACTTAGCAAATCTTTTTCCAAGCGTATTCCAATTATCACTCATGCCAAATAATCCATGAATTATAACTATGTCTGGACCCTTATCTCCATATTTTTTTGAGTGCAATATCATTTAAAGAAGTCTTTTATACATTTGAATAACATTCTCTAAACCCAAATAGATTGCATCGCTTATAAGCGCATGCCCTATTGACACCTCCTTTAAATCTGGTATTTCCTTTGAAAAATATTTTAAATTCTCCAGATTTAAGTCATGTCCTGCATTTATACCCAATCCTAATTCTATTGCTTTTTTAGCAGCTTCTATATAAGATTCAATTGCCATTTTTTTATTCTTATTATACCCATTCGCATAATTCTCAGTATATAGCTCAATTCTATCTGAACCGCATTTCTTTGCCCCTACTATCATCTCTGGAATAGGATCTACAAAAATAGAAGAACGTATCCCTTCCTCTTTGAATCTACATATAATATCTCTTAAATAACTCTGGAACTTTATAGTGTTCCAGCCAGAACAAGAAGTAATTACATCTGGCGTGTCAGGAACTAATGTTACTTGATCTGGCCTTACATCAATAATCATCTTAATAAAATCTTTACTGGGATAACCTTCTATATTGTATTCTTTAGTAATAGTTTTCTTTATGCTAAATACATCCTTATAGGTAATATGTCTTTGGTCTTCTCTAGGATGAATAGTAATCCCATCAGCACCAAACATCTGACAATTTACAGCTGCATCAGTAACGCTAGGAATAAGCCCTCCCCTAGCATTTCGAAGAGTAGCTATCTTATTTATATTTACGCTAAGTTTAGTCATTGGCTACAAAAGTAAAAAATAGTATGTTTGCCTTATGCAAGCAAACGAACTTATTTCATCTTCTATCATTTCTATACATCCAGATGACAATGGTCGTAAAGCAATTACTTTAATGGATGATATGAGAATAAGTCACCTACCAATAGTTAAAAACAAGATCTATTTTGGCCTTATATCTGAAAATGAAATTTTACAATGGGATTCTACAAAGGATCAAATAAATAACCATTTAACTAACTTAATGGCTCCATATGTAATGGGATCCCAACATCTTTTTGATATTATTGAAGTTCTAGAAGCAAATAATCTAACCGCTGTACCTGTACTTGATAATAACAAGCAATATCTTGGGACTATATCTGATAGAAGATTGTTATTAACGATTGCAAAGAGCTCTGCTATACAAGATATTGGAGGGATAATTGTTCTAGAAATGAACCATAATGATTATTCAATGAGTGAAATTTCAAGCATAATAGAATCAAATAATACCAAAATATTAAGCTCATATATTACTTCTACCCCAGAATCTACCAAGATGGAGCTTACCATAAAAGTAAATGTTACTGAAGTTGAAAATATAATTGCTGATCTTAAACGCTTTGAATACAGCGTAATGGCTTCTTATAATGACAGCAAAAACACAAATGATGATATAATGGAAAGATACGAATCTTTAATGAGATACCTGGGCACCTAGTTTATGAGAAATCATATTATTCTACAGCTTTTATTTATTCTTCCTCTTTTAGCATTTTCCAATGAGAAATTAGAAATATATAATATATCTATTCAAGGGAATAAGATTACAAAAAAAGAGATAATATTTAGAGAACTTGCTTTCAAATCTGGTGATATAATGAGTAAAAAAGAGTTAGAAGATAAAATAAAAAAAAGCGAGGAAAATTTAACAAATCTACTACTATTTAATTTCTCTAAAATTTCAGCAACTATTAAATCTTCTAAAATATATGTAGAAATCAATATAGTTGAGCGTTGGTACATTTGGCCCTACCCTATCCTTGAAGTTTCTGAAAGAAATTTCAATGTATGGTGGGATGAATTCAAAGAAAGTGGCTATTCTGATTTTTCCAGAATGAATTATGGTGTTTCTTTAGTATGGGAAAATTTTAGGGGTCGTAATGAACTTCTTAAAATAAAATATCGGAGAGGATTTAAAGAGCATTATTTATTTAATTATGAGATACCATATTTCAATAATAAAAAAACTATTGGGATAAACACATTCTTGCAGCTTTTTAGAAGAAAGAAGTCATTTTATAAAACAACACAGAATGAACTTGTCTATTTAACAGACAATATGGGATACACTACAAAAGACTTTGAACTACAAATTGATGTCCAGTATAGAAAAAATACTCGCCATAAACACAATATGAAATTACACTATCTTAAAAGCAATATAGCAGATTCTATAATTGTTTTAAACCCTAATTATTTACGAAATAATAATAATAATGGTGATTACTTTAAATTAAGTTACGAATATATAAATGAGCAAAGGGATTATATAGAGTATCCATTAGATGGTCACTATATTAATATTAAGTTAACAAAACACTTTTCTGGGACAAGTCCAGTAGAGCATCTTGAATTAATGGGAAAATTTGAAAAACATATGAAGATTAGTAATCGCCTATATATTGGTACAAGTTTTATGACTAAAATATCATCTGATAACTATCAACCATACTTCTCCCAAGAAGCATTAGGATTTGATTACTATGTGAGAACTTATGAATATTATGTGATAGATGGTCAAGATTTCTGGCTAAATAAGAATGCTTTAAAATATAAACTTATTGATAAAAAGAACTTTGAAATTCCATATATAAAAATGTCTCAATTTAAGAAAGCACATTATTCTTTATATTTATCATTATTTTCTGACTTTGGATATGTTAAAGATAATCAAAATTTCAAAGAAAATAATCTGACAAATAGCTTACTCTTTGGAAGCGGAATTAGTATAGATTATTTAACTTATTACGATAAACTAATAAGAATTGAGTACGGAATGAATAAATTAGGAGAAAAAGGTATATTTTTGCACTTTACTAATCCATTTTAGATATGCGGATAGCATTATTTGGAACACCTTGTTCAGATCAATTTACTAAATATATTCAACATTTAGTAAGTAGGATAGAATCCGAAGGCATAACACTTCTAGTCTATGATGAATATTTATCTTTCTTAACTAAGAAAGTGAAATTTAAAAACCCACCTCATATATTTGATTCATATGATAGTTTAAAAAATAATGCTGATTTTCTATTTAGTATTGGGGGAGACGGAACATTACTTGGTTCTGTTACTTTAGTTCGTGATAGTAATATTCCAATTTTAGGTATTAATACGGGGAGACTTGGTTTTATATCAAGTGTTTCTACAGATCAGATAGAATCTGCAATAAATGATGTTATAAATAGTAATTTTCATATAAAAAGTCGTACACTTCTAACGCTAGAAACAGAAAACAAACTTTTTGGTAATGTAAATTTTGCATTAAATGAAGTCGCCATTGTAAAGCAAGATACCTCATCTATGATAAGAATTGATGCTTTCATTGATGAAGAATTCTTAAATTCATATTGGGCAGATGGATTAGTTATTGCAAGCCCTACTGGCTCTACAGGATATTCTCTTTCTTGTGGCGGCCCTATAATTACTCCTGGAACCAAAAATATAATTATAACACCTATTGCTCCTCATAATTTAAATGTTCGTCCGATTGTTGTGTCAGATGATAATGTTGTTAAATTAAAAGTAGCTGATAAGGACCAACTCGCTTTAGTGTCTCTCGACTCTCGTTTTAGAGCCTTTGATTCTAGTATTTCTCTTACTATAAAAAAGGCAGATTTTACAATAAACTTGATTGAACCACATACCCATTCTTTTGTTTCAACCATTAGAAGTAAACTAATGTGGGGTATTGATAAAAGAAATTAAAAAATTAAAAGCTAAAAAGTTGAAATAATCCTATATTTGCCAGATAAAGACTATTTCAACCTTATTATGATAAACCTTCAAAATAATATATGCAAAAAAATAGGAAATATATTGCAATTCCTAACTATTATTTTGCTTTTCGGATATAATTCAAATGCCCAAGTAGTGTCAAATACTGAAATTGGAATTATGGGTGGAACCTCCTATTATCTAGGAGAAATAAATAATAAGCATTTTGATTATGTTATGCCATGTGGTGGTTTAGTTATTAGGAAAAATATTGATAAAAGAATTGTATTAAAAGGAGAATTCATTGCTGGAGCAGTAAGAGCAAATGATAGTAGAAATAGTGATGATACAATAAAGTTTAATAGAAATTTACACTTTCGATCATCTATCTATGAGCTTTCAGGTCAAATAGAATTTAATTTTTTACCATACGAGACAGGTAATCCATTATATCCCTTTACTCCTTTCATTTTTGCTGGAGTTTCTCTCTTTAAGTTTAATCCAGAAGCTGAAGCTACTAATGGAGAATGGGTAGAGCTTCAGCCATTAGGTACTGAAGGTCAAGGAACAACATCATTTCAAGAAAGAAAAAAATATGCCCTAACACAACTTTCGATTCCTATGGGAGGTGGATTCAAAATATCAATAAACAAAACATTTAACATTATTCTAGAATATGGAATACGCAAAACCTTCACAGATTATCTGGATGATGTTAGCACAACATATACTGGTGGAAATTTAATTGATATGAGTCCATTGGCAATTGAGATGTCTGACAAAAGCCTTAATGGCCCTCAAGCTCAAAACTTTCAAAGAGGTAATTCTAAAGATAATGACTGGTACTCTTTTGCAGGCATAACACTATCTTTCAAATTACTTTCAGAAAAAGAAAGGTGCAACTACTAATTCTAAAAAATTTCTGAAAATAAGATGCCTTCGATTGAGCAGATAGAAAAAAAAAATTTACCAACACATATTGCAATTACTATGGATGGGAATGGAAGATGGGCGCAAAGAAAAGGAAAGTTTAGAGTTTTTGGTCATCAAAATGGTATAAGAGCTGTCCGTGAAACAGTAGAAACTGCAGCAAAAATTGGGATTCGAAATCTAACACTTTATGCTTTCTCAACTGAAAACTGGAAACGTTCTAAGAAAGAAGTAAATGCTCTTATGACTTTACTTGTTTCAACTATAAACGAAGAGACAAAAACGTTAATGAAAAATGATATTAGTCTACAGGCTATTGGAGATATTGATAAATTACCAAAAAAATGTAAAAGACAACTAAATGAGGCTATAGAAAAAACTAAAGAAAATAGTAAAATGAGACTAATTTTAGCTTTAAGTTATAGTGGTAGATGGGAAATCATAAATGCAGTAAACAATATACTAAAAATGAATAAAGAAAAAGCTATAGATAAGATAACTGAGGAAACATTCCAGCAATATCTAAATACAAAAAACGTTCCTGATCCTGAACTTTTAATTAGAACAAGTGGGGAAAAAAGGATAAGTAATTTTTTACTCTGGCAAATCGCTTATTCAGAATTATATTTTACTGAAACACTATGGCCTGATTTCAGAAAAGAACATTTGATTGATGCAATTATTGATTTTCAGAAAAGAGAACGAAGATTTGGAACAAGTACAGAAAACTAAGAAACTAAAAATTGGATAGAAAGATATTAATATTAGCTTTAATAATATGTTGCTTTTACCAGATAGAAGCTCAAGTTGCAATAAATAAAGATTTATCTATTATTGATTATAATAAACCAAATGAATATATAATAGGAGGCATAACAATTTCAGGCACTAAATATCTAGACCATTCCACATTAATAAATATTTCAGGATTGTCTGTTGGGAAAAGAATCTTCATTCCTGGAGAAAAAATAAGTACAGCTGTTAAAAAATTATGGAACCAAGGTCTTTTCTCCGACATAAAGATCTCTGCTACCAAGATTCAAGGAAATAGTATATTTCTAGACTTATATGTTCAAGAACATCCTAGACTTTCTAAATTCAAATTTATTGGCAAAATAAAGAAATCAGAAATTACTAGTATTAAAGAGAAACTCAAATTAATGAAAGGAAAGGTTCTTACTCAAAATGTAATAAATAATAGTAAGGAAAAAATTAAATCCTTCTTTATTGACAAAGGATTTCTAAATGTTGAAGTAAAAACCAAACAAGATTCTGACTCAATGCTTATTAACTCTTCTATACTTGTATTTTACATTAATAAGAAGAAGAAAGTAAAAATTAATAACATAAAATTTATTGGATTAAAAGAAAGAGGAGTAAAGAATAAAACTGAAAAAAATTACCTTTTTTCAATAAAGAAACTAAAGAAGTTAATGAAAGATACTAAAGAAAAAAAATGGTATCGAATTTTTAAGGCATCTAAATTCCTAAAAGGGGCATATAAAATTGATAAAGAAAAACTTATCTCAAGATATAATGAGAAAGGGTATAGAGATGCTATAATAATAAAAGATACAACATATCTTAATATGGATAATACTTTAAATATTGAGATCCATATAGATGAAGGTAATCCCTATTATTTTAGGAAAGTTAATTGGATTGGAAATCAAAAATTTAGCAATGAAGAATTAGATAAATTACTTGGAATAAAGCAAGGAGATATCTTTGATCAAAGCATGTTAGATTCTAGAATATTCGGAAATCCTAACGGAACTGATATTAGCTCCTTGTATCTTGATGATGGTTACCTTTTCTTTAATGTTACTCCTGTAGAAATTGCAACAAATAATGATTCTATTGATCTAGAAATTAGAATCTATGAGGGAAAACAAGCTCGTTTAAATAAAATCAATGTAATAGGAAATAGCAAAACAAATGATCATGTTGTAATGCGAGAGATTAGAACAAAACCTGGAGATTTATTTAATAGATCAAATATAATTCGATCACAAAGAGAGCTTGCTCAATTAGGTTATTTTGATCCTGAAAAACTAAATGTAGATATTGATCCAGATCCAATTAAACATACTGTCAATGTAGATTACCTGGTTGCTGAGAAGCCCTCTGATCAGATAAATTTACAAGGAGGATGGGGAGCTGGAAGAATAGTTGGCTCTCTAGGTCTTGTATTTAATAACTTTTCTGCAAGAAATATATTTAAGAAAAATGCATGGACTCCCTTACCAGCAGGGGATGGTCAAAAACTTTCCTTAACTGCTTCATCTAATGGTATATATTATCAAAACTATAATGTCTCATTTACAGAACCATGGCTTGGAGGTAAAAAACCAACATCATTAACTTTATCATTATATAAATCTGTTTCATCAAATGGACAAACAGGTGATAATAGAGAGTCTATAGAAATAACTGGTGCTACTATCGGACTAGGTAAAAGGTTGAAATTTCCAGATGATTATTTTACTCTATTTCAAAATATAAATTTCCAACAGTATGAGCTAAATAACTCGCAATCTTTCTTCTCATATACTAATGGATACTCTAACAACTTAAGTTATGGAATTACATTAGGAAGAAGTTCCGTAGATCAACCTACTTTCCCTCGAAAAGGGTCTAATTTTTCTTTAACCTTAAAGTTAACACCACCATTTTCTATGTTCGATGATATAGAAGATTATACTAATTTAGATGATCAAGAAAAATATAAATGGATTGAGTACTATAAATGGAAATGGAAATCAACCTGGTACACTGCATTTACTGACAAGTTTGTGTTAGGGACTAGAATTGAAATGGGTTTATTAGGTGCATATAATAACAGTCTAGGAATTTCCCCCTTTGAAAGATATTATGTAGGAGGAGATGGGTTGTCTGGGTATGGAAGAATAACGGATGGAAGAGAATTAGTAGCACTAAGAGGCTACTCTAATAATTCTTTATCTCCAACAACAGGTGGAACAATATATAATAAATATACAGCTGAGCTTAGATATGCAATTAGCCTAAACCCAACATCTACAGTATATGCACTAGGATTCCTTGAAGCTGGAGATTCCTGGGACAATTTTGATAGCTTTAATCCGTTTCAAGTTAAAAGGTCTGCTGGATTTGGTGTAAGGATAATGCTACCTATTTTTGGTATGATGGGGTTAGATTATGGATGGGGATTTGATAAGATTATAGGTAATCCTGATGCTAATGGCGGTCAGTTCCATTTCTCCATTGGGCAACAATTTTAATTTGTACATTTGTGACATAAAAAATAAACTATGAAAAGATTAATTTTAACTTTAATTACAATTGTGTTTCTACCAGGTCTGATTAATGCTCAAAAATTTGCCTATGTAGATACAGACTATATTCTAAATAATATACCTGAATTTAATCAAGCTCAAGATAAATTAGATGAAATATCAAAACAATGGCAAGCTGAAATTGAGAATATTTATGCTGAAATTGACAAGATGTATAGAAATTATCAAACACAAGAAGTATTACTAACAGATGAAATGAAGAGAAAAAGAGAAGAAGCGATAATTGCAAAAGAAAAATCTGCTAAAACACTTCAGAAGAAAAGATTTGGACCAGAAGGAGATTTGTTTGGGAAAAGACAAGAGTTAATTAAACCTATACAAGATAAAGTATATGAAGCTATTCAAATGTTAGCAGCGAATAGCAAGTATGCTATTATCTTTGATAGTTCTAGTGATTTAATTATGCTTTATTCAAACCCTAATCTAGATAAAAGTGACAAAGTCCTAGAAAATATGGGCTACATTGGAAAATAATAAATATAATAACCTAAAATAAAAATCAAATCAATGAAAAAAATAATAATTCTAACCCTTCTAATACTTATAAACTTTAGTTTGATAGCACAAACTAAATTTGGCTATATTGATTCTAGCGAACTACTTTCTGTTATGCCTGAAAAAAAGACAGCAGAAGGGGAATTACAAACTTTCGCAAATAGTCTTGAGTCTCAACTTAGTGCAATGCAATCAGAATACCAAGCTAGTGTTCAAGATTACCAGAATAATGAAGCTTCTTATACTGATCTTGTAAAACAAGATAAAATTGCAGAAATACAAGGTTTAGAACAAAGAATACAAGCTTTTAATCAAAATGCACAAAATGCATTACAAAAAAAAGAACAAGAACTATTAGAACCTATCCTGTCAAAAGCAAGAAATGCCATTGAAGATGTAGCTAAAGCAGGAAAGTTTACATATATATTTGATGCTAGTATGGGTAGTATCCTTTATGCAGATGAAAGCGAAAATGTTATGTCACTTGTTAAGAAAAAACTAGGACTTTAAATTATATGCATATATATATGCATGCTACATTTTAATATAAGAAATGCAAAATTTACCTATTGGTATATTTGATTCTGGAATTGGTGGACTTACAATAGCACATGCCTTAAAAAAGAAATTACCAAATGAGTCAATCATCTATTTTGGTGATACAGAACATCTTCCATATGGTGAAAAATCAAATGAAGCAATTAGGAATTTTAGCAAAGTAATTACACAGTTTTTAATTACAAAGAATTGTAAAGCAATAGTAATGGCATGTAACTCAGCTTCTTCAGTTGCATTTGAAATAGTAAAAAAAGAAGCAGAGAATATCCCTGTATTTAATGTTATTGACCCTGTAGCTAATAATGTAGCTTCAAGTTTATCTAATTGTAAAATTGGAGTAATTGGAACAAAAACAACTATCCAATCAAAAATATACACAAAAAAAATCAATGCCTTAAAAAAATCTATCACTGTTTCATCTTTAGCTACACCTTTATTAGTACCTATGATTGAGGAAGGTTTCATAAATGAGCAAATTAGTAACACTATAATTAGCAAATATCTATCTAACAAATCCTTAAGAAATATTAATTCATTAATTTTAGCATGTACTCATTACCCGTTAATATACAATGAAATCTATTCTTTCTATAAAGGTCAAGTTAAACTTGTTAATTCTGCAAAAATAGTTGCAGAATCAATTAAGAAGGAGTTAAAGAATCTGAACCTACTAAATATTGAAAATAATCCAAGCTATCAGTTCTTTATCTCAAATTACACAAAATCATTTGCTAAAAGCGCACAATTCTTTTTTCAAGAAGAAATAAATATTGAATCAGTTAATATATGGAATTAAATAAATCAAAGATGAATTATAGTATCTATGCTGAAAGTACTCCAAACCCTAAAGTAATGAAATTTGTTTCTAATAAAATTTTAGTTAATAAAAATATAGAAATCATAGAGAAAAAAGATGCGTCAAAAATTCCTATTGCAGCTGCCATATTTAAATTTCCATTTGTTAAGAGTATCTTTATAAGTAATAATTTTATTGCAATTACAAAGATTATTAATTTAGAGTGGCCTGATATTGCTATGCAGTTAAGGATATTTATTAGTGACTTTTTAAATAATGAAGGTCTTGAAATTAAAGAAGATATAATTAAAGAAGTAGATAATAATAATAGTAAATCATTATATGCTTCTAATATAGAAAAGCAGATAGCTCAAGTTATAGAGGAATATATACAGCCAGCAGTAGAATCAGATGGAGGCGCTATCTCATTAAAGCAATTTGATGAAGGTGTAGTTTCCGTGAATTTAAAAGGTGCTTGTAGTGGATGTCCTTCTGCATCTTTAACTCTTAAACAAGGTGTTGAGCGGCTTCTTAAAGAGAAATTCCCTAATCAGATTAAAGAAGTTATAGCCTATGAAGAATAGTTTGTTAAATTAAATCTTTTATCGGAAAAAATCAAATACCTTACAGTTATATTAAAGTAACTAATCTGAAATTTTATCCATGCATCCAATCCTTTTTAGCAAGTAATTGTTCCTCATTCTCTACAGCATCTTCATCTGGAATACAGCAATCCACTGGACATACTGCAGCGCATTGAGGTTCCTCATGAAAACCCTGACATTCAGTACATTTATCAGTCACTATAAAATAAATAAATTCAGAGAAACCCCCATCTATATTCTCTTGATTTGCGTCTTTTACAGTGCCATCTGGTAAATTAATTGTACCCTCTAATTTAGTTCCTTCAGAAAATTTCCAGGGCTGATCTTCCTCGTATATAGCATTATTAGGACATTCAGGTTCGCATGCTCCACAATTAATACAATCTTCTGTAATTTTAATAGCCATCTCTATAAATTATTGTGCAAAAATAAGTATTCTATTGATATATTTACTTTTGCAAAAATAAAGAACAATTATCTTTAATAAAAGATAAGTAGATTTAAAAAGCTTTTTAATTTTACAAAAAATTTAAATTAGCCTCAATTAAAATGATTAAAACAGATATAATTATAATAGGAGCAGGCCCAACTGGACTATTTACAGTTTTTGAAGCAGGATTACTAAAATTAAAATGTCATCTGATTGATTCACTCCCGCAACCTGGAGGACAATGTTCAGAAATATATCCTAAAAAACCAATCTATGATATCCCAGCATATCCAGAGATTTTAGCTGGTGAATTAACTACTAAATTGCTTGAGCAATCTAAACAATTTGAACCTGGATTCACATTAGGAGAAAGAGCTGAAAAAATTCAGAAGAATAAAGATGGTACGTTTATAGTTACTACTAATCTTGGAACTAAACACCAAGCTCCCGTTGTAGCTATTGCAGGAGGATTAGGTTGTTTTGAACCTAGAAAACCACAACTAGAGAATCTATCGTACTATGAAAACAAAGGGATTGAGTACATAATTAAAGATCCTGAAATATATAGAAACAAAAAGATTGTAATTGCTGGAGGTGGTGATTCAGCACTTGACTGGACTATCTTTCTGGAGAATATAAATGCTAATGTAACACTCGTCCACAGAAGGAATGAGTTTAGAGGGGCACTAGATTCAGTTGAAAAGGTTAGAGCACTGAAAGAAAATAATAAGATAAACTTAATAACTCCAGCAGAAATTGTAAAGCTTAATGGTATTGATAAATTAGATAGCGTTGTAATATCACAACAAAATACTGAAAGTGTTTTAGAGGTTGATCATTTCATTCCACTTTTTGGATTATCACCTAAATTAGGACCTATTGCAGATTGGGGCCTTGATATTGAAAAAAATGCTATTAAAGTAGATACATATGATTATCAAACAAATATTCCAGGAATATTTGCTATTGGAGATGTCAATACCTATCCTGGTAAATTAAAACTTATCTTATGCGGATTCCATGAAGCAACTTTAATGTGTCAATCTGCATATAAAATAATTAATCCTGGTAAAAAATATGTACTTAAATACACGACAGTTAGTGGTATAGACGGGTTTGATGGAACTAGAAAAGAAGCTCCAAAATCAGTGGTACAGGCAATAAATAAATAGTATCTGGATGTCAGATATTAATATTAATATAACTGATAGAGAAGGAAATATCCATAACATAGTTGCTCCTGATGATATGGCTATGAATCTTATGGAAGTAATTAGATCCTATGAACTCGTTCCAGAGGGGACTATTGGTATTTGTGGTGGTATGGCAATGTGTGCATCTTGTCAATGCTATATAACATCAACACACACATTACCTATTATGGAAGATGAAGAAGAGGCTATGCTTTCTGAAGCGTTTAATGTAAAAAAAAATAGTAGATTAAGTTGTCAAATATCAATCACTAAAAATTTAGAAGGGCTAGAGATAATAATAGCACCAGAAGAATAACGATTATAATTCAAGCGATTTCTTTATATCTTTATTCATTAAATAAGAATTAGGATCTTCTAATATCTCCTTTATTCTACACAAAAAACCAACAGATTCTCTTCCGTCAATAATTCTATGATCATATGAAAGTGCAATATACATCATTGGTCTTACAACTACTTTTTTATCAATAGCAATTGGTCTTTCTATAATATTATGCATCCCTAAAATTGCAGATTGAGGAGGGTTAATAATAGGAGTTGAAAGCATAGAGCCAAATACACCTCCATTTGTAATAGTAAATGTACCTCCTAACATTTCATTAATTGTTATTTTTCCATCTCTTGCCTTTATAGCTAATCGTTTAATTTCAGACTCTATATCCAGAAAACTCATTAACTCTACATTCCTTAAAACAGGAACCATTAATCCTTTAGGAGCGCTTACTGCTATTCCTATATCAACATAATCATGATAAATAATTTCTTCTCCATCAATCATTGAATTTACATCTTTATATTCTTGTAATGCAATTGTAACAGCTCTTGTAAAAAAAGACATAAAACCTAGACCTACACCATGCTTTTCCTTAAACTCTTCCTTATATTTTGCTCTTATATTAAATATCTCTGTCATATCTACTTCATTAAAGGTCGTTAACATGGCAGTGTCATTCTTTACTTTAACTAATCTAGTAGAAATCTTCTTCCTTAGAGAAGATATTTTTTTACGCACAGTAGATCTTGTTCCGTTAGAATCCTTTTTATTTATTATTCCTAACACATCACTTTTAGTAATCTTACCTGCCTTACCTGTACCTTTCAATTCATCTCTAGCAATATCATGTTCATTTATAATAGCAGATGCTAATGGAGTAGCTTTAGTCATATTCTTATCCCCCTTCTTTTGAATAACTTTCGATGACCCTTCAATTTTAGTATCCCTTTTATTACGTCTTTTGACTACTTCTTTTTTTGATGTGTCAATAATGCATACTATATCTCCTACAGATACCGTTTCCCCTTCATTAACAATAATTTTTATAGTTCCTGTTTCTTCAGCAGGTAATTCTAAAGTTGCTTTATCAGAATCAATTTCTGCTATAGATTGATCTTTTTCTACAAAATCACCATCCTTAACTAACCATTCTGCAATTTCCACCTCAGATATAGATTCACCTGGACTTGGAACTTTCATTTCTAATAACATATCTTATATTTTAAAAACTTTATTAATTAATTCATCCTGTTCTGCTATTGATATCTTACTAGAACCACTGGCAGTAGCTGCTGAAGCTTCCCTTGATACAACACAAATACCATATTCTTTAAGCTCCAACGAAATATAAGACGCAGCTCCCATATTTTCGGGTTCTTCTTGTATCCAAAATATTTCTTTTGTTCTATATTTTTTAATAATTTCACTAATATAATCCTTATCTAATGGATATAATTGTTCAAGTCTAACTATAGCTATATTGCTATTTTCTACTTGCCTTCTTTTATCTAGCAACTCATAATAAATTTTTCCACTACATAAAATTAGTTTTGTAACCTTACCTGAAGATATGACATCATCAATTACCCCTTCAAATTGACCATCTGAAAATTCAGAAATAGTTGAAGTGCAGCTTGGATGCCTAAGTAAACTTTTAGGAGTAAATACTATTAATGGTTTTCTGAAATCTCTCTTAAGTTGTCTTCTAAGTAGATGATAAAAATTAGCTGGTGTTGTGCAATTCACAATTTGCATATTGTATTTAGCACACAACTGTAAATATCGTTCTAATCTTGCAGATGAGTGTTCAGCTCCCTGACCTTCATATCCATGAGGAAGTAGCATAACTAAACCACTCATTACCTTCCACTTATCTTCAGCACATGAAATAAACTGATCAATAATAATTTGAGCCCCATTAGAAAAATCTCCAAACTGCGCCTCCCATAATGTTAATGTGTTAGGTCTAGACATAGAATAGCCATAATCAAATCCTAGAACACCATATTCTGAAAGTAATGAATTATATACACTAAAACTAGAATTATCAGAAATATTATCTAATGAACATATCTCTTCTTCAGAATGTTCTAAAGTTAGTATTGCGTGCCGGTGTGAAAAAGTACCACGTTCAACATCTTGTCCGCTTAACCTTACGTCATGACCTTCATCTAATAAAGTAGCATATGCTAATAACTCTCCCATTGACCAGTCAAGTGAATCTGAAACTTCTACCATTTGTTTTCTTTGAGCTAGTAACTTTCTTGTTTTCTTAAATAACATATGATGTTGAGGTGTTTCATATAAAATTTTAGCTAATTCTTTTAACTTCTTCTGATCAACATTTGTTGATCGATTAACTTCAAAATCAGCTTTACTTTTTCTTTTTATTTGAGCCCATTCATTTTCTAGAAATGGTGTAATTCTTGCTATCTCAATCTCTTTTGCTTCTTCAAACCTTTCTTGTAATAAAGCCTTGAATTCCTGCTCTAATTCTATTATCATTCCTGACTCAAGAATACCTTCTTCAATTAATTTTTCCTTGTATATCTCTCTAGGATTTCTATGCTTTGATATTGCGTCATATAGTTTAGGTTGTGTAAATCTTGGCTCATCTCCTTCATTATGACCATATTTTCTATAGCATAATAAATCTATAAATACATCCTTATGGTATTTCTGTCTGTACTCAACTGCTAACTGAAGAGCATGAACAACTGCTTCTACATCATCTCCATTTACATGAAACACTGGAGATAATGTAACTTTTGCGACGTCTGTACAATATGTACTTGATCTTGCATCCAGATAATTAGTAGTAAAGCCAACCTGATTATTTATTACAATATGAATAGTACCTCCTGTTTGATAGCCATCTAATTGAGCCATCTGGACTACCTCATAGATAACACCCTGCCCTGCAAGTGCAGCATCTCCATGTAATAAAACAGGAATTATTTTGTCTTTATTACCATTATAATCACTATCTAATTTAGCTCTTGTAATCCCTTGTACAACTGGATCTACAGCTTCTAGATGTGAGGGATTTGGTACTAGATTTAATATCACGCTATTACCATTACTACATTCTTGAATTGAAGTAGAGCCAAGGTGATATTTAACGTCTCCTGATATATCATCTTTATATAAATTACCTTCAAACTCTGAAAAAATATCTTTATATGTTTTATTAAATATGTTAGCTAATACATTTAATCTACCTCTATGTGCCATTCCCATGACAAATTCTTCAACTCCAAAACTTGAGCTATGCTCAACAAGAGCATCCAAAGCAGGAATCAATGATTCCGCTCCCTCTAATGAAAATCTTTTTTGTCCTACAAATTTCTTATGAAGAAAATTCTCAAATACTACTGACTGATTTAATTTATGTAATATATGTTTTTTCTGTTCTATATTAAAATTAGGAGTATTAGAATTGAGATGTAATCTATTCTTTATCCATTCTATCTCATTAGGATCACGAATATACATATACTCTATCCCAATAGATTGACAATATACCTTTTCTAAATGACCTATAATCTCTCTTAAAGTTGATGGCCCAATACCTACCTGCTCACCAGCTTGGAACTTAATATCTAAATCCTTATCGTCAAGACCAAAATTCTTATAGTCAAGTGTTGGGTTATATCTTCTTCTCTCCCTAACTGGATTAGTTTTAGTAAACAAATGGCCTGACTTTCTATATCCATCTATAAGGTTAATAACTTTAAATTCTTTCTGAAATAGTTTAGGTACATCATCCTCTGAATATACCTCTTTAGCAAAATCATAACCTTTGAAGAATTCTCCCCACTCTTTTTCTACACTATTAGGATCTTTTAAATAACGACTATACATGTCATCAATCATTTCGATATTTATTGACCCTAGAAAAGAAAAATTATCCATTAGTTTCAACTAAATTTTAATACAAAATTATCTAATTTTATTAATATATTGAATTAAAAAACAACAAAATAAGAGAATGATGTAAATAAAAAATTTCTTTATGAAATTCGTTCCATTAATGTTTGTGATAATGATATTAAAGGTCCTTTATGGTTAGATTCTATAGCGTCCATATGTTTAATTGCTTTTATATAATAAGACTTCATCATTTCTATAGTATGTTTTTTTATATCTAGAATTTCAAATATATTCTTCACTCTATTTACCTTATCATTTGTCTTATTACTGTTGTAATATTGCTTTAATTCTTTTTGAGTAGACTTATCTGCTATTTGTATTGCCTTAAGATACATAAATGTCTTCTTATTCGCTAATACATCTCCTCCCATTTTTTTTCCAAATTTCTCAGGATCTCCAAATAAATCTAACATATCATCCTTTAATTGAAATGCAATGCCAATATTCTTACCAAACTCATACAAATGCTTCTGATTATCATCATTGGTTCCGGCAATTATACCCCCTATCTGTAAAGAAGCTGCAAGTAAAACAGCTGTTTTAAATTCAATCATTTCCATATAATTAGCAAGTGTTACATTATTATCATCTTCAAAATTCATATCCCATTGCTGTCCTTCACAAACTTCTTGAGCAGCTTTACTAAAAACACTTAATACTTTTTTAATAATAGCCCCATCTACATTCATTATCATCTGATATGCTCTTACAATCATTATATCTCCTGATAGAATTGCAATATTCTTATTCCATTTCTTATGTACAGTTTTTTTACCTCTCCTAAATGGAGCATTGTCCATAATATCATCGTGCATTAAAGTAAAGTTATGAAAAATCTCAATTGCAATAGCAGGAGATATCGCCTCATTAATATTCTTTCCAAATAGCTGATATGACATTAATAGTAAAATAGGACGAATTCTTTTCCCACCAATACCTAGAATATATTTAACTGGATCATATAACTCTTTTGGTCTTTCTGGATATGATAGTTTTTCTATTTCTTTCTCAATAATTAAATTTAATTCAGTGACTGTCAGCATTGTTAGCTAATTTTATCAAATATTCACCATATCCACTTTTTCTTAATGAATCTGCAATTTTTATAAGATGTTCTTTATTTATAAAACCCATTTTATATGCCGCTTCCTCAATACAACCTATTTTCCTGCCCTGGCGTTCCTGAATAACTTGGACATATTGATTGGCTTGCATTAAAGATTTAAAGGTGCCTGTGTCTAACCAAGCAGTTCCTCTTCCTAATAGACGTACATCTAACTGCCTTTTTTCTAAATAAACTTTATTAATGTCTGTAATTTCATATTCTCTTCTTTCAGATGGCTTAATTTCTTTAGCTATCTCAACTACAGAATTGTCATAATAATATAGACCAGGGATTGCATAATTAGATTTAGGGTTATTAGGTTTTTCTTCGATAGACAATACCTTTAGATCATTATCATATTCTACAACTCCATATCTTTCCGGATCATTTACATGATATCCAAATATAATAGCACCATTTACATCTTTACATGACTCTAACATCTTTCGTTTCATCTGAAAAATATTATCCCCCAATACGAGACATACCTTATCATCCCCAATAAATTCTTCACCTAATATAAATGCTTGTGCTAATCCGTTAGGTACATCTTGTACTTTATATTCAAACCTACACCCTAGTCTACTCCCGTCACCTAATAATTTTTTAAATAATGGAAGATCATGTTTTGTAGAGATTATCAATATTTCATTGATTCCAGAATATAATAAAGTAGAAAGTGGATAATAAATCATAGGTTTATCGTAAATAGGCATAAGCTGTTTACTTATCGATAACGTAAGTGGATGTAGTCTTGTGCCTGAACCTCCAGCTAAAATAATTCCTTTCATTTTATTTTTTTTAAACTTTAATTTTAAACTATATCTTACCTTCAATATTGGAGACATCAAGCCTTGATTCGTTAAAGGATTTTGTAGTAATACTTTTCTCTAAAGTAAGTAACAATGCTGGTAATAAAAGTAAATTAGCAAGCATTGCTATGAGTAAAGTAATTGAAACCAAAAGCCCCAAAGCGACCGTACCTCCAAATTCTGAGGCAATAAAGATAAAAAAACTACAGAAAAGAACAATAGAAGTATAAATCATACTAACTCCTGTCTCTTTTAAAGCTGCAATTACAGACTCATTTATATTTTGTTTTCTTGCAATTAGCTCTTGCCTATATTTAGCTAAAAAATGAATGGTATCATCTACGGAAATGCCAAAAGCAATACTAAAAACTAGAATAGTAGATGGTTTTATAGCAATGGAAAAATAACCCATAATAGACGCTGTAAGAATTAGAGGGATGACATTTGGTATAAGAGAAACAATAACCATTCTAGCAGAATTAAACATCCATGCCATAAAAATAGAAATAAGTACAATAACCAAAAATAATGATGTAAAAAGATTCTTTACTAGATATTTTGTTCCATTTAGGAATACAATACTTGCTCCTGTTATAGTAACATCATATTTTTCTTTATCAAATATATTATCTATTTTAGGTTGTAAAACATCCATAATACTATCAAGAACAGGGGTGCTAACATCAGCCATTTGCATACTTATCCTAGCAGTTTGCGACAAGGAATCAACAAATGGCGTTTCACTGAAACTAGTATTATCAATAAGATCTTTAGCGTATGATAATACCCAGCTTTTTTCTTGTGCATTTGGAAGCGAATAGTAATTAGTATCACTATTATAAAAAGTTTGCTTTGCATATTTAGATAAGTCTAAAATAGACATAGGTCTTGAAAAGATTGGAATACTATCTATTATTATCTGTAATTCCTCCATTTTTTTAAGGAAGGATAATTTCATTATACCATTTTTCTTCTTAGTTTTAATAAGAATCTCTACTGGCATAATACCAGAAAATTCTTTCTCGAAAAACATAATATCTTTATATAACGCTCCCTCCTTTGATAAATCATCTGTGATATTTCCTGTAATCTGCATCTTAAAAACACCGAATAATCCTAAAGTAAAAAATAATAACGTAACAATATAAATCTCTTTTCTTCTAAATTGAACTAATTTAATAAGGATCGCTATACTATTTCTAATCCATTTTTTATCTAGATGTCTCGTATGTTTCTTTTTCGGAGATTGAAAAAAACTAAATGCAATAGGGATAATAAGTAAAGAAAAAAGGAAAACAAACATTATATTCATAGATGCTATCAACCCAAACTCATTGAGAGATGGACTGTTAGTAAATATAAATGCTGCAAAACCTGAAGCAGTAGATAGATTAGTTAATAAAGTGATATTACCTACTTTATTAATAATCCTTGTAATTGCTTTTATCTTATTCTTATGTTCCTTAAACTCATTATGAAATTTATTAAGCAAGAAAATACAATTAGGGATTCCAATCACTACAATTACCGGTGGTACTAATGCCATTAGGATTGATATTTCAAATCCAAAGAGAGACATTGTTCCAAAACACCATATAACTCCAATAATAACTACAAACATAGAAGTAAAGGTGGCTCTAAAAGATCTAAAAAATAAAAATAAAATAAGTCCAGTTGTAACTAATGTTAAAATTATAAAAAGTGTAATTTCTTTACGAATCTGTATTGAGTCTATTGTTCTTATATAAGGTAATCCAGAATAATGGAGCTTTAGATTCTGTGCAGCTGCATACTCCTCTCCTTTTTTATGTATCTCTTGAATTAAACCTTCCCTCTCTTCTTTCTTAAGAATATCTGGGTCAATACTTATAATTAATACTGTAGAATTTGATTTTTCATTATATATAAGTTCTTTATAAAATGGTTCACTTAGAAAATTTGAAACAGACTTGTTAAATTCTTCTTGAGATTTTAGGTCAGTATTATACCAACTTTCTTTCTTGAATTTTTTATCTAGCGTATCCTTCTTAAGTAAATATATATTGTCAATAGAAATAGTATTCTTCACTCCATCTATTTCTTGTATCTTTTTCCCTAAATTTACCCAAGCATTATAGTTTTTTATCTTAAAGAGATTTGGATCTTCCACCCCAATAACCATTCTATTCTTATTATCTCCAAATTCTTTCTTAAAATACTCATAGTCGTAGAAGACTTGACTTGATTTTGGTAAAATCTTAGCCATTTGATATGAGAGTTTTACACTATTTGCTTGATACAGCATAAATGCCGTAGAGGTAATTACTGAAAGTAAAATAACAACACGAAACCTTAAAATAATTCTAGAAATTACTACCCACATATATTAATACGATGCTTTTTTGCTTTTAAAAAAATCGCACGAAAATAATCACAAATTTTGATTAGACAAGTTGAAAACAAAATAATCTATTAGAATTCTTGCAATTTTATTATCTCTAGATTATCTATGTGTAATAGCAGAAAGTTAATTACATTAAATTGTTAAAATTTCCTTTTCTTTTGTGTTAAAATAGTTGTCTGTCTTTGCAGTATAAATATCAGTAATTTTCTGCACTTCATCCTGCGCATCTTTTTCTAAATCTTCAGATAGCCCCTCTTTTCCTAATCTTTTCATTTCATCATTAGCTTTTTGACGAATGTTCCTTATACTTACCTTTGATTGTTCCACTTCTGTTTTTGCTTGTTTTACTAATTCTATTCTTCTTTCTTCAGTAAGCGGAGGGATATTTATCATTATCATCTCTCCATTATTTATTGGAGTATAACCAAGATTAGCTTCCATAATTGCTTTTTCAATATCTTGTAATGCAGTTTTATCCCAAGGCTGAATAGAGATTGTTTGTGAGTCAGGCGTATTAACATTTGCCATCTGACTAATAGGTGTTTTTGTTCCATAATAGTCCACCTGAACACTACCCACCATTTGTGTATTTGCCTTCCCAGCCCTAATCTTTCCTAGAACTTTATCTAGATGATTAATAGCTTCCTGCATCTGTTCTTTTGCAACATCTAAATGAAATTTTACTTCTTCTGTCATAACTTATCTATATTAATATTATTAAAAATATACTAACGTACCAACCTTTTCTCCATTACATATTCTTACTAAATTACCTTTTTTATTCATATTAAACACCTTAATTGATAGATTATTTTCTTTGCACAATGTAAATGCAGTCATATCCATTACCTGCAATCCTTTTTCATAAACTTCATCAAATGATATGTCTTCATACTTATTAGCATTTTTGTCTATTTCAGGATCTGCAGTAAATATTCCATCAACTCTAGTTCCTTTTAGAATGATATCGGATTCAATCTCAATAGCTCTTAATGTTGCAGCAGTATCAGTAGTAAAATATGGATTACCTGTTCCTCCGCCAAAAATAACTACCCTAGATTTTTCTAAATGCCGTATTGCTTTTCTTCTAATATATGGTTCAGCTAGCTGTTCCATGTTTATTGCTGTAAGCAATCTTGTTTGAATATCAATCTTCTCAAGTGCAGACTGTAACGCCATACCATTTATAATAGTTGCTAACATCCCCATATAATCTCCCTGCACCCTGTCAAATCCAGCTCCTTCAGATTGTATTCCTCTATAAATATTTCCACCACCAATCACAATAGCAACCTCGACCCCCATATCTACTATGTCGTTTATCTCATTAGCATAATCAGTTAACTTCTGGGCATCAATACCATATTTTTTCTTACCCATAAGAGCTTCTCCGCTAAGTTTAAGAAGTATTCTTTTATATTTCATATAATTAAAAATTTGCCCAAATATATATAAATCAATGAAAGTAATAAATTAATAAATTAATGACTTTTAAACACAAAAAAAACCACTACATAATGCAGTGGTTTTCTAATAAATCTTTACTTGTATTATCCTAATGATACTCTTTTAAATCCAGAAACATTTACATCCCCATATTCAGAAACATAATTAGCAACCGATTTTTTTTCATCCTTAATGAAATCTTGATCTAAAAGACATTGTTCCTGGTCTAAAGTTGTGTTGTCAGATATAAATCTTTCCATTTTTCCTGGAACAATTTTATCCCATATTTGCTGTGGTTTACCCTCTGATTTTAACTGACTTTCAATATCAGATTTTGCAAGAGCAATTACTTCATCAGTTATTTGCGCCATAGATATGTATTTGGGTACATTCTTTAAAGTTTTACCTAATCTTGCTAATTCTATATTTTCTTTCTCAATAACAGCAATTCTTGCTTCTGTTTCAGAAGCTACATATTGATTATCAAAATCCTTATATGATAAGGTAGTAGCTCCCATCGAGGCTACTTGCATTGCAATATCTTTAGATAATATATCTGATTTATCAACTACTTTATCTAAACCAACTAATACTGCTATCTTAAATCCATGAATATAAGATCCAACATATTCTGCTTCTATTCTTTCAAAAGCAGATATATCTAATTTTTCTCCTATAACTCCTGTCTGTTCTATTAACTTATCTGAAACAGTCATTCCATCAAAATCTACAACCATAAAAGAATCTTTATCCTGATATAATAAAGCGATTTCTGCAAACCTTTTCGCTAATTCTTTAAAGGACTCATTCTTTGCTACGAAATCAGTTTCACATGCCAATACAATAGAAACACCAACCTTTTTATCATCACTAATCTTTGTAATCGCAACCCCTTCTGAAGCATCTCTATCAGCTCTATTAGCAGCTACTTTTTGCCCTTTCTTTCTTAATATTTCAATTGCTGAATCAAAATCACCCCCAGCTTCAACTAAGGCCTTCTTACAGTCCATCATTCCTGCACCTGTTTGCTTTCTTAATTTAGCAACATCTGCCGCTTTAATTTCTGCCATCTTTATTTTTTTATTTTTTTTATTTTTTCTTCCTTATTCTCTTCTTCATTGTTTTTCTTTACTTTTAACTTTTTTGCATTTTCCATTGCCTTCTGCTCAGCCGCCTTATTTTTTTTTTCTAATCCTTCCGACACTGCTTTAATTAATATATCTAGTATACATTCAATTGATTTTGTTGCATCATCATTAGCGGGTATTGGAAAATCTACTAAATAAGGATCAGAATTAGTATCAACTATAGCAAAAGTTGGAATATTCAATTTTTTAGCCTCTGCCACTGCTATCTTTTCTTTTTTAATATCTACAACAAAAATAGCAGATGGCATCCTATTCATTTTAGCTATACTCCCCAAATTCTTTTCAAGTTTCTCCCTTGTTCTTGAAATTTGTAAACGCTCTCTTTTTGACAAGGTATCTATAGTCCCATCCTCTTTCATCTTGTCTATAGTATCCATTTTCTTTACAGCTTTTCTAATCGTCACAAAATTAGTAAGTAAGCCTCCAGGCCATCTTTCAGTAATATATGGCATATTAAGCTTTTTAACTTTTTCAGCCACAATATCTTTTGCTTGTTTTTTAGTTGCAACAAATAAAATAATCTTACCAGACATTACAATCTGTTTCATTGCAGAAGCAGCTTCTTCTATCTTTGCTACAGTTTTATTTAAGTCAATAATATGGATTCCATTTCTCTCCATAAATACATATGGAGTCATAGCTGGATTCCACTTTCTTTTTTGGTGTCCAAAATGAACACCTGCTTCTAATAATTCTTTGAAATTTGTTCTCATGTTTACTTTCTTTTTACTTTGTTAAGCAATTCTACAGTAGAAGTAATTTACTTGTCCGTAGAATTTAGATGCTAAACATTTTTTAATTAATATTATATTATCTTTTAACCCATTGAAATTTCTTTCTTGCCTTCTTTTGCCCTGGCTTCTTTCTTTCTACTACTCTAGGATCTCTTGTGAGTAAACTTGCAGACTTTAGAGCAGTGCGGTTCTCTGGGTCTAATTTACATAATGCTCTGGAAATTGCAAGTTTTATTGCATCAGCCTGTCCTGTTGGTCCTCCTCCCAAAACATTAACCTTAATATCAAACTTACCTTCTTGATCCGTAAGTTGTAATGGTTGGTTTATCTTATAAAGCAGTATATCTAAAGAAAAATAATCCTTTGCTTGCTTTTTATTTATAGTAATTATACCTTTTCCTTTAGACATATATATTCTAGCAACTGATGCTTTTCTTCTTCCTATTGTATGAATTGTATCCATATTATTTTAATTCGTTTAAATTTAATAGTTGGGGCTTCTGAGCCTCCTGCTCATGATCACTTCCAGCATAAATATGACAATTTTTTATAATTTGTCTTCCTAATTTATTTTTAGGAAGCATACCTCGAATAGCATGCTTTACAACTGAAGTTTCGTCTTTTGCTAACATCTCCAATGGAGAAATTCTTTTCTGCCCACCAGGATAACCTGTATGAGAGAATATCTGCCTATCTTGCATCTTATTACCACTCATAACTATTTTACCAGCATTAAGAATAATCACATAATCCCCACAATCAGCATGTGGAGTGAAATTTGCCTTATATTTTCCTCTTAAAACCTTGGCTACTTTTGAAGCCATTCTTCCTAATGTCTGACCTTCAGCATCTACTATCCACCACTTCTTATCTGCATTCTCTTTATTTACTGAAAGTGTTTTATAACTTAATGTATCCACAATTTTATTTTTTAAACTTAATATTTTAAGGGGTGCAAATCTACAATTATTTTTATTATGCAACAAGAAAACTTAAAGCATAAATTATTCAATAATTTTAAGTTCTTTACCAAACTTTGAAAAGGCCTTTAGAGCAATATCTAAATCTTTCTTTGAATGTGCAGCTGATATCTGAACCCTAATCCTTGCCTCTCCTTTGGGAACTACTGGATAGAAAAAGCCAATAACATATATTCCTTCCTCTAGCAATCTATTTGACATTTCTTGCACAAGTTTCGCATCATATAGCATGACTGGTATAATAGGATGTTTCCCAATCTTAATATCAAAGCCTAGCTCAACCATTCTCTGTCTAAAATAGTCCGTATTTTCTTCTAACTTGTCACGTAAATTTGTATCCTTACTTATCAATTCTATAACTTTTGTAGCAGCACCAACAATTGATGGAGCTAATGAATTGGAAAATAAATATGGACGAGATCTTTGACGCAACATATCAATAATTTCTTTTCTTCCTGAAGTAAATCCTCCCATAGCTCCGCCTAGCGCTTTCCCTAATGTAGAGGTTATAATATCAACTCTTCCCATTACATTACAATATTCATGTGTGCCTCTACCAGTTTTTCCAACAAAGCCTGTAGAATGAGAATCGTCAACCATAACTAATGCGTTATATTGTTCAGCTAAATCACAGATTTTATCTAATTGGGCTATTGTTCCATCCATAGAAAACACCCCATCAGTAACAATAATTCTATTTCTATGACCTTGAGATTCTATTAATTGAGCTTCTAAACTTTTCATATCATTATTTATATAACGATAACGTACAGCTTTACATAATCGAACTCCATCAATAATAGATGCATGATTCAAAGAATCTGATATTATAGCATCTTCTTTATTAAATAACGGCTCAAATAGGCCACCATTTGCATCAAAAGCAGCTGCATACAATATTGTATCTTCCATACCTAAAAAATTAGAAAGCCTATCTTCTAGATTCTTATGAATATCTTGAGTTCCACAAATAAATCTAACAGAAGACATCCCGTAACCATGTGTCTCTAAAGTATCTTTTGCTGCTTCAACAACTTCAGGATGAGAAGATAATCCTAAATAATTATTAGCGCAAAAATTAAGAACTTTTTGTCCTGTACTAATACGAATACAAGCCCCTTGGTAAGTGGTGATTATCCTTTCTTCTTTATATAATCCTTCTGATTGTATATTAGAAAGCTCGTTCTCTAATTGCTTTTTTAATTTTCCGTACATACTTATATATCTGTGATCCTCTTAAGAGTTAGTTTCTACACTATACCTTGATCAAGCATCGCATCAGCAACTTTAACAAAACCCGCAATATTTGCTCCCTTTACATAGTCTATATGATCTCCTTCTTTACCATATTTTACACATGAAGTGTGTATATCTTTCATGATTTGCTTAAGTTTTGAATCAACTTCTTCTCTAGACCAATTCATTCTGATAGAATTCTGACTCATTTCTAATCCAGAAGTCGCTACTCCTCCAGCATTAGATGCCTTGCCTGGAGCAAATAATATTTTAGCATCTTTAAAAACTGAAATAGCTTCAGGAGTACAAGGCATATTTGCACCTTCAGAAACACATATACATCCATTAGAAACTAATGCTTGCGCTTCATTTTCATTTAATTCATTCTGCGTAGCACAAGGAAGTGCAACGTGACATTTTAAATTCCATGGCTTTCCTTCATTAAAATCACACTCAAATTTCTCTGCATATTCTTTTATCCTACCTCTTTTATTATTCTTAAGATCCATCACGTACGCCAATTTATTTTCGTCTATCCCATTAGAGTCATATATATAACCTGTTGAATCTGAAAGTGCTATCACTTTTGCTCCAAGTTCAGTAGCCTTTTCACATGCGTATTGAGCAACATTTCCAGAACCCGATATAACAACATCCTTCCCCTTAAATGAATCTCCATTCAACTCAAGCATATTTTGAGCAAAATAGACATTTCCATATCCTGTTGCTTCAGGTCTAATTAATGAACCTCCCCAGTTTATTCCTTTTCCTGTAAGTACCCCTGTAAACTCATTACGAATTCTTTTATATTGTCCAAACATATATCCAATCTCTCTTGCACCAACCCCAATATCTCCAGCAGGAACATCTGTGTTTGGCCCTATATATTTACATAATTCTGTCATAAATGATTGACAAAATCTCATCACCTCATTGTCAGATCTTCCTTTTGGATTAAAATCAGATCCCCCTTTAGCTCCACCCATTGGTAATGTAGTTAACGCATTCTTAAAAACCTGTTCAAAACCCAAAAATTTAAGAATTGATAAATTGACTGAAGGATGAAATCTAAGACCCCCTTTATATGGACCTATTGCAGAATTAAATTGGACTCTATATCCTCGATTTATTTGTGTATGCCCTTGATCATCAAGCCATGGTACCCTAAAAATCAATACTCTCTCTGGCTCTACCATCCTCTCTAATAACATTCTATCACTATACTTTGGAGTTCCTTCTATAAAAGGAATGATAACTTCTGCAACTTCTTCAACTGCTTGTAAGAATTCCTTTTCTCCAATATTTTTTTCTACTACCGAACTCATGAAATCACGAAGTTTTTGTTCCATTGGTTTTATGTTTTAATAATAATTATATTAATAAATGTTTTGACAAAAATAACTATTTTTAGTAAGTGTGTATTTATTTTAATAAAAATAAGATTAAGCTAGCAATACAATCTTTTTAACCTTCTTATTTCCATCTTATCATTATTTTTTATCTTGCAAAAAATTTTTTGTAAATATATGAGAAGGATATATATCATATTACTGCTAATAGTTTGTATGTTTTCAGAAAATTATGCGCAAACAATATCTGGAGTAATTTCAGATGCATCAAATAATGAGCAATTAATTGGTGTAAATATAATTGCAAATAATGGAAAAGGAACTGCTACTGATATTAACGGAAAATATAGCCTTAAATTAGAGTCAGGAACTTATACAATTACATTCAGATATATTGGATACGAAGATATTTCCCAAGAAATCATACTACAAAATAATGAAGAAAAAGTAATCAACTTAAATCTTAAGCAAATTAGTAAAAGGTTAGGTACAGTAGTAATCTCTGCTGGTAAATTCGAGCAAAACCTTGAAGAGGTTACTGTCTCTATGGAAGTCATTAAACCATCACTTATAGAAAATAAAAACACTACAGATATACAAACAGCAATTGACCAAGTCCCAGGGGTAAATATAACAGATGGCCAAGCAAATATTAGAGGTGGAAGCGGTTGGAGCTATGGTGCAGGCACAAGAGTACTTGTAATGGTTGATGATATGCCTCTAATTTCTGGTGATGCGGGACAGGTACAATGGAAACTTATTGCTACTGAAAACATTAATCAAATAGAGGTGATAAAAGGAGCGTCTTCTGTACTATACGGTTCTTCTGCACTTAATGGTGTTATTAACATAAGGACTGCTTTTCCTAGTCAAAAGGATATTGATAAGAATGCATTGCCTGGATATACTAAAATAAATACTCATTTTGGGCTAATTGATTTAGCTAAAAGGGAGGAGCTTAATTGGAACGGTGAAACAAGACGGGCTTTTAAAGGGACTGAAATTTTTCATGCAAATAAAATTGGAAATCTTGATATGACATTAGGCGCTAACTTTTTTAAAGATGATGGTTATAGAAAGGATGAAATAATTGATAGAAGAAGATTAAATTTTGGATTTAAATATAAAGATCAAAAAATCAAAGGACTTTCATACGGAATAAATGGTAATTTCTTGTTCCAAACTAGTGGTTCTGTAATGATATGGAAAAGTTTAGATGAAGCTTTCACTTCTTTGGGGGATGAAATAACAACTACAAAAGGAGAAACATATAATATCGACCCTTTTGTTTCATATACTCAAGGAGATAATAAACATTCTCTCAAAACTAGGTATTTAAAAGTAATAAATGATAATAGTACAAATGGTGCTGATGACGGTCAAGATAATGAATCAGAAATTTTTTATTCAGACTATCAGTGGCAAAAAAATATAGAAAGATATAATTTAAAGATAACAACCGGGGCATCTAATGAGATTGTATATGGTAGAGCTGAACTTTTCCAAGGGGATAATACAAAAAAGAATCACTCTCTATATAATCAAATAGATAAAAAATGGGGTAAATTAAATATCTCATTTGGAGCAAGACTAGAATATTTTAGCATAGATTCAAAGAAAAACTATATAATAGATGGTGACACTATTAATCATATAGCTACTTTAAAACCTGTTTTTAGAACTGGTCTAAACTATCAAATATATGAACATACCTATATAAGATCATCTTGGGGGCAAGGCTATCGTTTTCCATCAATGGCAGAGTTGTTTATAACTACGAACCAATCAGGACTTGAGATTTATGCAAATCCTAATCCAAAACCTGAAAGTGGCTGGAGTACTGAGTTAGGTATTAAACAAGGATTGAAAATTGGAAATTGGATGGGTTATTTGGATGTTGCTGCATTTTTAATGAAATACGATAATATGATGGAATTTACCTTTGGGCCATGGGGAGACCCTCAAACAAAACCACTTCAAGGTCTTGGGTTTAAATCAGTTAATATTGGAAAGACACAAATTAGTGGATTAGAGATAAGTTTAAATGGTCAAGGGAAAATAAACAATGAAATAACAGTTAACTTAATGGCAGGATACACATATATGAATCATAAATATCTTAATCCTGATGAAATTTATGAATATGGATACTCAGATCAATCAATAACATATAATATTAGTAGTTCAGATCCTTCACTATTAAAATATAGGTATAATCATATTGCTAAATTAGATATAGAAATTATGTATAAAAGACTATCTGTTGGATTAGGGTTTAGATATAATGATTTTATGAAAAATATAGACAAGGTCTTTACTGAAGATCTAATTAATGATGGAATTCCAGGAGTTTTTGCAGGTATTCCTGGAATTAATGATGCAAGAGAGAAGTTTAGTAATGGTGATTTTATTATTGATACTAGAGCTGGTTATGATATAAATAGCAAGATACGTCTTGGTCTTATTATTAATAACTTATTAAATGTAGAATACATGAGTAGACCAGCTGATATGCAGATACCGAGAACATTTGCCATGCAACTTGGAATGAAAATATAAATATGAGGATTATTGGTGTTATTCCTGCTCGCTATAACTCTAGCCGTTACCCTGGTAAACCACTTGCCAATATTAATGGAAAGAGTATGGTTGAAAGAGTCTATAAGCAGGCGAAAAAATGTAAACTGCTATCTGATGTAATAGTAGCAACAGATCACCAAATAATTTTTGATGAAGTTATCTCATTTGGTGGCAAAGTAGAGATGACGAGTGAACATAACTCTGGTACGGAAAGATGCAATGAACTTGTACAGAAAATAAAAGGAGATTTTGATATCCTTATTAATATCCAAGGTGATGTACCTTATATTAATCCGAAACAAATACACCAAATTGCTAATATTTTTACTTGTAAGGAGACAAAAATTGGTACGCTTGTAAAGAAAATAGAAACAATTGATGAGCTTCTAGATGAAAATATAGTAAAGGTAATTGTAGATAATAATTATGCATTAGATTTTAGCAGACTAACTGAAACGAATATAAATAATATTAATACAGACAGTTTCCTTATTGATAATATTTTCTATAAACATATAGGTATTTATGGTTATCGAATAACTGTATTAAAGGAGATATGTAAGTTAAAACAAACTCCAAGAGAAAAAAAAGAAAAACTAGAGCAACTAAGGTGGCTTGAAAATTCTTATGAAATCAAGGTCAGCGAAACAATGTTAGAGAGCAAATCAGTTGACGTTCCAAAAGATATTGAAAAACTAAATTTGTAATATTTTTTTAAGTAATTTAGCACTTGTATGAAACAGTCAATAGAATACTATATATGTGATCTTCTTTATCAACATGATTGTGTAATAGTACCAGGTTTTGGAGGGTTTGTTGGAAATAGAAAATCTGCTTCCATTCATGCCTTATCTGGGGTTATTAATCCACCAACTAAAGAATTATTATTTAACAGAAATCTTATTCAAAATGATGGTCTACTAGCTACATATATAGCAAATCTAGAAGGGATTGATTTGTCAGATACTAATATACACATCCAGAAATTTGTTAATAAAATTGAAAATGAGATAAATAATAAGAGTGTTTTAAAGCTAAATAAGATAGGTACATTTAATAAAGGTGTTGAAGGGAATATTTCTTTTGTGCAAGATAAAAATCAAAATTACAACCTAGAAACCTTTGGTATGCAGTCGAATTTTGACTCTAAAAAGATAGATCGTACGCATTACGAAGATAATAAGACTATTATAAAAGACCTAAAACAAAAATACCCATATACATCATTTGTTAGAGCAGCTGCAGTTTTAATCCCACTTATTATATTATCTCTTATTGGGATAACTCAAGACGAAAAGATAACGAATATATATAATCAAATGGCAAATCTAAATCCATTTGAAGGATCGATAAATAAAACAACTAATGAGCTTTATGTTGAGAAAGAAAATGAATTAGATATTGTCGAAATAAAGGAGGTCCCTGTAATTATAGAAGATAAAGATCTTTCAATAATATTAGAAAAAAAGAATACTTTCTACATTATTGCTGGAGCTTTCTCTATAAAAGAAAATGCTAGTAATTTATGTGATAAATTAAGAAAATGGAATTATAACTCAATTATATTAGATGAAAAAAATATTATGCGTGTAACCTATAATTCATTTAATAGTAGAGAGGATGCGCTACTTGCACTTAATGAAATCAGAAAAGATAACCCATCAGCATGGCTACTTACAAAATAAAATATGCAACCTAAAAATCCAAAAGAAAGTAGAGCAACACTTACTGAAATTGTACTTCCTAATGATACAAATAATTTAAATAATTTAATGGGAGGTAGGCTCCTTCATTGGATGGATATTGCTTCTGCAATTACAGCACATAGACATTGTAATCGAACCTGTGTTACTGCATCTGTAAATAATGTCTCTTTTGAACATCCTATCCCAAGAGGTAGTATAGTAACATTAGAGGCAAATATATCTCGCGCCTTCACTTCTTCAATGGAAGTTTTTATTGATGTCTGGATTGAAGATAGACTTTCAGGAACTAAAACAAAATGCAATGAAGCAATATATACTTTTGTAGCAGTAGACGCAATGGGAAAGCCTATAAAGGTTCCAGAGGTGAGTCCTGAAACTGATCTAGAAAAAAATCGATTTGAAAGCGCATTAAGACGGAGACAGTTAAGTCTAATTCTTGCTAATAGAATGAAACCAGAAGAGGCAACTGAACTTAAAGCTTTATTTTCCTAGCATTATTTTCTTATAAGCGATAATAATCTCTCGTGATTCAATACTATTAATACAGATTTCATTCTTGTTGCGGCAACTAGACCCGTGCTTTGAACATGGTCTATTAGAATAATTAGCTAATATTTCAATAGAATTATTATCACTAAAGTATGGCCAGAATCCTAAACTTGGCTTAGTGCATCCCCAAAAAGAAATTATGGTTTTCTTAAATGCAGAACCTATATGCATCATTCCGCTATCGTTAGTCAAGAGTAAACTGCTGTTTTTTATTAGATATGCAGATTGTGATAAATTTAATTCTCCACAAAAATTATATATATCTTTTTTAACTGCTTTATTTATAATATTATTTGCAAACTCATAATCTTCTATTCCACCTAACAAGATTAGAGGCTCTTTAATATTGTCACTTACCTCTAAAATAGTTTTCAATGATATCTTCTTATTTATATATGAAGCCCCAATACTCCAACAAATAAATTTTTTAGATGTATCAAACTCTAAATTAATATCACTGGGTAAAAAGTAATCTAAACCTAAATTGTCATTTTTAATACCTAATGAATGAACTGTTTTCATATATCTATCAACCACATGTAAGTTGTCTAATATGTTAATCCCCAATTTAATTAATAACAGCTTCTTTAAATTTGATTTATAGTAATATTTAGTTGTGCATCTTAATTGAAGAGCCACTAATCTAGAACGAATATTGTTATGTAAATCAATTACATAATCAAAACCTTCTTGCTTTAGGTTAGAAATTGTTTCATTTATATCATTATCTAAAAAATGTATCTTTTCAAGATATGGATTTTCTGATAAAATATCAGAATACTTTTCCTTTGTTAAGAAATGTATTTCAGCATCTAACTGCTTTTTGAGACATCTTATAACAGGAGTAGTTAATACAATGTCACCAATTGAAGAAAACCTAATAACTAATATTTTTAATACCTTTTGCACAGCTGTAAAACTAATTATTTTATTCTAATTTTGCATTATGTATTTTATTGATACACATACACATCTTTTTCTAAAAGAATTTGAAGATGATATAGATAATGTAATTAGAGAATCTATTTCATCAGGAGTAAATAAGATGCTTCTCCCAAATATTAATAGTAAAACGATTTCTTCAATGAATGATATCTGCAAAAGATTTCCAGAAAACTGTTTCGCTATGATAGGGTTGCATCCATGTGATGTAAGAAAAACTAGTTTTGAGAGTGAATTAGATATTATTAAAAATGAATTATTAAGAAAAAAATATATTGCTGTTGGGGAGATTGGAATTGATTTATATTGGGAAAAGCATACTCTTGATATACAGAAAAGAGTATTTGAGGCTCAAATAAATTTAGCAAAACAACATAATCTACCTATTGTAATTCATGTAAGAGATTCTTTTTCTGAAACAATTGAAATAGTAGAACGACTCAATTCAGAAAATTTAAGTGGTGTTTTTCATTGCTTTTCCGGAGAAATTAAAGATGCTGAAAGAATCATAGAATTAGAAAATTTCTTTCTTGGAATTGGCGGCGTACTAACATTTAAAAACTCTAACCTAGATAAAGTTATTGAGAAAATAGATTTAGATCATATTGTTTTAGAAACTGACTCACCCTATTTAGCTCCGGTTCCATTTAGAGGTAAAAGAAATGAAAGTAAGCATATTGTCAATATTGCAAGTAGACTAGCTGAGATAAAAAATACCCCATTGAAATTAATTGCAGAAATTACAACTCAAAATGCAATTAACTTATTTAATATTCCTTAATAATCTAATTATATAAATTTAATAGGTTTGCAAAAATTGGTGAGGTGGCCGAGTGGCTGAAGGCGCACGCTTGGAAAGCGTGTAAACAGGAAACTGTTTCGGGGGTTCGAATCCCTTCCTCACCGCATCTTTTCTGAAATTTATATCTAGTAGAACGCTAATCTACTGTGACCTGTAGGACAAACTATAGGACAATTATTTATTCTATAACTATTCTTTTCTCTACTGTTCCATCATCATAGATGTAAAAGATAGGATTGTTCTTTGTTTCTCTTCCCAAGACGTCTATTGTTCGCAAAAGTTCTTTGTTTGTAGTGAGTTCTTGTATTGCTGAAGTAGTATTACAAGGTACGTAGTTACAATTTGTACTAAATATAATAGAATTATCAAATGAACTTGCCCACATATTATTAGCAAAACCAATATTGTCAACTTCAACACAAGTTAAATTGTTATTGTAACCCTCAATTAACATATTACCAGTCATCCAAACACCATTTTGAACATTTAATTGCTCTAAATTATTATTATCCAAAAAAATAGTTTCTAATGATGTATTTGAACTTAAATCAAGACACTCAAGTTGGTTGTTACTGCAATACAAAGAATTTAAATTAGGCTTGTAACTTAAATCAAGACTTTTTATATTATTATCATCACAAGAAAGATATTCTAAATCAGAATTATTATTAGAAAAAATAATGTCTGTAATTTGATTTTCCATACACCATAAAGTTTTTAAATTAATATTCTGACTTAAATCGAGATTTGAAAGTAAATTGTTAGAACAGAATAAAATTTCTAATTCAGTATTATTACTTAAATCAAGGCTGGTGAGTTGATTGAAACTACATCGTAATTCAGTTAAAGCAGTATTATTACTTAAATCAAGGCTTGTTAATTGATTGCTTCTACATTCTAATTCAGTTAAAGCTGTATTTTGACTTACATCTAAATTGGTAATATAGTTTCCGCCACAATCTAAAGATGTTAAATTTATAAAGACTTTAATTCCTGTTAAGTCAGAATAATATACAGGGTTACCAGCTACTAAAGTAATATCTCCTGTAAAATTAGTTGCTTCACTAACTTGTATTTCACTATCCCCATTTGTATTAATAGCTGTATTTCCTACTAAATATGCCTTAAAGTTAGCATCAGGTATGTTTACATTCTGCCCAAACCCAATTAAAGGCAAGCAAAGTAGTATAAGTAGTAGTTTTTTCACAGAAATACTATAAATCTTAATTTTTGATTCGTTTAAAATTTTTTTATAAGATCTGACTTGCATGTTCTTTTGTCTTTACTTTCTCAATGATATTTATTATTTTTCCTTCCTCATCTATTATAAAAGTAGTCCTATTTATTCCATCAAATGTCCTCCCCATAAATTTCTTTGGACCCCATACTCCATATGCATTTAAAACTTCTTTTTTTTCATCTGAAATAAGAGAGAATGGTAAATTATATTTATTTATAAATTTCTGATGTTTTTCAGGGCTATCAGCAGAGCATCCTAGAACAATATAACCTTTATCTGTAAAAGAATTATAGTTATCTCTTAAATTACAAGACTGAACAGTACATCCTGGAGTCATATCTTTTGGGTAAAAATAAAGTACTATTTTCTTTCCTTTATATTGTTCTATTGTAATTCTACTTCCGTTCTGATCTACTGAATTTATTTCTGGTGCAGTATCACCTATTTTTAAATGTGTCATCTTTTTATTTATAAAGTTCCTCTTTTTGCCTGCTCTCTTTCAATAGATTCAAATAAAGCTTTAAAATTTCCCGCTCCAAAACCTCTGGCTCCCATTCTTTGTATTATCTCAAAAAATAATGTTGGTCTATCTTCTACAGGTTTTGTGAAAATCTGTAATAAATACCCCTCTTCATCAGCATCAATCAAGATACCTAATCCTTTTAAAGTCTCTATATCTTCTTTTAATTTATGATTATGAGCTTCTAATCTTAAAGGAACTGCTTCATAATATTCTTCTGGAGGTATAGAAAGAAATTCAATCCCCCTAGCTCTTAATTTCTCAACAGTTGAGATAATATCATCTGTAGCTACAGCAATATGTTGAGCTCCTGATCCTTCATAAAAATCTAAATACTCCTCAATTTGAGATTTCTTTTTCCCTTCTGCTGGTTCATTAATTGGGAATTTAATTCTACCATTTCCATTACTCATAACCTTACTCATTAGAGCTGAATATTCTGTTGTAATTTGTTTATCATCAAAAGACAGAAAATTAACAAAGCCCATCACGTCTTCGTAAAATTTAACCCATTTATTCATTTCATTCCAACCTACATTTCCAACCATATGATCAATAAACTTTAATCCTGTTGATTCTGGATTATAATCTGAATCCCATTTTTCATACCCTGGTAAAAAAAGACCATTATAATCTTTTCTTTCTACAAAAATATGTACAGTTTCTCCATAAGTATATATTCCTGAACGCACCACTTCTCCATTATCATCTTTTTCTATAGTTGGTTCCATAAATGATTTCGCTCCTCTACTAGTTGTTTCTCTCCATGATTTTGTAGCATCATCTACCCAAAGTGCAATTACTTTAACACCATCACCATGTTTTACAATATGATCATTAATTACTGATTTAGAATGTAAGGGAGTAGTAAGGACAATTTTTATTTTATCTTGTATTAAGACATAAGAGGCTGCCTCTTTACAGCCTGTTTCAAGACCTTTATATGCATATGACTGAAATCCGAATGCTGATTTATAATAATAAGCAGCTTGTTTTGCATTTCCAACATAAAACTCAATATAGTCAGTTCCTAATAGGGGAAGGAAATCTTTTGCACCATCGAATATTTTATCTAGTCCGTAATCAACATTTTTAATATCACTCATAATTAATTATTTATATTTTAGAATTAATCTTCTAACCAAGATTTATAATACTTACCATCAGAAAGATCAATAGCTACTTGTGTTAATTTAAGTGGTGCAAAAGTATCTATCATAACAGCTAATTCATCTGTTTTAGTTTGACCTATACTTCTTTCCATAGCTCCAGGATGTGGTCCATGAGGAATACCTGCTGGATGTAAAGAAATAAATCCTTCTTCAACATGATTTCTGCTCATAAAATCTCCATCAACATAATAAAGCACCTCATCAGAATCAATATTTGAATGATTATATGGTGCAGGAATAGATTCTGGATGATAATCATATAAGCGGGGGCAAAAAGAACATATCACAAATCTACTTGTTTCAAAAGTTTGATGTACTGGAGGTGGCTGATGTACTCTCCCTGTTATTGGTTCAAAATCATGAATAGAAAATGCATATGGGAAATTATATCCGTCCCAACCAGTGACGTCAAAAGGATGAGATGCATAAGTATATTCATGTATCATTTGTTCTTTTTTAATTTTAATTAAGAAATTACCTTGCTCATCATGAGTCTCTAGCTCTTCAGGTTTTCTTAAATCTCTTTCACAATACGGGGAATGCTCTAATAGCTGACCAAAATGATTACGATATCTCTTTGGTGTATAAACTGGAGTGTAAGACTCTACTATAAATAACCTATTATTACTAGAATTAAACTTGATGGTATAAATCATTCCTCTAGGTATTACTAAATAGTCTCCTGGTTTAAATGCAATATTTCCTAAAAATGTTCTTAAGGTACCATCACCCTTATGTACAAAAATAACTTCATCACCATCCGTATTTTTATAAAAATAATCCTCTTCTAAATTAGTGGGAGCTGAAAGTGAAATATTTAAATCATTATTAAAAAGTATCGATATTCTACTTTCTAAATGATCTTTAACTTTTGGTGTATCAAATCCTTTTAATAAATAGGATTTAAGATTCTTTTCTACAGCTGCTATTGGAGAAACTGAATATGGTTTTTTAATCTCTTTAACCTGTGTTGGTCTATGCAAGTGATATAATAAAGATGACATACCATCAAATCCAATTGTCCCAAAAAGCTCTTCATAATGTAATCCTCCTGTTTCTTTTTTAAAAGTAGTATGTCTTTTATGTGGTATCTTTCCTAATTTATGATAATACGGCATATAGATAATTTTAATGCAAATATAAAACTAAAACATAAACAAATTATGATTTATGTCATCCCTAAAATAAAATTAATAATTTTGTCTTTAATAAATGAAGCTTCTTACATATAAAATAACTGGCTCAAATACACAACAGATTGGTGTATTAAAGGGTAATGGTATACTTAATCTAAATAGTTTATTTGGAAATATATCTTTAATTGATGTAATACAAATTAATGATTATAGAGATAAGATAAATAACTATTATATGGAAGAGAATGCTATAAAGCATAATCTTAATGAGGTTAAACTTCTTCCTGTTATACCAAAACCAACATCATTTAGAGACGCCTATGCTTTTAGAGAACATGTTGAGACATGTAGACGAAATAGAGGGGCTGAAATGATTTCTGAATTTGATAAATTCCCTGTATTTTATTTTTCAAACCACAATACGATGTATGGAGATAACCAGGATATAGAACTTATGCCTGATCATTTTAACCAATTAGACTATGAATTAGAATGTGCAATTGTGATAGGGAAAAAAGGAAAAAATATTCTTTCCAGTAATGCTGATCAATATATTGCAGGATTCTTTATTTTAAATGATCTTAGCGCAAGAGGGTTACAAATGTCAGAGATGAAATTAAATCTTGGTCCTGCTAAAGGAAAAGATTTTGCTAATTCAATAGGGCCTTATCTGGTTACTTCAGATGAATTAGAATCAAAATCAATTGACACCCCTTTTGGTAAAAAATATAAAATGAATATGACTTGTTATGTGAATGGAGTGCTAATATCTGAAGGGAATATGCAAGATATGAAATGGACATTTGCCGAGATTATTGAAAGAGTATCATACGGGGTTGAAATACTTCCTGGAGACATTATTGGATCTGGGACTGTTGGTACAGGTTGTCTATTTGAAATAAATGGTACAAAAAAAAGAAATAATCCTGATTATGTTGAGCAGTGGTTAAAAAATGGAGATAAAATAGAAATGAAGATAGAAGGATTAGGAACCTTGAAGAATAGGATAATAAAATCAAATAATAATCATTCGATAATAAAAAACCAAAAATGATTAAATCAATTGAAACAAAAACAATAGCTTCTCAAGATTTATATAGATATCTTTCAAGTGCTATAACTCCAAGACCTATCGCTTTTGTTAGTACTATAAATAATAATGGTAATAGAAACCTAAGTCCATTCTCATTTTTTAATGTGTTTTCAGTTACCCCCCCTATTTTAATTTTTTCTCCAGTTAATAGGGTTAGAAATAATACCACCAAACATACTTTAGATAATATTAAGCAAATAAAAGAATGTGTTATTTCTCTAGTAACTGAAGATATGGGTCAGCAGGCTTCATTAGCATCATGTGACTTTGATGCAAATGTAAATGAATTTAAAAAAGCAGGGTTTACTGAAGTAGAGTCGGACCTAATATCCCCGCCTAGAATAAAAGAATCTCCAGTAAATTTTGAGTGTAAAGTAAATGAGATTATTGAATTAGGTAATAAAGGTGGTTCTGGTAATCTTATAATTTGCGAAATTTTAAAAATACATCTTGCTGAGAATATTCTTGATAAAGATAATGATATTGACCCTATAAAACTTAACATAATAAGTCGTCTTGGTAAGAATTGGTATGCAAAAACTACTGAAGAATCACTATATAAAATTACAAAACCAATATCTAAAATTGGTATGGGTATTGATCAGTTACCTGAAATAATAAGAAACTCTAGTATTTTATCTGGAAGTGATTTAGCAATTTTAGCTTCAGCAGAAAAAATTCCAGAAAAGAAATATTTTATTATTAGGGATAATAAAAATACGTCAGAAAAACATATTTTAGCCAAACAGTTTCTAAAAGAACAAAAAATAACAGAAGCTTGGCAAGTACTATTATAAATTAATTACTAAAAACACTAATATTATGTCATTTAAATTACCAGAATTAAATTATTCCTATGATGCACTAGAGCCAAATATAGATGCTAGAACTATGGAAATTCATCATAGTAAACATCATAATGGTTATACTAACAATCTAAATAATGCAGTATCAGGAACAGAAATGGAAAATAAAACCATTGAAGAAATTTGTATGAGTGAAAACTTAAGTGGAGCTTTAAGAAATAATGGCGGAGGATTTTATAACCATTGTTTATTTTGGCAGATAATGAGTCCTGATGGTGGAGGGGAGCCTATTGGAGAAATTGCAGGTGCAATTGAAAATAGTTTTGGAGGTTTTGAGAATTTTAAGATAGAATTTGCTAAAGCAGCAGGTACTCGCTTTGGATCTGGTTGGGCATGGCTTTGCGTTAAAAATGGGGAGCTTGATTTATGCTCAACAGCAAATCAAGATAATCCATTAATGAATGGCGGATGCGGGGGAACACCTATCTTAGCAATAGACGTATGGGAACATGCATATTATTTAAATTATCAGAATAGAAGACCTGATTATATTAATGCATTCTTTAATGTAATAGACTGGAATGAAGTAAATAGAAGATATTTAGCAGCTTTGTAATATTTTTATAAATTTGCGAAATCAAAAATTAAATTAAATTAAAATGAAAAAGAAAATAGCATTATCAACATTACTTGGGTTTATCTTACTTGCGTTTATTAACTTACAAGCACAAGATAGCATTGAAGCTACTGATTCTGTGCAACAAGAGGAAATTATGGAAGAAACAACTCCTGTTGAAGAAACGGCTCCTGTTATAGAAGAAAAGAAGTCCTTCCATCAGATTATAAAGCAAAAGTTTATTGAAGGTGGACCTTCTTTTATGGGAATTGTGCTAATATGCCTTATTTTAGGTCTAGCATTAGCAATAGAAAGAATCATATATCTAAATATGGCAACAAGTGACTCATCAAAACTACTAAATGATGTTGAAGGAGCTATACAGTCTGGAGGTATAGAGGCAGCTAAAGAAGTTTGCAGAAATACTAAAGGTCCAGTAGCTTCTATTTTTTACCAGGGACTAGAACGTTCTAGTGAAGGTATAGATATGGTAGAAAAATCTGTTGTTTCTTACGGATCCGTTCAAATGGGGTTATTAGAAAAAGGGCTATCCTGGATCGCTTTATTTATTGCTTTAGCTCCTATGTTAGGTTTTATGGGTACTGTAATTGGTATGATTGGAGCTTTTGATGCAATTGAAGCTGCTGGCGATATATCTCCATCACTAGTTGCAGGTGGAATTAAAGTAGCGCTTCTTACGACAGTGTTTGGATTAATAGTTGCTATTATTCTGCAAATATTCTATAATTATATCGTATCAAAAATTGATTCTATTGTTAATGACATGGAAGACGCTTCCATATCACTTATTGATTTATTAGTAAAAAATAAATAATTATGGATTTGATTAATATAGGAATAATTATTACCTACATAATGATTTTTGGCGCTGCATTAACTGCAATTGTTTTTTCTCTAATTAACATGTCAAAGAACAAGAAAAATGCTAAAAAAACTATTTATGCATCTGGTGTATTAATACTTGTAATTCTTATTGCATATTTTATCTCATCATCTGAGGTGTTACCATCTTATACAAAATATGAGATAGATTCTGGGACTTCAAAAAGAGTTGGTATGGGTCTTAATACATTTTACTTACTCTCTATTGGTGCATTCATAACAGTGTTATATACAGAATTCGGAAAAGTTTTTAAGAAATAATGGCAAGAAGTAATAGAGAACTTCAAGAGATTAATGCAGGTTCAATGGCGGATATTGCATTTTTACTACTTATTTTCTTTCTAGTAACAACAACAATGGATGTAGATACTGGTATTGCGAGAAAATTACCTCCTATGCCTGAAGATGAGCAGATTGAGGATGATTCTCAAATTCATGCTAGAAATATTTATGTTGTACTTGTAAATTCAAATAATCAGCTACTTGTTGAGGGGGCGCCAATGGATATTTCTCAATTAAAGAATGGCGCAATTGATTTTATAGATAATAATGGTATAAATCCTGATCTTTCTGATAATCCAGAAAAAGCAATTATATCACTTCAGAATGATAGAGGAACATCCTATAAAACTTATATACAAGTTCAGAATGAGCTAACTGCAGCATATAATGAATTGAGGAATTCAGCAGCATTATCAGAATATGGATCTCGATATTATGATCTTTCTAAAAGTCAACAAAAAATAATAAGAAAAAAATACCCTCAAAAAATATCTGAAGCTGAACCAAAAAATGTAGGAGAAAATGAGTAAATTTAAAAGAAAATCTAAAGGAGGTTCACCAGGGATATCTACTGCTTCATTACCAGATATTGTTTTTATGCTACTTTTCTTCTTTATGGTTACAACTGTTATGCGAGAAACTACACTATTTGTAGATGTTGTTACCCCAAAGGCAACTGAGATTAGGAAAATGGAAAAGAAATCACTAGTTAGTTATATTTATATAGGATCTCCTGTCAAAAGATTACAATCTTCATATGGGACAAAACCTAGAATACAACTTAACGATGCTTTTGCTGCATCATCAGATATTCAAGAATTCATAGCTTCTGAAAGAGAAAAACATGATGAGAAAGAAATTCCATATATGACAGTGTCTATAAAGGCTGATGAAGAAGTAAAGATGGGGACTGTGATTGATGTAAAGCAAGAGTTAAGAAAAGCTAATGCATTAAAGATAAATTATTCTACAAGAAAAGGAGTATATTAAATATCTAACAGTTTAGTGCTAAAACTAGAAAAGATATTTTAATTTTCACTCCTTATATCAGTATTTTTAAATAATAGATATAATAATAAAGTTACTGAAACAAAAGAGATAAGAGCTAAATTTTGGTCAATATTAACTTCTGAAATGGGTTTGGGTATTTGTTTATGAAAATTCAAAGATAAATATGACAGAATAATAGTCTGTGCATTATTTACAAAATGTGCTAAAATAGGTAACCATAAACTTCCACTCCAATAGAATATATATCCTAATAAAATCCCTAAAATAAATCGGGGCACCATTCCACTAAAATGAAAATGGATTGCACTAAAGAAAAAGGCTGTTATCAAAATAGTGAAATGTATATTGCCTGACCATCTCAAAATTTCTTGTTGAACATATCCTCTAAAGAATAGTTCCTCACCAATTGCAGGTACAACAGCAACAACCACTATTGTAAAAATTAATGTCCAGATGTTATTCATCCTTAGAAATGCCTCGACTATTTTATCAGAATTAATATCAAATTTCAACATCCATTCCGGTAAATCAATTCCCATATTCCATTCTAGCAGTATCCCTATAAACGGTGTAATTAACATCATTATAGCAATGACTAACAAAGCAGCTTGTCTATTAATTTTATAGAACCTAAAATTAAAATTAGTTAAATATCCAAATAAAAAAGTGGGTGTTATAAATAACCCTATACCACTAAATAACTGAACAATCTTTAAATAGTTAACAGTTACTTCGCTGCTTAAATCATTATTTTGAATTAACTGCATCCCATCTTGTGTGAATAGTTTAATGAATATAACAGCTAAAAGTTGATGGGCTACTACAGAGAAAGTCATCAGAAGAAATAAAATTAATATTTTAACAAATACTGACTTATCTTTATATATTCCCTTAAAGCTCATAATTTCACTATTTTTGAAAATAATTATGACTGTAAAAATAGGAAATATTGATGTAGGAGAATTTCCGCTACTTTTAGCGCCAATGGAAGATGTATCAGACCCTCCATTTCGCGCTCTCTGTAAGGAGAACGGAGCAGATATTATGTATACAGAATTTATATCATCAGAAGGGTTAATTAGGGACGCTTTTAAAAGTATGCAAAAACTAGATATCTACGATTTTGAAAGACCAATAGGTATACAGATCTTTGGAAATAATATTGAATCAATGCGTAAAGCAGCAGAGATATGTGAGGAAGCAAAACCAGAATTTATTGATATTAACTATGGTTGTCCTGTAAAAAAAGTAACTAATAAAGGTGCTGGTGCAGGAATACTCCAAGATATTCCAAAAATGGTCAGCATGACTAAAAAAATTGTAGAAACAACTAATATACCTGTAACAGTAAAAACACGACTTGGGTGGGATGAAAACTCACTTTACATTGTTGAAGTTGCTGAAAGATTACAAGATGTAGGAATTCAAGCAATTTCTATTCATGGAAGAACAAGAAAGCAAATGTATAAAGGTAATGCTGACTGGACGTTAATTGGAGAAGTTAAGAATAATGCTAAGATGCATATACCTGTTTTTGGTAATGGAGATGTAGATAGCCCTGAAAAAGCTAAAGAAGTAAAAAATAGATTTGGCGTTGATGGAGTTATGATAGGCAGGGCTTCTATTGGTAACCCATGGATATTTAATGAAATTAAACATTTCCTGAAAACAAATACTTATCTAAAAAAACCTACTATTGTAGAACGAGTCTATGCATGCAAGAGACATCTAGAACATTCAATAAAATGGAAAGGAGAAGTTCTAGGAATTGCCGAAATGAAACGTCATTATACTAATTATTTTAAAGGAATACCCAATTTCAAAAAATATAGAATTAAATTAGTAACCTCATATAATCTTAACGAAATAATTGAGACTCTAAATGATATTGAAATTAAGTTTAAAGAGTTAAGTTTTAATTAATCTTTTACTTAATACATTAGCAGGATATATAGTTGCAAAAAACCCAATACTAAGGACTAACAATTCAACCAAAATCAAATCTGTAAATCTGATAGAAACAGGATATGCGTCAATAATAAAATTACCTTCACCAAAACCAATTATACCAAATTTCATTTGTATTAATGATAATGTTATTCCTATAATAAAACCTAAAATACTTCCAGTTATTATCTTAAGCATTCCTTCTTTTAAGAATATAGATTGTATAATCTTCTGATTCATACCTAAACTTGAGAATGTTTTAATATCATTCTTTTTCTCAATCATAAGCATACTAAGTGAGCCTATAATATTAAAAGTAAAAATTATTAACATAAAAGCAAGAATAATGAAAACTGCTAATCTTTCAGTACTTAATATCTTATGTAACATAGCATGCTGCTGTAAACGATTACTTACTCTATAATCATCTCCTATTTTTTTTTGTATCTCATCCTGAAAATCTAACATAATTTCTGGATCTTTTAGATTTATCTCAATAGCAGAAGCCTCATCTTTCTGTATAATATTTTGAATAAACTTAATAGGTGTAATAATATATCTATTATCATATTCTGTACCTAGACTAAAAATACCAATTGGTAATAAGGTGCCTGTAGAAAAAGCTCTGTTAGAGCTTATTAAAGGGGAAATATCTCTATTTGGTAAGTATATTTTTAATCTATTAAACATATTACCAATTCCCATTGAAAGATGAAAGGCTACTCCTTTACCTAATATAACAACATTATTTTCTTGATAATTTTCTAAACTCTCTCCTTGAATTAATAATGTATCCAAATTAACCATCTTGCTAAAATTATCTCCAACACCTTTTACAGTAGTTATAAATTCATGACCATTATTCTTTACTAAAACCTTTTCTTCAAGTATATCAGTCATTAAAAATATATCCTCATGATCTTTTAACTGTGAATTTATAAACTGGCTATTAAATGTTTTACCTTGTACTGATGTTATCTTGATATGAGAATCAAACGAATTATACATACTAATTAAAAGGTTTTCAAAACCATTAAATACAGAAAGTAGAAGGATTAAAGCAGCTGTACCAATAGCAACACCTAACATTGAAAAGAAAGAAATAATATTCACAGCCCTCTTTGTCTTGTGATTAAAGAAGTATCTTTTTGCTATATAAAGAGTAAAACTCATTTTTTTAATAATCTATTGATTTCATCTGCATAATCAGCAGTCTCATCAAGGTAAAAATATAATTCAGGAATTATTCTAAGCTGATTTCTCACCTTTTTCCCTAATAAATTTCTAAAGTAAGAAGACTTTTCTTTTACTTGTATTATGATATCCTTACTATTATTTGTAGGAAAAATACTCAAATTAACTCGTGCTATTGTAAGGTCTGGTGAAACTCTTAAGGATGTAACTGTGAATAGAATATTCCCAAAGAGAGCAGGAGCTTCTTTTTGGAAGATAATTGCTAAATCTTTTTGTAGTAATCGAGATATCTTTTTTTGTCGCGTACTTTCCATACTGCAAAGATACATTATTCTATCTTTGCCACTATGAATGATTTTTTTAAGATACTAAAGTATATTAAGCCATACCTATTCTATGCTGGTCTTAATATATTCTTCAATACCTTAAATATATTATTTTCATTAGTTTCAATTACAATGATCATTCCCTTTCTAGGATTACTTTTTGGAACACAACAGAAAGTATACAATCCAATAGAACTAGGATTTTCTGCCATATCTGTAAAAGAAAATTTTTATGCGTTAATTACCAATATAATTGATGACAAAGGAAAACTAGAGGCATTAGTATTTATATGTGTCCTAATATTAATAATGTTCTTTTTCAGAAATTTATGTAGATATCTAGCATTATTTTTTCTTTCACCTATAAGGAATGGAGTCGTGTGTGATATAAGAAATGATCTAAATAAAAAAATTATTTCACTACCAATATCGTATTTTACTGAAAAAAGAAAGGGGGATATAACAGCCAGAATGACAACAGATTTAGTGGAAATAGAATGGTCTATAATGAGCTCATTAGAAATGTTTTTTAAAGATCCTTTAAATATTATTATCTTTCTTATTACACTTATAATTATAAGCCCTCAACTCACATTATTTGTTATAGTTCTATTCCCAATTACTGGTTTTATAATTGCACTTATTGGTAAAAGCTTAAAGAAATCTTCAGAAAAAGGCCAAAATAAAATGGGAAAATTACTATCCATAATTGATGAGAATTTAACAGGTCTTAGAATAATAAAAGCTTTTGATGCAGAAAAAATGATTCATTCTAAATTTAAGAAAGAAAGCTCTGATTATAGAGATATTATGAATAAGTTATTGAGAAAGAAAGATTTATCTTCACCAATGAGTGAGTTTCTAAGTACGTTAGTAATGATCGTAGTAATGTGGTTTGGCGGGAAATTAGTGTTAAGTGGCACAAGTTCACTTTCTCCAGAAGAATTTATAGGTTATATTGCTATTTTCTCACAACTTATTCCACCTGCAAAATCCTTTACCTCTGCTTATTATTTTATTCAAAAAGGAAGCGCTTCTGCTAGTAGAATATACGAAATTCTAGAAACTAGAAATGGCATAAAAGATATTAAAGATGCTAGTAATATTTCTGAATTTAAAGCTGATATTAAATTTAGTAATGTGACTTTTAGTTATCAGAACATTGAGGTTCTTAAAGAAATTAATCTAATAATAGATAAAGGTAAAACTATAGCATTGGTAGGAGAATCTGGTAGTGGGAAGTCTACATTAGCAGATTTAATTTCCCGCTTCTATGATGTTGATATTGGTGAGATTACAATTGATAGTAAGAATATCAAAGAATTAAAAATTGCAGATGTTAGAAAGTTAATGGGAATTGTAAATCAAGAACCTATTCTATTTAATGATAGTATTCTAAATAATATAAAATTAGGGGATCCATCTGCTACAATTGAAGAGATAAAGTTAGCGGCAAAAGTAGCAAATGCTCATGATTTTATTCTACAAACAGAAGATGGGTATGATACAAACATTGGAGATGGTGGAGCTAAACTTTCTGGTGGGCAAAAACAAAGAATAAGTATAGCGCGTGCTATTCTAAAGAATCCTCCTATTCTTATATTAGATGAGGCAACCTCCTCATTAGACACCCAATCTGAAAAATTAGTCCAAGATGCACTAAATAAACTTACGAAAAATAGAACCTCCATTATTATTGCTCATCGTCTCTCTACTATTAAACATGCAAATAAAATAATTGTATTAAATAAGGGAAAGATTGTAGAAGCTGGTACACATGATGAGCTTATCTTTAATAAGAAATTTTATCATAAACTATATAATCTACAAGACTGTAGCTAATATAAAAAGTCGTTGTATGGATATCTTCTTATATGCAGCGATTTAACTTTTTCATAAAGCATATTCTTAAAATCCTCAAAATTTGTTTTATGTAACGCAGAAATAAATATTGTTTTATTTCCCATCTTTGATATCCAAGTCTTTTTAAGATCATTTAATGAAACATTCTCCCTTTGCTTCGGAGATAAATCATCTTCATCTTTTTCTATAAATGTAAATGCGTCAGTTTTATTAAAAACTAATATTATTGGTTTATCACTAACATTAATTTCAGTTAAAGTTTGGTTCACAACCTCTATTTGACTTTCAAAATTTGGGTTCGAAATATCAACAATATGTAGAAGTAAGTCTGCCTCTCTTAATTCATCTAATGTAGATTTAAAAGAATCTACCAATTGATGTGGTAACTTTCTAATAAACCCTACTGTATCGGCTAATAAAAAAGGTAAATTACCGATTACTACTTTTCTAATAGTAGTATCCAAAGTCGCAAACAGTTTATCTTCTGCGAAGACATCAGATTTACTAAGTTTATTCATCAGTGTAGATTTGCCAGCATTAGTATATCCTACTAAAGCTAATCTTATCATATTTCCCCTACCTTTTCTTTGATTTATCTTTTGCTTTTCTATTTTCTCTAACTGCTTCTTTAATAATGAGATCTTTTGTCCAATAATCCTTCTATCAGTTTCAATCTGAGTTTCTCCAGGTCCTCTCATACCTATACCTCCTTTCTGTCTTTCAAGATGTGTCCACATTCTGGTAAGTCTAGGAAGTAAGTATTGATATTGTGCTAACTCTACTTGCGTCTTTGCATTTGCTGTCCTAGCTCTTGATGCAAAAATATCTAATATAAGATTGCTTCTATCAAGAATCTTGCATTGAAGTATACGTTCTATATTCCTAAGTTGTACTGGACTTAAATCATCATCAAAGATTACAAGCTCTATACACTCCTCTTCAATTAAGTTTTTTACCTCATCTATTTTACCTTTTCCAATAAAGGTCTTATTATTTGGAATGTTTAATCTCTGTGTAATCTTTCTTACAGGTTTGGCTCCAGCAGTTTGAGCAAGGAAAGATAGTTCATCTAGATATTCATCAGATTGCCTTTTGTTTTGTTGAGGGGTAATAAGTCCTATAAGAATTGCTTTCTCTGGCATCTAAACAAAGAACTAATTAACTCTTTGATCTTGCTTTGATAAAGCTTTTAACAAATGTGATCATTGCAAGAGTAGATGTAGCAATCATAAATATAACTCTATACAATCCAATACCCCCAGTATCTAATGATTTAGGCAATCTCATACCTACCAAAGCTATTAAAATAATTGCTGTAAATAGAACTGCAATATGTGCAACTACTTTATTTTCTTTTTTTACGCCATTATTACATAACAATAAAATTATTCCAAAAAATACAGGAATTAATGCTGTAGGAGAACTAGAATCAAAATAGCCCCAGAAGCCAAGAAAGATTAAAGTAATCGAATTTATTAAATTTGCTGTTGTAGTTTTCATTATAAGTAATTTTAATTCTATTTGCAAATAAACAAATAATTACAATCAAAAATACTATTTTCACGCCTCAATAAAATATATATTTTATGAATTATAGAGTTCTATTATTATTAATTTCTTTTATCAAAATAGATTTAGTAGCACAAAATATATTTCCAATTAATGGTGTTGCAAAAGAATTTAGTCCAATTTATGCTTTTATTAATGCTAATATTATTGATGGAGAAAAAGAAATAATAAATGGTACTGTTCTTGTTCAAGGAAAAAAATTTATTGCAGTAGATTCATCTTTAAAAATTCCAGAAGGAGCAATTATAAGAGATCTAGATGGAAAATTTATGTATCCATCATTTATTGATTTAAATACTCAATATGGCCTGCCTAATAATAAAAAAAGAGAATTCTCATATAAACCGCAATATGAAAGTAAAAAAGATGGTGCGTATCATTGGAATCAAGCTATCCATCCTGAATTTAATGCGATAACTAAATTTACAAATGATAATAAAAAAGCTGAGTCATTAAGAGAAATGGGATTTGGTACAGTATTAACACATAAGCAAGATGGAATTGCAAGAGGAGTAGGAGGACTAGTTTTGCTTTCTAATGAGAAAGAACATGAAAATATTATAATTGAAAAAGCGTCTGCACATTTTTCATTTAAAAAAGGTAATTCGAATCAAAGATACCCTACCTCACTTATGGGAAGTATTGCTCTTTTAAAACAAACTTTATTAGATACTGAATGGTATTCTCAAGGAGGAAGTGACTTTAATTTTTCTTATGAAGCATTATTGCAACAAAGAAAATTGCCACAGATTTTCTCTATAGATGAAGCATTTGACGTCTCTAGAGCATATAAAATAGCTGACGAATTTGAAATTGACTATATTATTATTGGGAATGGTGATGAATATAAACAACTTGATATAATTAAGAAATCTAATTTTTCTTTCGTATTACCAATTAACTTCCCTAATAGTTATGATGTTAGTAATCCTGAAGAAGCAGAATACATAACCTTAAAAGCATTAAAACATTGGGAAACTGCTCCTTTTAACCCATACATACTATCTAAAAATAATATTCCATTTTCTATATCATGTTTCGGCCAAGAAAATGCAAATGATTTCATTACAAGTTTAAGGCATATTGTAAAAAAGGGACTTTCTAAGAAAGAAGCTCTTGCTTCACTTACAACAATACCAGCTAGACTAATAAATGCCGAGAAAATGATCGGAACTATACAGAAAGACAAATATGCTAACTTTATAATATGTTCAAAAGATATTTTTGAAGATGGGGTTATTTATGAAAACTGGATTGCTGGTAAAAAATTTGAAATAAAAAAAGAGCCAAAAATAGATATAAGAGGATACTACACAATAAAATCAGATAAGCTTAATGGTGAAAATGTAGTAATAAAAGGAAGTGTGAATAAGCCAGAAGTCATAATTAGCATTCTAGATTCTTTACCACTTAAAAGTAATCTTTCAGGTAAAGATATTACTATAAATACAAAAGATGGTAAATTTAGCGCTATAGGGTCTTTTTCAAACAATTCAATTTTGGGTAGATTCCAAGATGAAAACGGTTTCTTTCAAAAATTATCTATTATCAGGGATTCACTTTTAAAAGAAGTAAAAAAAGATTTCATACTAGAGATAGATAGTGTGATCCCCGAACTATGGTCACCAAATAAAGCTTATGGATTCAAAAAAACTCCGTTAGTTGAAACTATTCTATTTGAAAATGCAACTATATGGACAAATGAAAAAGATGGTATTTTAGAAAATTCAAGTATCTTAATTAAAAATAGTAAAATAATCGCTGTCGACACAGAAATTCAAGTCTCTGATTTTATCAAAAAAAATGAAGCTTTCAAAGTTATCGATGCTAGCGGAAAACATATTACTTGTGGAATAATTGATGAACACTCGCATATTGCTATAACAAAAGGTGTTAATGAAAGTAGTCAATCAGTTACTGCAGAGGTTAAAATTGGAGATGTAATTAATTCAAATGATATAAATATTTATAGACAGCTTGCTGGAGGAGTTACTACAGCGCAACTACTTCATGGTTCAGCTAATCCAATTGGTGGTCAATCTGCTATTATAAAATTAAGGTGGGGAAGTGATGCTGAAGATATGAAAATTAAAAATACTGATCCATTCATCAAATTTGCTTTAGGAGAAAACGTCAAACAATCTAACTGGGGAGATTTTAATAAAATTCGTTTTCCACAAAGCAGAATGGGGGTAGAGCAAGTATTCTATGATGCATTTTATAGAGCAAAAAAATATAAACTAGAATGGGATTTATATAACGCGATGCCTTTCAGTATGAAAAGAAAGACAAAGGCTCCTAGAGAAGATTTAGAATTAAATGCCTTAGTTAAAATTCTTGAGAGTGAACTCTTTATTACATGTCATTCATATGTCCAATCTGAAATAAATATGCTTATGCATGTTGCTGATTCGATGGGATTCACAGTAAATACATTCACCCATATTTTAGAGGGATATAAGCTAGCAGATAAAATGAAAAAACACGGAGCTGGAGGTTCTACTTTCTCAGATTGGTGGGCTTATAAATTTGAGGTAAATGATGCAATCCCGCATAACGCTACTATCTTAAATAATGCAGGAGTCACAACTGCAATTAATTCAGATGATGCTGAAATGGGAAGAAGATTAAATCAAGAAGCAGCAAAAGCAATAAAATATGGAGGAACGAATGAAGAAGATGCTTGGAAAATGGTTACATTAAATCCAGCAAAACTTTTACACCTAGAAGATAGAATAGGAAGTATAAGAGTTGGTAAGGATGCTGATATAGTTTTATGGTCAGAAAACCCTCTATCAGTTTATACACAAGTAGAACAAACTTATATAGATGGGGTATGTCTCTATGATTCAAAAAGAGATCTAAAGCTTAGAAAACAGAACCTGCAAGAAAGAATTAGAATTATTAAAAAAATGGTTAATTCAAAAGATATTAAGAAACAAAAACCAAAAAAAGAAAAACTTAAATTATATAAATGTTGCCAACACCGATGATTAAAAATAAGATAACTTTAATGTTTATGTGTTTATGTATTTCGACACATTATTTACTTGCACAAAAAAATATATTATTTATTGGTGGTATTGCGCATTTAGGAAATGGATTGCAAATAGAAAACTCTGTAATTGGAATTGAGGATGATAAGTTTTCTTTGGTAGCAGATGCAAATTTCTTCAATATAAACCCTACAGCATATGATACTATCATAAAGATTGATGGAAAGCATATTTATCCAGGATTTATTGCGCCAAATACAACTCTTGGCATTACTGAAATTGGCGCAGTTCGTGCTACCCATGATTTTAAAGAAACAGGAAACATCAATCCTAATGTTAGATCATTAATTGCATTCAATACTGATTCTAAAATTAGCAAGACTGTTAGGTCAAATGGAGTTCTTATTGCTCAAGTAACTCCTAGAGGAGGTATGTTTTCTGGACAATCTTCAGTAATGAAACTAGATGGCTTGAATTGGGAAGATGCTGTAATTAGAATAGATGATGGGATACATTTAAATTGGCCAAAATCATACTATTATACAGGCTGGTGGGCAAATCCTGGGGAAAATAAAAAGAACGAGAAATATCTTAAGAAAATTGAAGAAATACAAGATTTCTTAACAAAAGCTGCATCATATGCAAAATCTAGCAATATCATCGACCTTAGAATGGAAAGTATGAAAGGATTATTTAATGGAAATAAAACACTCTATATTCATGTAGATTACACAAAAGAAATTAGACATTCTATTGAAATGGCTACTGATTTAAAAATACAGAAAATAGTAATTGTTGGAGGTGAAGATGCTCTAAATACAATTGATTTACTTAAAAAACATAAAATTCCTTTAATCCTAAATAGAGTCCATAGGCTACCAGAAAGTGAAGATAGATTCATTGATGAGCCATATACACAAGCTAGAAAACTAAAAGAAGAAGGAATTCTATTTTGTTTTAGTTATGCAGGAGATATGGAGGCTATGGGAACAAGAAATCTACCTTTCTCTGTTGGTACTAGTGTTGCATATGGGCTAAATTATGAAGATGCAATTTCAGCCATTACATTAAATACAGCAAAAATATTAGGAATTGATAAAGATAATGGATCAATTGAGTATGGAAAGAATGCTACTTTCTTCATTAGTAGTGGAGATGCGCTAGATATTAAAACTAATAATGTAGAAAAAGCATTTATTAATGGTCAAGAGATAGACCTTAATAATCATCAGAAAGAGTTATTCCATAAGTATAAAGTAAGGTAGCTATTACTTTTCTCAATTTTTTCTTTTCAAATCCTAAAAAATAATATTATTGATACCCAATATTTGATCTAACTCTTTTAAGAACCTCTTTAGCAATTAATTTTGCTTTCTTTGCGCCACTTTGTAATTTCTCTTCTATAATAGCCTTGTTTTCCATCAAATAATTAAAATTTTTACGCTCTTCTGAAAACTTTTCACAAATTAACTCAAAGAGTTCTTGTTTAGCTTGACCATAACCAATACCTCCTGATTCATATTTTGATTGCAGACCCTCTATCTGTTTGTCATTTGACAACAATTTATACAAATTAAATACATTACAACTCTTTGTATTCTTTGGTTCATCAATAGGGGTAGAGTCAGTTTTTATTCCCATAATCTGTTTTCTAAGTTTCTTATCAGATAAGAAAATATCTATACAATTATCGTAAGATTTACTCATCTTCTGACCATCTGTACCAGGAACAATCATAACTTTCTTATCAACTCTAGTTTCAGGAATAACAAAAGAGCCCGGATATAAATGATTAAAAGAACCTGCTATGTCTCTAGTTATTTCTAAATGCTGTATTTGATCTTTCCCTACAGGAACTATATCTGCGTCATATAGCAAGATGTCAGCAGCCATTAGTACAGGGTATGTGAATAATCCAGAATTTACTGTAGATAACTTGTTTGATTTATCCTTGAAAGAATGAGCGTTAGAAAGCATCGGGAAAGGAGTAAAGCAATTTAAATACCATGTAAGCTCTGTGACTTCAGTGACATCTGACTGTCTATAAAAAATATTTGTTTCAGTCTCAAACCCAAATGCAAGCCAAGCAGCAGCAGTAGCATATGTGTTTTCTTTTAAAATTTCACCCTTACGAACAGTTGTAAAAGAATGTAGATCTGCAATAAAAAATAAACTCTCACTACTTGTCTCCTTGGATAAGTTTATTGCCGGAATAATAGCCCCAAGCAAATTGCCTAAATGTGGTGTGCCTGTACTTTGTATTCCTGTTAGTATTCTAGACATAAGAAATAAATTTTATTTTGTAAAAATAGGATTTTTATCTTTGCACCAATGAAATGGATTGCCTATCTTTTTAGTTCGCTGTGGCGTTTTTGGTTTTTGCTTGTATTTATACTTGTGTTTTTTGTATTTATCCCTGTTCTATTCATCTTTACAGCTATTATTAAAAAACCTATCATAGTATCACATTTAACACGGTACTGGGCTAAAATTATACTTTGGTGTTCATTTATTTTTCCTAGAATAGAATGGGAAGCAAAATTAAATCCCAAGGAATGCTATATATTTTGTCCAAATCATGTCTCTACATTAGATATCCCATTTATTTTAGCATCAATCCCTATACCTCTTCAGTTTATGGGCAAAGCTGAGCTAATTAAGATACCATTATTCGGTTGGTTCTTTAAAAATAATGCTGTAATTGTTAATAGAAATAATAGAAAAGATTCATATTCTGCATTTATGAATGCTGGTAAAATATTAGATAAAGGTATAAGTATGTGTATCTTTCCAGAAGGAGGAATTCCGCAAGTAGAGGTCTTCTTAAGAAAGTTCAAAAATGGCCCATTTAAATTAGCACTTGAAAAACAAATTCCAATTGTACCAATAACTATGCCTGATAATAAGAAAACCTTCCCACAAGAATATTATAAAGGTATGCCTGGTATACCAAAAATAAAGATACATTCTCCTATCAAGATTGATAAAAATAAAACTCTAGAAAATTTGAATAGTCAAGTATACAATACTATTTTTGAACAATTAAAAAACTATGGAAATTAATAATAAATTAATTGAAGAAATTGCTTCCCTAGCTAAACTGAATTTTGATGAAAATTCTAAAGAATTAATGAAATCAGATTTAAAAAAGATTATTAACTTTATTAATAAACTGTCTGAAGTAGACACAAGCAATGTCGAACCACTTATATATTTAAGTGATGAAGTTAATGTTTTAAGGGAAGATGAAGTAAAAGAAGTAATCTCACAAGTAGATGCTTTAAAAAATGCACCCCATAAGGATTCTGACTATTTTAATATCCCTAAAATTATAAAAAAAAATAATTAATAGTAAGGGCTCATCATTACGTATACTAGAACACCTGTAACTGCAACATACATCCAGATAGGAAAAGTCCACTTGACTATCCTTTTATGCTTGTCTATTTCCCCAGTCATTCCTCTATATATAGAAAGTAATGCTAAAGGAAGAACAGGGATTGATAGTAGAATATGACTAATAAGAATAAAAAAATAGACATATCTTATATTACCTTCGCCTCCAAAAGGAACTGGGTCATTAGTGATTTTTGATACCACATAAGATAATAGGAAAACAGATGATAGTATAAATGCAGATAACATTGAAACCCTATACATTTTTGAATTGTTATTTTTTATAAATATAAACCCAATAAAAATAAGAATAGCTGTTGAACCATTTAAAACTGCATGAAAAAAAGGTAAAGAACTAAAATCAATATTACCTGTTTGTATAGATAATGTATCTGGGAATAGCATTAAGAGAGCAACAAATATGGGTACAATAATAGATAATGTTATGATGATTGGAATAAAAACAGAATCTTTCTTTTTCATAATTTTATAGTTTTTTATTGAACAAAGAATTTATCAAACACATATACTATCTGGATAATCGGAAGATAAATGAAGGAAAATAGCATTATTCTTCTAGCTAAATTATCTTCACAACCTTTAAATAGTTTTATAGTTTTTATAGTAAAAGCTAATCCTAAAAACAAAATAATTATAGCTCCATATAATGAAAGTTTTAAGTCAACTATTATATTAAAAAAAGGCAGGATTGAAATAATCGTCATCAATATAGTTGTGACTAGTGCAATACCTGCAGCATACCTACCTTTCTTATTACCAAACATCATCTTAAATCCAGCTCTATTATAAGCATCTTCTTGAACCCAAACTATTGATATAAAATGTGGAAATTGCCAAAAAAATTGTATCGCAAAAAGGATTCCTGCTGCTATCCCAAAATCATTAGTTGCTGCTACAAAACCTAATAAGAATGGAATTGCGCCAGGAATTGCGCCAACTGCAATTGATAAAGGGGTTATTTGTTTTAATGGTGTGTATACAAGTACATATAATCCTATTGAAAGTAACCCAAAGAATGCCGGTTTTGACATTAAGCCAAAAAAACTATAATCTGGATTAATAAAGTTTAATAAATAAATACCTAATAAACCTATGAATAAAGAGAATATTAAAGCATGTAATAGGCTAATATTATTTTTTGGTAGTGGCCTAACTGCTGTTCTTTCCATTAATTTATCTTGTTCTCTCTCTAATATTTGATTAAGTCCATTTGCAGAACCGGTAACGAGAAAGCCTCCAACCGTTAAATAGAATAATTTTAATAAACTTATATCATCAACTCCTAAAAAGTAACCTGCTATGGATGAAAAAACAACTGTTAAGGATAGGCGAGCCTTTAATAATTGAATGTAATAAAATATAATGTTTTTCAACTTAAATGTAGATTAGCAAACTTGATCAAAACATTCTTTAAGATTATCAGCAATCATTTGAGCAGACCTGCCCTCAATATGATGACGCTCAATAAAATGGACTAACTTTTTTTCTTTAAAAACTGCAATAGAAGGAGAAGAAGGTGGGTATGGAAGCATATATTCTCTAGCTTTAGAAGTAGCGGTATTGTCTTGCCCAGCAAAAACTGTAGCAAAAACATCTGGCTTATTATCAAATTGCTTCGCCATCTTTACTGCAGGTCTTGCATTACCAGCCGCACATCCACATACAGAATTTACTATTAAAAGAACAGTGCCAGCTTCATTATCTAATAAATCTGAAACAGATTCTGGTGTTCTTAAAGACAAAAAACCTACCGAGGTTAAATCTTCTCTCATTGGTGCACACATTTCTTCAGGATACATATGTTTTTTTTTGCAAAAATAAGCTTATTTATCTTTTAGATTTAAAAAATTCAGTTAATAATTTTGAACATTCTGCATCTAATAACCCGCTCTCTAGTTGAGTCTTTGGGTGTAATATTTTCTGTGATAATCTAGCATGACCTTTTTTGATGTCTTTTGCTCCATATATTATCTTCTTTAATTTTGACCAGTAAGCAGCTCCAGCACACATTGTACATGGTTCTAAAGTTACATATAAAGTACACTCGTTCAAATACCTTCCGCCTAGAAAATTAGATGCTGATGTAAATGCCTGCATTTCAGCATGTGCAGTAAAGTCATTTAGATGCTCCGTTAAATTATGAGCTCTTGCAATTATCCTATTGCCACATTCAATAATTGCTCCAACCGGAACTTCATCCTTTAAAAGAGCTTTTCTTGCTTCTTTAATAGCTTCTTTCATGAAATAAGTTTCATTAAAAGGATTTATCTTCATTTGACAAATATCTGATTTTGTTTTGTAATTTCGCATATAAATATTTAAAGATGTTCAGAACACATAATTGTGGTATATTAAATATAAATAATATTGGAGAAAACGTAACTCTAAGTGGCTGGGTTCAGAAAATAAGGGATCTCGGAAAGATGACTTTTATAGATTTAAGAGATCGATATGGAATTACTCAATTAGTATTTAATATGGAAGTTGATAATGATTTGTCTAATAATGTTAGAAAATTAGGGCGTGAATATGTGATAAAAGTTGATGGAGTAGTTATCCAGAGATCTTCTAAAAATAAAAATATACCTACTGGTGATATTGAAATTGAAGTAGTGAAACTAGAGATTCTTAACTCTTCTAAAACTCCACCATTTACAATTGAAGATAATACTGATGGAGGAGATGATTTAAGAATGAAATATCGATATTTAGATATTAGAAGGAATCCAATAAAAAATAATCTGTTATTACGTGCAAATGTTTCATTTGAGACTAGAAAATATTTAAATAATCAAGGATTCTGCGAAATTGAAACTCCTTATCTTATCAAGTCTACACCAGAGGGAGCAAGAGACTTTTTAGTGCCTAGCAGAATGAATGAAGGGCAGTTTTATGCACTCCCTCAATCTCCGCAAACATTTAAGCAACTATTAATGGTCGCTGGAATGGATAAATATTACCAAATCGTAAAATGCTTCCGTGATGAAGACTTGCGAGCAGATAGACAGCCTGAATTTACTCAAATTGATTGTGAAATGTCATTTGTTGAACAAGAGGATATATTAGAGACATTTGAAGGATTAACTATTCATCTTATAAAAGCATTAAAAAATATAGAGCTTGTTAAATTTCCTAGAATGACATATGATGAAGCAATCAAAACATATGGAACAGACAAACCTGATATAAGGTTCGGAATGAAGTTTATTGAAATGAATACAGTCTGCAAAGGACATGGATTTAATGTCTTTGATAACGCTGAACTTATTGTTGCTATTAATGTAAAAGGTTGTGCAAACTATACAAGAAAACAGCTTGATACATTAGTAGATTTCGTGAAGACTCCACAAATAGGAGCAACAGGGCTTGTCTATTGTAAATACAATAATGACGGGACATCTAAATCGACAATAGATAAATTCTTTGATGAAGATTCAAAAAAAAGGTGGGCAAAAAAAGCTAATTGTGAATCTGGAGATCTATTATTAATTATGGCTGGGGAAACTAAAAAGACTAGAAAAGCTCTTTCTGCCTTAAGATTATATATGGGTGAAGAATTAGGATTAAGAAATCCTGATATTTTTGCTGCATTATGGGTTCTAGATTTTCCACTCCTAGAATGGGATGAAGAAATCAAAAGATACCATTCAATGCATCACCCTTTTACCTCGCCTAAAGAAAATGACATTACAAAACTAGATAACGACCCTTCTTCTGTAAGAGCAAATGCTTATGACCTTGTCTTAAATGGAAATGAAATTTGTGGAGGAAGTATAAGAATACATAATAAAGAGCTTCAACAACTAATATTTAAACATCTAGGATTATCTGAAATTGAAGCAAAAGAACAATTTGGATTCTTAATGGATGCCTTTGAGTTTGGAGCACCTCCACATGGAGGTATAGCATTCGGATTTGATAGGTTGTGTGCAATTTTAGGAGGTCAGGAAGGGATACGTGACTTTATTGCATTCCCAAAAAACAATTCAGGTAGAGATATTATGATTAATTCTCCATCGAATATTGATAAAAATCAATTAGAAGAACTGCATCTAAATATTAAAACTAAAAAATAATCACTTGTTATCTTTAATATTCCATTCAGCATAAGAAGTAGCTGTCTCAGAAAGAACAACCTTATAAAGCTCTACTTCTTTTGGTAATTTTTTTCTAATAGTTTCAGCAAAATCAGTGACTAAATTTTCAGAAGTGGGCTGATATGGCAAATAGAATACCTTATCAAAAGCTGTCAGATTAATTTCAGTATGTTTAGAATTTCCATTTAGAACTAAAGAATGGTCGTATTTTAACACAATCTCTGATTTAACAATTTTCTTGATAAAATCAAAATCCACTACCATGCCATCATGATTATGTCCTTTTTCATCTCTTTTTTTACCTTTAACACTTACCCAAAGTCTATATGAATGTCCATGAATATTCTTGCATAGACCATCATAACCATATAGTGCATGTGCCATTTCAAACTTAAACGACTTTGTTATTCTTATCATAATATTATTTTTTAAATGCTTTACTTAAATCTAACTTACGATGACTATGAAAACGTTTCTTATTTTTTCTTTTCTTACTTGTCATTTTTTGGATATCAGGAGGCATTTTAATAGCAGAGATACAATCTGGCTAACAGCACCCTTCATGTTCCTCTCGGCATTGCTCGCATTGGATAAATAGTAAGTTGCAATCAACATTCTTACAATTAATATGTGTATCAGAAGGAGAGCCACATTGGTGACAAGCACTTATTATTGTGTCGGAAATTCTTTCACCCAATCTTTCATCAAAAACAAAATTCTTACCTTCAAATTTATTTTCCAAGTTACTGTTTTGCTGTAATTGCCTCGCATAATCTATTATCCCTCCATGTAGTTGATTTACATTAACAAATCCATGATGTTTTAAGTAAGCAGATGCTTTCTCACATCTTATACCCCCAGTACAATAGAGTAAAATTTTTTTATTCTCTTTGCCACTTAATAGCTCTCTAACTTTAGGTAATTCTTCTTTAAATGTTTCAGTTTGAGGGCAAATAGCTCCTTTAAATCTACCTATCTCACTCTCATAGTGATTTCGCATATCTATAACTGTAGCCCCATTATCAATCGCATTATTCCATGAAACTGCATCTAAATGTTTACCAACATTACTGACATCATATTCATTTCTTTTTAAACCATCTGCTACAATTTGATCTCGAACCTTGATAGTTAATTTAAAAAAAGATTTCCCATCATCCTCAATAGCATATTTAAATCTCATTGCTTTAAATTCAGGATAAGAATTAATATTGCTAATAAAATCCTCCCAAGTATTTTCCGGTACACTTAATTGCGCATTAATACCTTCTTTTGCAATATATATTCTACCCAAAACAAATAAATCTTTCCATTCTAGATAAAGTTTATCTCTTAAAGAAATAGCATTTTTGATAGCAACATACCTATAGAAAGAAATTGTCTTTCTAGTAAATGGCTCTCGGTTAAGTCTTTTTTTTGCTTCATATTTACTTAACCTGTTAAATACTCCTTTCTTACCTCCGTTAGGATCCATCTATTATTTTTTTTACAAAGATACAAAAGCATTAATTTTTTTGACCAATCAATTAAGCAATTAATATTGCATTAATACTATATTTGTGCAAAATAGAAATTATTGTGAAAGATATTATTTTAGTGATTGGATCCTCTGGGCAAATTGGATCTGAACTTGTCATGAATCTTCGAGAAATTTATGGTTATGATAATGTAATTGCTTCTGATATTCGTAAACCATCTTCTTTAATAACATCATCTGGGCCATTTGAAATTTTTGATGTTTTAGATGAGATTCTTCTTAGAGAGATAGTAAAAAAACACAATGTAACTCAAGTCTATTTATTAGCAGCTCTTCTATCTGCTTCAGCCGAAAAAGACATTGAATATGGATGGAAATTAAATATTCGTTCGCATTCGAATGTATTGGATTTAGCTAAAGACAAACTAATTAAAAAAATTTTTTGGCCTTCATCAATCGCAGTATTTGGTCCAACTACCCCAAAAACAAACACTCCACAATATACAGTAATGGAACCAAATACTGTCTATGGAATTACAAACCAAGCTGGTGAAAGATGGAGCGAATATTATTTTAATAAATTTAATGTAGATATTAGGTCACTTAGGTATCCAGGACTCATTGGATGGAGAGCTAAAGCTGGAGGTGGAACAACTGATTATGCAGTTAATATTTTCCATGAAGCAATACAAAATAAAGAATACGAATGTTTCTTAAAAAATGATACTGCTTTGCCTATGATGTATATGCCTGATGCAATTAGAGCAACTATTGAATTAATGGAGGCTCCTTCAGATAAAATTAAAATTAGATCTTCTTATAATCTAGGGGGAATAAGTTTTACACCAGATGAAATAGCAAATGAAGTTAAAAAATTTATCCCAGATTTTAAGATGAAGTATAAAGTTGACTTTAGACAGGAGATAGCAGATTCATGGCCAAAAAGTATTAATGATGATTATGCAAAAAACGATTGGGGCTGGAAAGCAGAATATGATTTAAAAAAAATCACATCAGATATGATGATAAATCTGAAAACAGAATATAAAATAACCGGATAATGAGCAGAAATATCTATCTTTATAATACCCTTACAAAAGAAAAAGAACTATTTAAGCCGATACTAGAAAATCATGTTGGAATGTATGTATGTGGTCCTACTGTTTACGGTAACCCTCATTTAGGGCATGCTAGGCCAGCGATAACATTTGATGTGGTTTTTCGGTATTTAAAACATAGTGAATATAAAGTGCGGTATGTAAGAAATATAACTGATGCAGGTCATCTAGAAAATGATTCTGATGACGGAGAAGATAAGATTATTAAAAAAGCAAGACTAGAAGAGCTTGAGCCTATGGAGATTGTTCAGTACTATACATTAAGTTACCATAAAGCAATTGATAAATTAAACTGTATTAGCCCATCTATTGAACCAAGAGCAACTGGGCATATTATTGAACAGATTGAGATGGTAAAGAAAATTATAGATCGAGGATTTGCATACGAAGTTAATGGTTCTGTTTATCTAGATGTAAATAAATATAATAAGGAATTTTCATACGGAATTTTATCTGGCAGAAACCTAGAAGAAACACTGGAAGGAACTAGAATATTAGATAAACAGTCAGAGAAAAAAAATAATGTAGATTTCGCTATTTGGAAAAAAGCATCTGAAGAACATATTATGAAATGGCCTTCTCCTTGGGGATATGGATTCCCAGGTTGGCATATGGAATGTTCTGCTATGAGCGGAAAATACCTAGGTAAGAATTTTGATATTCATGGCGGTGGTATGGATCTTGTTTTTCCTCATCATGAGGCAGAGATTACTCAATCAAATGCTTGTAACAATTGTAATCCAGCAAACTATTGGATGCACAATAATATGATTACTATTGATGGGAAAAAGATGGGGAAATCTTTAGGCAATTTTATAACTCTAGAAGAATTCTTTACCGGAAATCATCCAAAAATAGAAGAACCCTATCCTCCTATGACTATCTGTTTTTTTATACTACAAGCACATTATAGAAGCACTTTAGATTTCTCCAACACTGCACTACAAGCAGCAGCAAAAGGATTTAAAAAGTTAATGTCAGCTATGACTTCTTTGCAGAAACTAGAAGCATCTGATGTCTCAACTTATAATGTAGATAATTTAAAAAAGAAATGTTATTCTGCAATGGATGATGATTTTAATACGCCAATTTTAATAGCTCACTTATTTGATGGGGTTAAAATAATTAATTCTGTTAAAGATAAAAAAGAGAAGCTTACATCAAATGATTTAGAAAAATTACGGAAGATATTTAATGTCTTTGTTAAAGAAATTCTAGGATTTAATGACAACAAAGAAGATAAAAATAATGATTTAAGTAATGAATTAATTGAATTAATCCTAGAACTAAGAAAAAATGCTAAGAATAATCAAGATTTTGATTCTGCAGATCTTATACGTGATAAATTAGAAGTATTAGGAATAGACATTAAAGATAATAAAGATGGAAGTAGTTGGGATTTAAAATAGATGTCTAAAATTAATCATATGAAATTAATAACATTATTTAAATTAAATAAGTTGCGAATATCTATTTTATTTACCTTCTTATCCTTAATATTCTATTCCTGTTTAATAGAGGATCAAAAAGATAATACACAGAAAGTAAATATTGAGGTCCCGAATTTTAGTCCTGATTCTGCTTATCATTTTATAGAAACCCAAGTTAATTTTGGTCCAAGAGTTATTAGTAGTAAATCATGGGAAAATTGTGCTATCTGGCTAGAAAAAGAGTTTAAAAAATATACTCCACATCTAATAATCCAAGAAGCTCCTGTTACGACATATGACGGAAAAAAGCATGTCTTAAAAAACTTTATTGCTTCTTTTTCTCCAGAGAAGAAAAATCGTGTTGTATTATTTGCACATTGGGATTCTAGACACATAGCAGACCATGATACTATTAATCAGGAAATGCCAATTCTGGGAGCAAATGATGGAGGAAGTGGAGTTGGGGTTCTATTAGAAATAGCCCGTATTCTTAAGGCAAATGAAACAAAAATTGGTGTAGATATTATCCTCTTTGATGCAGAAGATTATGGTCAGCCTGAAAACTCTGGATTTCCAATACAAAAAGATACATGGTGTCTTGGATCACAATATTGGAGCAAAAACTTACATAAGAAAAATTATTATGCTCGTTTTGGAATATTACTAGATATGGTTGGTGGAAAAAATGCTAAATTTTATCTAGAGGGTAATTCATCTTATTATGCAAAAAATATTTTAAAAAAAGTATGGAAAAAAGGCCATCAATTAGGTTATGAAAAATACTTCATTTATAAAGATAGTCCGGAAATAATGGATGATCATTTATATGTAAACTATTATGCAAATATCCCTACAATAGATATAATTGAATATGATCCTCTAACTGAAAATAACTTTAATAAACATTGGCATACCCATCAAGATAATATGGATAATATTGATAAAAGAACATTAAAAGCAGTTGGGAATACTATTCTTCATATAATATATAATGAATAATTTACTCACCACACCCCTCTATATATGTAATCTGAAAATCTATTACCTTTAGAGTGTCATCTTTCATGATACCTTCCATTATACATTCCATAGGAAAATATTCCATCTCACAAACCGCTAAATACAATTCAACTAACTTATCAGTCTCTTCATTTAGAAAAATAATATCCCATTCTTCTAAACTATTCTCATCCTTAAAAATATGCTGTCCCTCTCCATATACCCACCAACCAGTATATGTGATTTTACTCATCTGATTTACATCTTCTACTTTCATTTGACAAGATATAGTCAGTGCAACTAAATAAAATAGAATATATAATTTACTTGTTCTTGTATAAATATTATTGTCTAATTCGTGCAATATCATTTTAGCAAGATAAAAAATTAATAATTATTTTCTATAAAAATTCATCTGATCAATATATTCCCATGCTTTCTCTGGAATTAAGAAAGATACATCTTTACCTTCTTTTATTGCATCTCTTATAAATGAAGCTGAAACTTCCATTAAGGGTACATTATTAATTATATATATATTATCATGATAATTATGAAAATCATTACCTGGTCTAGGGTAAACATATACCGAAAATTCATCTAATATTTGTTTATAATTTTTCCACTTATGGATATTGTTTATGTTATCTGATCCAATAATAAGTGCAAATTCATGCATTGGATATTGTTCTTTAAGATATGTCAATGTATCAATAGTATATGACGGTGTTGATAAATTAAACTCAATATCTGATGCAACTAGTTTTGGATTATCCTCAACTTCCATCCTAATAATCATTAAACGATGATACTGGTCTAATAAACTCTCTTTTTCTTTATTCGGATTCTGTGGAGAAACTACAAACCAGACTTGTTGTAAATCAGTAAATTCAGTCATATAAGATGCTATTACTTTATGACCAATATGCATCGGATTAAAAGAACCAAAAAATAAGCCAATTCTCATAAAATAAATTTCTGAATTATTTCTTTTGCTTTATTACACGCAATATCAAAATCATCATTGAGTATTACTTCGTCAAATTTGTTACTTCTAGCGATCTCCTTCTTTGCTTTTTCTATTCTTCTACTTAAAGTTAATGTGTTTTCTGAACCCCTGGCCACCAACCTTTCTTTTAAAACAGAAAGCGAAGGCGGCATAATAAAAATAGATAAACATTTACTTTTATACTTCTTTTTAATTTTAATGCCACCTATTACATCTAAATCAAAGATAACTGTTTTCCCTTCTCCCCATATTCTATTAACCTCTGACTTTAATGTTCCGTAAAATTGATTTTTATATACCTCCTCCCACTCTAAAAAATCACCTTTTCTAATTCTTTCCTGGAAATTGTCGACAGATAAAAAATGGTAATCGACCCCATCAACTTCATTTATTCTCTTTGGTCTACAACAGGCAGAAATAGAAAATGAAAGCCGCTTAATTTCTCCTAATAAGAAGTTAACTATGGATGTTTTCCCTGCTCCAGATGGAGCTGATATTACAATAAGCTTATCCACTATAAAATATTTAATAACTGTTCTTTAACTTTCTCTAATTCATCTTTCATCTGAACAACTATCTTTTGCATATTATAATCAGATGATTTTGATCCTATTGTATTCACTTCCCTTCCAATCTCTTGCGCTATAAATGCTAATTTTTTTCCATTAGGAGAGTTAGTTTTCATTGTTTCCTTAAAATAACATAGATGAGCATCTAGCCTTACTTGCTCCTCTGTAATATCTTGCTTCTCTATATAATATATTAATTCTTGTTCTAATCTATTCTCATCTATTTTCATGCCTTCTATCGCTACTAATTTGTCATATAAAGATTTTTTAATTGTCTTAATTCTATTATTTGCATATGGTTTTAATTCATTCAGCAAATTACCAATAGATTCTATCCTTAACGAAATATCATGCTCTAGCTTATTCCCCTCAACAATCCTAAATTGCAATAAATCTTTGATTGCTATATTAATTCCTTCTATGATCTTATTCCACTCTTCTTTATCTGATTTTTCTTCATTCTTTATTAGAGCGTTAGGCATTTTTAATAAAGAAGCTAATGGATCATTAAAATTTAATCCTAACTCTTTTTCTATTCTCACTACTTGCTGATAGTATTTACTAATAACATTATTATTTAAGGTGAAATCTAAATTAGAATCTAGCTTTTCCCTCCAGATCGATAGCTCTATCTTACCTCTTTGTAATTTTTCTGAAAGCAACCTCCTAATAATAACTTCTTTCTCTCTATATATTGATGATATCTTTACTTTTGAATCTAATTGCTTTGAATTTAGTGATTTGATTTCTATAGAAATATTGATATTTTCTAGTTTAATTTCAGCTTTCCCATAGCCTGTCATAGATTGTATCATCTTATATTTTTTTTACAAATTTATGAAAGTTTATCTTTTTTATCCTTTAAGGAGCGAACACTTACTAAATAAACCCCAAAAAATATAAATATTGTTGCTGTAATTTTTTGAAGATCTAAGTTATCTACACCCCAATATATTGCAAAAAGTGTAGCAAAGATAGGCTGGAGATATATATAAATACTAACAGTAGTTGGACTCAATCTACTTAAAGCTGCTGAATTAAGTAGATATGCAATAAAAGTAGTGCATACAACTACAAAAATTATCTCAAAATATATATTGATTGGAATTATCCTCCATTCTACAGCGATTAAGTTATTATAACCAAATGGAAACACAAACAATAATCCAAAACTAAAAACATAAAACATTACAGTTACTGGATTGTACCTTTCTATCAATGGTTTAACAATAACTAGATATAAACCATAACTAGTTGCATTAATAAAGACAAATAAATTTCCTAATTGCGTATTTGAGGAAAAATTAAATTCACCACCTTTTAAAATCAATATGTAAGCTCCAATGAATCCTAATAATATTCCTGCAATCCTTCTTAATGTAAGTGTCTCATTAAGAATTATGAAAGAAAGAAATATTATTAAAATTGGATTAATTGTCATTACAATTGATGCGTTGATTGGGGTAGTTAAATTTAATCCTTCGAAAAATAAAAGTTGGTTAATTGCAACGCCAAATACACCACATATTGCAAAACGAAGGATATCTTTTTTCTGTATTTTTTCATTAACAAAAAATAAAAATAATGCTCCAAATAAGATTAGTGCTCCAATAACTCGTAATAATATAAATCCTGATGGCATTATATATTCTGGCATAACATCCTTTGCAAATGTATAATTAAGCGCATAAATTAGGTTTGCAGTTAATAATGCTAGATGTGCAAATAACGTTTTATTTATCATGTTGAATTTTAAACAAAAGTAAAATTAAATTATATAAATTTTGATAGATTTGCTTTGTATAAATTAAAGACAGAAACATATGAAATTTGGAACTAAAACTATCCATGCAGGGCAAGAAACTGATTCAGCTACTGGAGCCATTATGACTCCAATCTACCAAACTTCAACTTATGTGCAAACTACACCTGGAGAGCATAAGGGTTATGAATATTCAAGAACAGGTAATCCTACAAGAAATGCTTTAGAGCAGAATCTAGCATGTCTAGAGAATGGAACCTATGGGATAACTTTTGGGAGTGGGCTTGCTGCAATTGATGCAATTATAAAACTACTATCACCTGGAGATGAAGTGATCTCAACTAATGATTTATATGGTGGTACATATCGGATATTTACACAAATTTTTAAAAACTTTGGTATAAAATTTCATTTCATTAGTATGGATCAAACAGATAAGATCAGAAGCTTAATAAACCATAATACTAAAATGATATGGGTGGAGACTCCTACTAACCCTATGCTTAATATTATTGATATTAAAAAAATAGGAGAAATTTCAGAAGAAAAAAAAATAACTTTTGTTGTAGATAATACATTTGCAACCCCATATCTACAAAGGCCTTTAGATTTAGGAGCTGATATTGTAATGCATTCGCTTACAAAATATATGGGCGGGCATTCAGATATTGTAATGGGAGCAGCTATATGTAAAAATGAAAACCTAGCACAAAAACTTTATACAATACAGAACTCGTGCGGAGCTGTACCAGGACCGATGGATTCTTTTTTAGTTTTACGAGGTATCAAAACACTACATTTAAGAATGCTAAGACATTGTGAGAATGGGAAAGTCATTGCTCACTTTCTTAAAAAGAATAATAAAGTCGAAGATGTGTATTGGCCAGGATTAAATACACATCCAAATCATGAAGTTGCAAAAAAACAAATGGATAATTTCGGCGGTATGGTCTCATTTAATTTAAAAGGAAATAACCTAAAAGATGCCTTGAAAGTTGTGTCTAATACTCATTATTTTAAACTTGCAGAAAGTTTAGGTGGTGTAGAATCACTCTGTGGACATCCTGCAAGTATGACTCATGCAGCAATTCCTAAAAAAGAAAGAGAAAAGACAGGGGTAGTTGATTCCTTAATTAGATTAAGCGTTGGGATTGAAGATGTAGAAGATCTAGTAAGTGACCTTGAAAACGCTCTAAACAAGTTATAATTGAAAGATATAGCACTTATTACTGGTACAGGACGTGGTATTGGAAAAGCATTAGCTAAGTTACTACTTATTAATAATTATAATGTATATGGTTACTCACGATCAAATAGTATACAGCATAAGAATTTTAAATTTATTAAAACTGATTTAAGTAACCTAGAGTCAATTAAAAAAACACAGTTACCAAAGGTTGAATTGTCTAGTAAAATTTTAATGGTGAACAATGCAGCAACTATTGGAGAAATATTACCAATTAATATAAAGAGTGAACAAAATATTATTAATGAATATAATTTAAACATTATTTGTCCAACTATTTTAATTAAGAAATTTATTAATTCATATTCAAATAATAAACTATTAATTAACATATCTTCTGGTGCTGCAAATAAAGCAATGCCGGCATGGACAACATATTGTGCTACAAAGAGTGGTTTAGATATGTTGACTAAAGTAATAACAGAAGAGAAGCATAATAATCTAAAAGCATTTTCTATCTATCCAGGAGTAGTAGATACTGATATGCAGAAAAATATAAGAACATCAAAAAAGAAATATTTTCCATTACAACAAAAATTTATAGATTATTACAAAAATAATGAACTATTAACTACAAATAACGTTGCACATAAATTACTTCAAATTATTAAAAAAAGTGATGATTATTCGGAAAATATTATAAATCTAAGGGAACTATAATAATTGTTTATTAAAAAGACTCATTTCTAATCAATATCAGCTATTATTCATTGATTATCAGTTAGTTAAGGGGTGTTACTATTTTTAACAATAAAATGTTAAAAAAGGAGACTATTTTTTAACCATTAATTTATACAAAACAAATGTATACTATTGATTATCAATTATTTAAATTTATATCACTTCAATTTAATTTCTTGAATTCATAAAACAGAGATTTGTATAAAATTACTAATAAAACTATTAAATAATAGATATATCCATTATGTTTGGGGTAGTATTAACCAAAAAATTTTTAATTATGGACAATGTTTTTAAAATGCTTAACGGATTCTTAAAAGGTTTAATGGGGTTAGTTTTTACCGTATTAGGTCTTGGTGTTGCGGTTGAAATCCTTTTAGGAGGAGGCGCAATGTTTGGAATCACTGTTATTGACAATGTGATGAATGTACTTAATGCTCTTGGAGGGTCTGGATTTGCTGGACTTGTTGGAATTTGTGTTCTATTGAGCTTGTTAAACAAGTAGTATTCTTTTTAAATTAATAAAATAGCCCCTTCTGGGGCTATTTTATTTTAACGACAAATTTTGTTAATTCATAATTATAGTTTAAGTTTGGTGAATATTTATAATGTTAAATTATGGAAAAACTTTTCAAACATATAATAGAAATCCTTAAAAAGGCAATTACACTTTCTTTATATTTCCTTTGTTTAGGGATTATTGTACAACTTCTTATTGATGATAAAATACTAGGTTGGGACCCTATTGGAAATATTCAAGACGCAGGCAGCTCATTTGTTGGAGTAGTAACACTGGTTGTTATGTATTGTTTATTTATTCAAAATAGAAAATAAAACACCTTACTAGTGAGCTTCTAACCAGTTAACGCCAGCCCCACAATCAACAATAATAGGAACATTTAGTTTAACCGCATTTTCCATCTTATATATAACTAAATCTTTGAGTATATTTTCTTCTTCTTTATACATGTCAAATACTAGTTCATCATGAACCTGTAATAACATTTTAGATTTTAGTCCCTGCTTTTCGATTTCAGATTGTACATCAATCATTGCCTTCTTAATAATATCTGCAGCTGAACCTTGGATAGGAGCATTAATAGCATTACGCTCTGCCATAGATCTAAGCATACCATTTCTAGAATTAATATCACTTAAGTATCTTCTCCTGCCAAGAATAGTCGTAACGTACCCATTATCTCTTGCATTCTTAATTGACAAATCCATATACTCTCTTACTTTAGGGAATTCTGTAAAATAATCATCAATTATATTTTTTGCCTCAGTTCTACTAATGCCTATATTTCTGGATAAACCAAATGCAGATATTCCATAAATAATCCCAAAGTTAACTGATTTGGCATTAGACCTCATCTCTTTGGTTACTTCTGAAATTGGAACTCTATATACTTTAGCAGCAGTTGCTATATGAATATCAACTCCTTCATTAAACGCTTTAAGCATTGCAGCATCACTACTCAATGATGCCATTATCCTAAGTTCAATTTGTGAATAATCTGCAGCTAGTAAATTAAAAGTTGTACCTCTTGATATAAAAGATTGTCTAATTTTCTGACCTCTAATAGTTCTAATAGGTATATTTTGTAAGTTTGGGTTAACCGAACTTAACCTTCCAGTAGTTGCTACTGATTGATTAAAGGTAGTATGTATTCGATTAGTATCCTTATTAATTAACTCCGGTAATGCAAGCACATAAGTGGAAAGAAGTTTCTTGATCTCTCTATATTCAACAATCTTCTTAATAATCGGATGCTTTTCTCTTAATCTTAATAATGTTTCTTCAGAAGTTGAGAACTGTCCTGATTTTGTTTTTTTAGCATCTTTCTCTAGTTTCATCTTTTCAAATAGGATATCCCCCAATTGCTTTGGAGACGCAATATTAAATTCTTGTCCTGCGTAATTAATTATATCCTCACTAATACCTTCTATCTCATGAGAAAGTATTTCTGCATATCTATATAATCCCTTTTTATCTAAAGTAATCCCATGCATTTCCATCTTTACTAAAACTTTTATAAGCGGCATCTCAATATGAGTAAAAAGATTTAAAACTCTTTTATCTTTCATTTCAGTATTAAAAAATATCTGAAGTTTCCATAATGCATATGCTTTATCAATAAAAAATGATGATAATTTATCTAATGGAATCTCGGCTATGTCTATTTTTAACTTGTCCCTCTTAATTAAATTATCTATACTACGGATACTGAAATTAAGATAGGTTTCTGATAAAAGCTCGATATCATGTCTCATGTCAGGACGTAAAAGATAATGCGCAATACTAATATCAAATAAATCAGACCTAACCTCAATACTTTTTCTAGATAATACCTTTAATTGAAACTTTAAATCTTCTCCAATCAACATAATTCCTTCTTTAGATAATAAAACATCAAGTAACGTGATTAGTTCACTTTCTTTTAGAAAAATAAAGCTTGGATTTTCCTTATCACAACATAACGATATTCCTAATACTTCCGCTTTCATATAATCATTCGTACTACAAAATAATTGAATCGCAATTTTTTGGCTTTTAATTAAAGACTTAACAAGCTCATTAGCGTTATAAAAATCTTTAATAACATTATAGTTATTATATGAATTCTTTAAAGAATTGTTTTTATTTTCTTCCAAGGCAAAAAGATCCATTTGATTACCTTTCTTTAAACTAATCTTCTTTTGATTAGTACTAGTTTCTTTTTTAATTCTATCGCCTAAAGATAGTACTCGAGGTAATAATGCACGAAACTCTAATTCCTCAAATAAGGATCTTATAGCATCCTTATCCTTATTCTCTAATCTAAGGTCCTTTTCACAGAAATCTATTGGCACATCGGTAATAATTGTAACTAATTTTTTAGACTCTATAGCAATCTCTTTAGAAACTTCTACATTTTCCCGCATCTTTCCTTTAAGTTTATGTGTATTAGCTAATAAACCTTCTACGCTCCCAAATTCAGCAATAAATTTCTGTGCAGTCTTTTCTCCAACCCCGATAATACCTGGAATATTATCAGCAGCATCTCCCATCATTCCTAAAAAATCAACTACTTGACTTACACTTGTTATCTTAAACTTCTTTAATACCTCGTCTACACCCCATATTGTTGTTGGTTGCCATTTATTTCCTGGGCGATACATAAAAATATTATCACTAACTAATTGTGCAAAATCTTTATCTGATGTCATCATATAAGTTTGAAATCCTTCTTTTTCAGCTTTCTTTGCTAAAGTTCCAATCACGTCATCTGCTTCAAATCCATCCATAAATAATTTCTTAATATTCATTGCGTCTAATAGTCGATCTATATAAGGCAATGCACTAATTATTCCCTCTGGCATCGGCTCTCTATGAGCCTTGTATTCAGGAAAATCAATATGTCTTTGTGTAGGCTTTTTAGTGTCAAAAACAACTGCTATATGGGAAGGTTCTTGCTTATTAATTAACTCAATTAATGAATTTGTAAAACCAAAAATAGCAGATGTATTTAATCCCTTTGAATTAATTCTTGGGTTCTTAATAAATGCAAAATAAGCTCTGTAGATTAAAGCAAAAGCATCTAATAGAAATAACTTTTTATTATCTTGCATAATAGGTAAAAGTACAATTTTTTATGAAAAAGATCTTTCTTTAATCTTTCTTTAATCTTTAAATTATGAATTATAAAATTATTCTTAACACTATAAAAATACCACTTATATTTATAATAATCATGTGGGTTATAAGGTTTGTTGAGTACTATTCTCAAATATCTTTATATTCTTTTGGAATATTCCCTAGATCGTGTAATGGGCTAATAGGGATTATGACATCTACGTTTATTCATATAGACTTCTCACATCTTATAAATAATACATATCCCTTAATTATTCTTGGTAGTCTACTATCTTATTTTTACGAAAAAAAAGCATTTGAGATATTTTTCTGGCTTTTTTTTAGTTCAAATTTATTGCTCTGGTGTATTGGTAGAGCTAACTATCATATAGGCGCAAGTAGTTTTGTCTATGCTATAGCTAGTTTTATATTTTTTAGTGGTCTAATAAAAAGAAAAACTAGACTCTCTTTTGTATCACTAATAGTTGTTTTCTTGTATGGGTCAATGATTTGGGGTATTTTTCCTCAATCTCATAATATCTCATGGGAAGGACATATAGCAGGTTTTTTTTCAGGAATTTTATTGTCACTATTCTATAGAAATAATGGTCCAAAACAAAAGAAATATCAGTGGGAAATAGATGAAGAGCTAGAAGATATTAAATAATAATAGTTTTGAACTTTAATAAGCCTTTATCTAAAGAGTTAATAGTCTTATTTAATAACACCCCAATTAGATGTGAACCAGATTCTTTCGTGAACATAGTATAGAAACATTTTCGTTATTATCTCTATTGAAAACATAGAGATTGCTACTTCAGATGCTCCATCAGTATTACCAAAAAGCATAAAATAAACAATATATACTAAAGCTATAGTGTCAATTGCCCCTACAAGTCTCCAGCTAATTGTTTTAATTATATGTCTTATTCTTTGACGAGATGCAACAAAATTAAGCTTATACCATATCCTTTCATGAAAATAATATAAAATTGTCTTTGTAACTAGTTCAAATACTGCAATAAAAGAAGCAGCTTCTGTAGCGCTATCTTTTCTCTCTCCGAAATAATAAACAAGTATGAAGCTAATAATCCAAGTATCAACTGTTCCAATAATTCTCCAGCTAATAGTTTTAGCAAAATGTCTCTTTCGAGCTATCTTGGGCTTTTTATTATTAAACTTATCTCTCATATTATTTTAATGCAATTATAAATAATTTTTAAAAAAATAGAATTGCTAATTCTATAAAGAAGCCTATAATGAACCCACAATAAATCTGATTCAAATTATGTGCATTCTCATTAATCCGTGAATATCCAACTAGTCCTGCTGAAAATAATAAAATAATTATTAAGCTAATATATCCACCTAGCAAGAAATTAAGCGCACAGAAAACACCTACTAAACCCCCGATTCCCAACATATGTAAAGAGATCTTCCAAAAATTAGAAATAATAATAGCAATGAATAAAATAAGCATTGCCCCAAGAAAAAGTCTAATGATAAGATAATGAGCTTGAATTGTTACCAACAAGTTAAATAGTATATAATACCAACCAACTGCAAAGAGAAGTGGCCATCTCCTTTCTTCCTTATTATCCATATATAAGGAGTTTATAACTTTAATCTTTTTTAGAATTAAAATACTTAATATAGGAAGTAATAATGTAAATATTATAATTAATTCAATAATTTGTTTTTTTTGAGAAATAGTAGTGAAATCTGAAAAATATGGCACCAACATAAAAAGTAAAAACACTGAATATGTAGGTATAAAAATAGGGTGAAATATAAAAGAAATAATTTTTGATATTTTCATTATAACATTCTTCTTAATCTAGAGACGGGGATTCTAAGTTGCTCTCTATATTTTGCTACTGTTCTTCTAGCAATATTATACTCATTTTCTCCTAACATTTCAGATAATTGTTCATCAGTAAATGGTTCTTGTTTATTCTCATTATCTATAATTTCCTGCAGCTTTGACTTAATCTCTTTAGTAGATATCTCTGTCCCATCATCCTTTCTATATGCTTCTGAAAAAAGATCCCTTAAAAGAAATGTTCCAAAAGATGTTTCTACGTATTTACTATTACTTACCCTAGATATAGTAGAGATGTCCATTTTAACAATCTCTGCTATATCCATTAAAATCATTGGCTTTAAATCTTTCTCGTCTCCACTCACAAAAAAGTTATTTTGGAATTCTAAAATTGCTGACATCACCTTATATAATGTGTTTTCACGTTCCTTAATAGCCTCTGCAAACCATTGAGCAGATTCTATTTTCTTTGATATAAATTCTTTTGCTGTTTTATCATTTGTTTCCTCCAGCATCTTTTTATATGTTTTACTTACGACAATCTTCTTGTTTTCTTTATTTAACTTTAATACAAGTTGATTATCGTAAAGAGAAACCGTAAAATCTGGAATTATATATCCTGATGAAACAGCAGCATGTGAAAAATTAGCCCCAGGATTTGGTGTTAATTTACCTACTTGAATATAAATCTCCTTTAATTCTTTTTCACTTATTTCAGATTTCTTGATTATTAACTCAAAATTTTTCTTTGTAAAAGGTTCATAAAAATTCTTCAACACATTTAACGTATTATTAATAATCTCATTTGGTTTTTTTGATCTCAACTGTATTACAAGACATTCCTGTAGATTTCTAGCTCCTACACCAAAAGGCTCCAATTTCTGAATCTTAGCAAGTATATTTTCTAGTTTTCTATTAGAAACTTCAAGACCTACGTTTAATAAAATATCATTCTCTATTATATACAAATCTCTTGTAAGAAATCCATTTTCATCTAAACATCCAATAATATACTCGGCTATATCTTGCTCTTCTTTATCCAAATCAAGATGAAGAAGTTGTTTTAATAACGATTCATAAAGAGTTTCTTCTTTCTCTGGTATTAATGTCTGATTATAATCTAATATACTACCTCTATAAGATTGCTGTTCCTGTATATCATCTTGTTCCTCTGGTAATGTTTCTTCTAATGCAGGATTTTTTTCTATTTCTTCTTCAATTCTATTATCTATTGATGATAAAGGAATCTGTAAAAGTCCCAGGAATTGAATTTGCTGAGGAGAAAGTGTTAACTTCTGTTTTTGATGTAGTCTTAACTTGTTCATATTTAAAACTCCGCATTATGCGGTGTTCTTGGAAAAGGAATTACATCACGAATATTTTTCATACCTGTAATAAACATCATTAATCTTTCGAAGCCCAAACCAAAACCAGAATGAATACACGTTCCAAACCTTCTAGTTTCTGTATACCACCATAACTCCTCTCTATCTATTTCCATCTCTTCCATACGTTTTTCTAATTTATCTAAATCATCTTCTCTCTGAGAACCTCCAATAATCTCGCCTATTAGAGGAAATAAAATATCCATTGCCCTTACTGTTTCGCCATCATCATTTTGTTTCATATAAAAAGCTTTGATGTTTTTAGGGTAATCTGTAATTATTACAGGTTTTTTGAATTGCTTCTCTACTAAAAATCTTTCATGCTCTGATTGTAAGTCAGAGCCAAATCCTTCTATAATATAATTAAATTTCTTTTTCTTATTTGGTTTTGAATTTTGTAGAATTTCTATTGCCTTTTGATATGTTATTCTCTCAAAATCATTATTAATAACAAAGTCTAAACGTTCAATTAATCCCATTTCCGAACGATATTCTTTCTTTAATTTTTTTTCTTCCTCGATTAATCTATTATGTAAAAAATCTAAATCATCAGAATTATTATCGATACAAAACTGAATACAGTATTTCAAAAACTCTTCTGCTAAATCCATATTATCATTTAGATCCGCAAAAGCAACCTCAGGCTCAATCATCCAAAATTCAGATAAGTGTCTAGATGTGTTGGAATTTTCAGCACGGAAAGTAGGTCCAAAAGTATACACTTGCCCTAGAGCTAATGCAGCTAATTCTGCCTCTAGCTGACCAGAAACTGTTAAATTGGTTTTACATCCAAAGAAATCTTGAGTGTAATCAATTTTACCATCTTTATTTATTGGAATCTGATCTAAATCAAAGTTTGTAACATGAAACATTTCTCCAGCCCCTTCAGCGTCAGCACCTGTTATAATTGGACTATGTATATTAAAAAATCCTTTGTCATGAAAGAACCTATGAATTGCAAAAGTAAGGGAGTGTCTTATTCTAAAAACTGAAGAGAAAGTGTTCGTCCTAAAACGTAAATGAGCTTTCTCTCTTAGAAATTCCAATGAATGTTTCTTTGGTTGCAACGGATATTTTTCTACATCTGAATCGCCAAGTATTTCTATCTTTTTAGCAAGAACCTCTACTGATTGTTTAGTTCCTTTTGAAACTATCAGATCGCCTTCTACACAAATACATGCACCTGTAGTTATTCGTTTAATTAATTGATCTTTAAAAATACTTGTTTCAGCAACTATCTGTATATTATTAATAGTAGAACCATCGTTCAATGCTATAAAACTTATACTTTTACTTCCTCTCCTAGTCCTAACCCAACCCTTTATTCTTACTTCTTTTTTTTCTCCTTCTAACTCTAAAATTTCTTTAATTTTCATTCTTTAAAAATTAACTTTATAATATACAAAGGTAATAATTTGGTCATTTAAATAGCTAGATGAAAAAGAATAATCTTTTTACTTAATTTTCTATCTTTGCCTATAGTTGATTAATAATATAACTTAAACATGAGTAAATATCAGCAAGGAGATTTGTTAAAAGAAATTAATTCCCCTATTGAATTAAGGAAATTGAAAAAACATCAATTACCAATTCTAAGTCAGGAATTAAGACAATATATAATAGATATTGTCTCTGAAAAAGGTGGACATTTAGGAGCAAGTCTAGGTGTTGTTGAGCTTACTATTGCAATCCATTATATATTTAACACTCCTTATGATCAGCTTGTATGGGACGTTGGTCACCAAGCATATGGGCATAAAATACTAACAGGAAGAAAAGATGATTTTCATACTAATAGAATCTATAAAGGAATTAGCGGATTCCCAAAAAGAAGTGAGAGTAAATATGATACTTTTGGTACAGGACATTCATCAACTTCAATATCAGCTGCCCTAGGAATGGCAGTTGCCTCAAAACATAAAGGAGAGGATAAAAGACAACATATTGCAGTAATTGGAGACGGTTCAATGACAGCTGGAATGGCATTTGAAGCCTTGAATCATGCTGGAATTGAAAATTCTAATTTATTAGTAATTCTAAATGATAACTGTATCTCAATTGATCCTGCTGTTGGGGCATTGAAAGAATATCTCACAGATATTTCTACTTCTATAACTTATAATAAATTAAGAAATAAGATTTGGAGAATACTAGGAAAGATAAGTAAATTTGGTCCTAACGCTCAAAAAATAGCCCAAAAAATCGAGGGAGCTATAAAATCAACCCTATTGGGAGAAAGTAATTATTTTGAATCTCTAAATTTTCGATATTTTGGTCCAATTGATGGGCATGATGTCGAACATCTTTCATCTGTTCTAAAAGATATTAAAAATATCCCAGGGCCTAAAATACTTCATTGCCTAACTAAAAAAGGAAAAGGTTATAATCCAGCAGAAAAAGGATGTGCTACAAAATGGCATGCTCCAGGTCTATTTGATAAAGAAACAGGCAAAATAATTAAAAAGAAACAAGAAGAAAAAAGTCCGCTGAAATATCAAGAGATTTTTGGAAAAACTATTGTTGAATTAGCAAAAGAAAATAATAAAATTATAGGTGTAAGCCCTGCTATGTTAAGTGGAAGCTCTCTGAATTTAATGATGGAGGCAATGCCTGAAAGAACATTCGATGTAGGTATTGCTGAACAACATGCTGTTACCTTTTCTGCAGGAATGGCGACACAAGGTTTAATTCCATTCTGCAATATATATTCGTCATTTATGCAAAGAGCATACGATCAATTAATACATGATGTAGCATTACAAAATCTTAATGTTATTTTCTGCCTAGATAGAGGAGGCCTGGTAGGTGCTGATGGAGCTACTCATCATGGATCCTACGACATTGCATATCTTAGATGTATTCCTAATATGATTATATGTGCTCCAATGAATGAACAAGAGTTGCGTAATATGATGTACACAGCACAACTTAAAGAAAATGGGCCATTCTCTATTAGATACCCAAGAGGAAATGGTGTGATGAAAAACTGGAGAACCCCTTTTAAAAAATTAGAAATTGGTAAAGGAAGGGTTATCAAAGAAGGAAATCAAATAGCAATACTTAGTATTGGTCATCCTGGTAATTTTGTAGTTGATTCTATAAGTGAATTTAATGATATGGGGATAAGTATTGCTCATTATGATATGAGATTTGTAAAGCCTATAGACGAGAAATTACTTCATAAAATATGTCGAAAATTTGACAAAATAATAACTTTAGAAGACGCTTGTATAAAAGGAGGATTTGGTTCAGCAATTTTAGAATTCATAAGTGATAATAAGTATCATCCTGAAGTTGTCAGATTAGGAATACCTGATAAATTTATAAACCATGGGACTCAAAAAGAGTTGAGGGAAGAGTGTGGGTTTGATAGAAATGCTATTATATCAGCCGTTTCAAATATCGTGAAAAATAATAAAATTGCACAAGTAATTTAATTATATTTCAAAATTATCTAAAAATTTAGTCGTATAATTTCCAGATCTAAAATCCTTATCCTTCATTAGTTTCTGATGGAACGGAATGGTAGTCTTGACTCCTTCAATTATAAATTCTTCTAAAGCTCTCTCCATCTTAGAAATTGCTTCATCTCTAGTCTGTGCGACTGTAATTAGTTTAACAATCATAGAATCATAAAATGGCGGTATTATATAATTTGCATATACGTGAGTATCTATACGTACACCATGACCGCCTGCCGTATGTAAATTAGTGATCTTCCCTGGACTTGGTCTAAAATCATTATAAGGATCTTCTGCATTTATTCTACATTCAATTGCATGTAATTTTGGCTCATAGTTCTTCCCTGATATAGGGATTCCTGCCGCAACTTTTATTTGTTCTCTTACTAAATCATAATTAATAACCTCTTCAGTAATAGGATGCTCAACCTGGATACGTGTATTCATTTCCATAAAATAAAAATTTCTTCTATTATCAACTAGAAACTCAACAGTCCCAACTCCTTCATATTTTACAGCTTCTGCCGCCTTTATAGCAGCTTCTCCCATTTCTTTTCTTAATTTTTTTGTCATAAATGGAGAGGGAGTTTCTTCCATTAATTTCTGATGCCTCCTCTGAATTGAACAGTCTCTTTCGGATAAATGGCATGCTTTTCCAGAACTATCTCCAATTATCTGTATCTCAATATGTCGTGGATCTTCAATAAACTTCTCCATATACATAGCGTCATTACCAAAAGCCGCTTTAGATTCTTGTCTTGCGCTATCCCATGCCTCCTGCAAATCCTCCTCTTTCCAAACTAATCTCATACCTTTTCCGCCACCACCTGCAGTTGCTTTAAGCATAATTGGATAAGTATATTCTTCTGCTAATTTCCTGCAATTATCAAAATTTTTAATTATACCTTTAGATCCAGGAATAGTAGGGACTCCTGCTTTCTTCATTGTTTCTTTTGCAGAAGCTTTATCTCCCATATTCTTTATCATTCTTGGGGAAGCTCCAATAAATTTAATTCCATTTTCACTGCATATTTTAGAGAAATTAGCATTCTCTGCTAGAAATCCGTAACCAGGATGAATAGCATCAGAATTAGTAATTTCAGCTGCAGCAATTATATTAGGGATATTTAGATATGAATCAGCGCTTGAGCTAGGACCAACACAGACAGCTTCATCCGCAAAGCGAACATGTAAACTTTCAGCATCTGCTTTTGAATAAACTGCAACTGTTTTTATCCCCATCTCTTTACATGTCCGTATAACCCGTAAAGCTATTTCACCTCGATTGGCAATTAAGATCTTTTTAAACATATTGATTGTTGATTTTTATGAAATTAAGATGGATCAACTAGAAAAAGTGGTTGATCAAATTCAACTGGTGTATTGTCATCTACTAGAACCTTTATAATCTTTCCGGATACTTCAGCTTCAATCTCATTAAATAACTTCATAGCTTCAATAATACAAATTACACTACCATCCTTTATCTCATCACCTACATTTACAAAAGGATCTTTTTCTGGACCAGAACTTCTATAGAAAGTTCCAATCATAGATGCTCTTATAGTTATATACTTATCCTGATCCTCTTCAGCTACTGCATCTTTATCAACTGGTTTTGGTTGATCATCTAATTGAATAGCTGGTTCTGGAATCACTTGTATTGGATTTGAACCTTGTTGAATAATAGTTACAGGCTCATCTGTTTGACCCCTCCTCTTCTTTGGTGGTGATTTTATTGAAATCTTTACACCCTCAAATTCTAAATCTACTTCAGTAGCTCCAGATTTTGCAACGAACTTTATCAAGGCTTGGATCTCTTCTAAAGTCATTTTTTTATTCATCTTATTATCTATTTATATTACAAAAGTAATTATTTATTTGAATCGTATGCCCATTTTAAATATATCGCTCCCCATGTAAACCCGCCACCAAAAGCAGCAAGAATAATATTATCACCTTTATTTAGCTGATTTTCCCATTCCCATAAACATAATGGTATAGTCCCATTTGTAGTATTTCCATACTTTTCTATATTTAACATAACTTTATCATCTCCAACTCCCATTCTTCTTGCAGTTGCATCTATTATTCTTTTGTTAGCCTGATGTGGCACTAACCATGCAACATCATTAGGGTTTAAATTATTTTTTCTCATAATTTCAGCTGAAACATCAGCCATTGATTTTACAGCTGCTTTAAAAACAGGTTGTCCATCCTGAAATACATAATGTTCCCGAGCTTCAACAGTAAGATGACTAGCAGGCTTAACAGATCCCCCAGCTTTTATATGAAGAAAATCCTTTCCTGAACCATCACTCCTTAATATAGCATCCTGAATGCCTAACCCTTCATTTGAAGATTCTAACATAACAGCTCCCGCACCATCACCAAAAATTATACACGTAGCTCTATCCTGATAATCAATAATAGACGACATTTTATCAGCACCAACAACAATTATTTTTTTGTATGTTCCTGTCTCAATAAATTTAGACGCTGTTGATAAAGCATATAAGAATCCTGAACAAGCCGCCATCAAATCATATGCAAATGCGTTACTAGCACCAACCTCATCTGCAATAATACAAGCATTAGATGGAAAAATCATGTCAGGAGTAGCTGTTGCGCAGATTATTAGATCTATATCTTCTGCTAAAATATTTGTCTTCTTTAAAAGACCCTCTACTGCCTTAATTCCTAGAAAAGAAGACCCTAACCCCTCTTCTTTTAATATTCTTCTTTCTTTTATACCTGTTCTTGATATAATCCATTCTTCATTGGTATCAACATATGTTTCAAGTTCTTTATTAGTCAAAACATAATCAGGTACATATCCTTCAATTCCTGTTATTACTGCTCTTGTCTTTGTCATCAGTTTAATGTTTCTTTAATTTTATCATTTAAATCTGCCTCAATTATATCTTTAGTTAAGAGTATCATATTCTTTATAGCAATCTCATTAGATATTCCATGACCAATAATCACCGGTTTATTTAACCCTAGGATTGGTGTCCCTCCATAATTTTCATAATTAAATCTACTGAAATAATCGTCAACTAAGCCTCTTTTACTCATAATTGAATAAAAACCTTCAGCCTGTTTTAGTACTATATTACCAGTAAAACCATCTGAAACAATTACATCTACATCTGTATTAAATATATCTCTACCTTCAATATTACCTTTAAAATTAAAATCAGGATTTTTATCCATCATCTGATATGCTGCCTGTGTTAACAAATTACCTTTTGTTTCTTCTTCCCCTAAATTAAGTAATTTAACTTTTGGATTATTGATCCCACATACATATTTAGAAAAAATAGATCCTAATATTCCAAATTGATATAAAACATCTGGTTTACAGTCAGCATTAGCGCCTACATCTAATAATACAACCACACCGCCATCTTCCCTTGGTAATAGCGTAGAAATCACTGGACGTAATATGCCGTTAACAGCTTTTACAGTATATAAACCCCCTACAAACATCGCTCCAGTATTTCCTGCAGAAGATAATCCATCAATATCCCCTTTTGACAAATATGAAAACGCTTTTGAAATTGATGAATCTGGCTTTTGTTTAAATGCCTTTGTAGGATGTTCCCCCATCTCAATAATATCAGTACAATTAATAATTGTAAACTTATTATAATCTACTTTATATTTTCTTAAATAGAATTTTATCTTAGATATTTCACCAAAAAGTACAATTTGAGTACTTGCAGAAATTTCATCAAGCGCAAGAATTGCTCCTTGAATAATCTTTTCAGGAGCAAAATCACCTCCCATTATATCGACCCCTATACGCATTATTTAGAAAGTTGTAGTTTTTCCATAAAGGCCATAAAACTACAAAATAAATATAATCTAAACCTTAGCTTCTTTAGCAATAGCCTGTTTACCTCTATAGTGCCCACACTCTTCACAAACTCTGTGGTATAATACTGGGTTCGAACAATTAGGGCAATTGTACATTGTAGAAGAAGATGCTTTGTAGTGAGTTCTTCTTTTATCTCTTCTTTGTTTTGATATTTTTCTTTTTGGATGTGCCATTTTATATTTCTTTTACTTTATTTTTTTTAATACTTCCCATCTATGATCTGTATCCTTATTATTTTTTGTAGCATATTGATGTAAAAGGTTAAGCATTTCCACATCACATTCTCCATCACTTTGTTCATCATTCTTATGTGATATTCTACTAGGTATAGAGAGATTTATCATTTCAAAAATTAATTGATCTAAATTTAGTTGATATTGGTTTGGCATTATATAAATTATTTCATCTATACTGTCAATCTCACTATTACTTTCTTTTAGAATAAAATTTAAAGTAATTGATATCGGACAGATTATTTTTTTTGCACAATAGTCACATAATAAATCTTTTATATCTCCTTCAATGTTTATTGTGAGCCTTTTATCTATACCTTTTAAAGAAAATAATGTTTCTACAGTAAATCTTCCTGATTTAACATGTGATTCCTTATATGCTTCAAAGAACTTATCCTTTATCTCAAAAACCTGCCTATGCTCACCATCCTTAATCCCAGCAATTCTTATTTGATTTATCGGCATAACTTTTGTTTCCTCAATAAGGATAGCAAAAATAGTGTTTTCTTTTATTAGTTTTAAGTTTGTAAACCTATTTTTTTTGTGAATTAGATACTAATAATGGATTAGATGTTAATCTTTTATATTCTTCTCGCTTTTTATATATTTCACATGCTAAATATATAGCATTCCTAAATGATGACTCATCAGCACAATTTTTTCCTGCAATATCATAAGCTGTACCATGAACAGGAGAAGTTCTTACAATGGAAATTCCAGCGGTGTAATTAACCCCCTCTTTAAAAGAAAGAGTCTTGAAAGGGGTAAGTCCTTGATCATGATACATTGATAAGATGCCATCAAAATTCTTTAAGTTTTCTTTAGTAAAAAAACTGTCTGCAGGATAAGGTCCAAAGGCTAAAATATTCCCCTCTTGAGCGTCTTTTATAGAGGGAATAATGATCTCTTTTTCTTCTTTACCTAACATCCCATCCTCCCCAGCATGTGGATTTAAACCAATAATAGCAATTTTAGGTTTCGAAATACCAAAATCTTGTATCAAAACACTAGACAATTGTTTTATTTTATTTACCAACTTGTCTTTTGTAATGATATTAGGGACATCTGAAAGTGGCACATGACCTGTTACAAAAGCTATTCTCATTTCATCAGAAATCATTATCATTATAGGGTCTCCATTAAATTTATCCCCTAAAAACTCTGTATGACCTATAAATGAGGGCTCGTTTACTTTTATATTTGATTTATTTATTGGAGCTGTAACTAAAACATCTACTAATTTGTTTTTTATTGCATCTGTTGCTTTTGTTAAAGATTTCAAAGCATATTTTCCTGAAATAATAGTAGGCTCTCCTAATTTAATCTCTACTTCTTCTTGCCAACACTCTAAAAGGTTAGCTCGTTTAGTATTGATATCCTTAATTTTTTTAATTATATTAAAACTAAAGTCTTTAATCTCTAACGACTTTCTATGATATGATGCAGTCTTTACACCTCCAAAAATTACTGGTGTACAAAAATCCATCATTCTATTACTAAAAAAAGTTTTGATAATAATTTCCATGCCAATCCCATTTAGATCACCAACTGAAATACCTACTTTTATTTTTTTCATTTACATCTTGATTTGACAAATTCATATAATAATCGCACACCCATACCTGTAGCTCCTTTACCTCTATAACCATATCTTGATTTAGAATATACTCCTGACATATCAATATGAATGAATGGATAATCTGTAAAATGTGCTAAAAACTTACCTGCCGTAATTGCTCCAGCATAAGGACCTCCTATATTCTTAATGTCAGCAATATCAGATTCAATAAGTTTATCATAATCATCCCAAAATGGAAATTCAGCAAGTCTTTCGTGAACAATACCTCCAATTTTCTTAAGACGCTCATGATCTTCAAAGGCTCCTTTTTGCATACTAACTAATCCATAATTCCCAATTGCAGAAACGGCAGCTCCTGTTAAAGTTGCTAAATCAATAACCAATTCAGGTCTATACTTTTTTGCAAAACTAAGAGCGTCAGCAAGAATTAACCTGCCTTCAGCATCAGTATTTAAAACTTCAACAGTAGTGCCGTCATGCATAGTAATAACATCACCAGGTGCATACGCATTACCAGATGGCCTGTTATCAGTAGCTGGAACTAATCCAATAACATAATATGGCAAATTATTAGACGCAATTGCTTGCATAGCCCCAATAACAGTTCCGGCACCACCCATATCAATTTTCATTAGATCCATTGAATTTGCAGTTCTTTTTAGACTTAGGCCTCCAGTATCATATACAATTCCCTTCCCTATTAAAATTAAAGGTGATTTATTTTTTGTATTCTTTGGTTTCCATTCCATTATTGTAAATGTAGGGTCGTCAATACTCCCTTTATTTACAGCTAGTAAACCGCCCATATTTAATTCTTTAATTTTCTTTTTATTATATACCGTTGACTTAAATCCAGATTTATCTCCAGATATTTGAGCTTTATTTGCCAAATCAATTGCAGTTAAGTGAGAGAACGGTTCATTTATTAAGTCTCTAGTAAAAAATACTGAATCAACAATTTGTTGTAGTTCTCCAATTTTTTTCTTATCACTTCTGTTACATAAAAAAATGGTGTCTAATGAGGCTGTATCTGGATGATTTTTATGTTTTATAAACTTATAATTTGCAAGTGCTAATCCTTCTGTAATAAGCAATATTTCTTCCTGATTATGTTTTAAATCGATAAGCATTACAGATTTTTCACCATTTAATTTAATCTGTAATTTGTCTCCAATTAATCTGCAATTCTCTCTGTATTTATTACTGTTAATTTGTTTATTTGGATTTACCAAAAACACCTTTCTTTGATATTGATTTATTTCAATAATCTCATTATCAGTACATTTTTTATTAATAAATCCTAATTCTTTATCTGTAAAATTAAACTCAGATAAATTATCATTCTTTGAAAACAATAGGACTAGATTGTCACTATCAGAAATTGTTCTTTTCTTTTTGATTAATGTCTTCATATAAATTTGTAATTTTGAAAACGCAAAACTAATGAATTTTATGGATAGTAAGCAATTGATAGCAAAGGCATTAAGAAAAGAATTTCTATCTGTTAATGAAGGTAAATATTTGTTTGAGAATACCCCAACAACTGAATTAATGGGTGTAGCAAATGTTTTAAGACATATACATGTTCCTGGAAATTCTGTAACTTGGCAGATAGATAGAAATCTAAATACAACAAATGCATGTAATGCAAATTGTAAATTTTGTAATTTTTTTCGTCATCCAAAACATAAAGATGTTTATATAACAGATATTGAAACATATAAAATAAAAATTAAAGAAACTATAAAATATGGTGGAGACCAGTTACTTCTTCAGGGAGGTCACCACCCAAATCTTGGGCTAGCCTATTACTGTCAATTATTTAAGAAATTAAAAGCCCTATATCCACAAATTAAATTACATGCATTAGGCCCTCCAGAAGTTGCTCATATATGTAAAATTGGAGGGGTTTCGCATCTTGATGCTCTTACTAAACTTAAAGAAGCAGGTATGGATAGTATGCCAGGAGCTGGAGCAGAAATATTAAGTGATAGGGTAAGAAGGCTGATATCCAAAGGGAAATGCACTGGGCAAGAGTGGCTCGATATTATGGAAGTAGCACATAAAATTGGTCTAACTACTTCTGCAACAATGATGTTTGGGCATATTGAAACTATTGATGAGCGATTTGATCATTTAGTAAGAATACGTGAAGTTCAAGAAAAGAAACCAGCTAATGAGAATGGATTTCTAGCTTTTATTGCCTGGCCATTTATGGATGATGGAACATTACTTAAGAGAGTAAAAGGTATTAATAATAATGTTACAGCTGATGAATATTTACGTATGCTTGCAATGTGTAGGATTATGTTACCAAATATTAAGAATATTCAAACATCATGGTTAACGGTTGGTGCAAAGACAGCACAACTTTCTTTACATGGGGGAGCAAATGATATGGGGTCAATCATGATTGAAGAAAATGTTGTTTCAGCAGCTGGCGCACCTCATAGATTTACTTCAGATAGTATAGAAAAATGTATTGAAGAAGCTGGATTTCAACCACAGCTAAGAAATCAATTGTATAAAAAAGGAGAAAACCAAAAAATATGGAAATCCAGGAAATTAATTATTAATGAGAAAATACTTTGTCATATTATTATTATTAATATTTACTCTAAATTTAAAAGCAACTCATAATAGAGCAGGTGAGATAACTTTTACCCAAATAGGACCTCTTACTTTCGAAATTACTCTAATCACTTTTACTGATCCAACAACAATTGCTCATCAACAAAGAACTGAACTATATTTTTCTTTTTCAGATAATACACAAGACACCTTCCCTAGAATTTCTGAAACACTTATTGACATTAATATATCAAGAAATGAATATTTTGGTATCCATACTTTTCCCTCACCAGGAACTTATATTATATCAATGGAAGATCCAAATAGAAATTCAGGAATAATAAATATACCAAATTCTGTTGATATATCTTTCTATTTAGAAAGTATAATTATGATAAATCCACTTATTGGCAATAATAGTGCTCCAGTATTACTAAATTCTCCAATTGATAATGCAGTTATTGGAATACCATTTATTCATAATCCATCTGCTTTTGACATTGATGGTGATAGTCTATCGTACTCTATTATTAGCTGTAAAGGAGAAAATGGTAACCCAATTAATGGATATCAATTCCCTGAAGCATCAAATAGTCTAACTATTAATAATAATGGAACTCTCATTTGGGATAGTCCAAAATTAATAGGCAATTACAATATTGCAATTCTAATAGAAGAATGGAGGGGTGGAGTTAAGGTTGGTAGTATTATAAGAGATATGCAAATTACTGTTGCGCCAAATATTTTAAATAATACACCCCCAAAGATAGATCTCCAAAATAACATCTGTGTTATTGTAGGAGATAGTTTTAATATCCCAATATTAGCTTGGGATGAAGATACTATATTTATAGATAATATAGGAAACTATTATTGGGGCAGCATTAATATCCCTATTGGCAGTGTAATAGTAGATACTACATTCCAACGAATAAAATTGAGTGGAACTTCAGGTCTTTTTTCTTTTAATCAACAAACTGATACACAAACTATATATACAAATCTAAATGTTCCTGTTTATTGTTCGGATATTAGGAAAAATCCACATCAATTAGTTGTAAAAGTGAAAGAAGATTCATATTCAACTGTACCATTAAGTGCAATGCAAACTTTAGAAATAAAGGTAATTGCTCCAAGAGTAGAAAATCTAAAAGTAGATAGTATTATACAAAAACAAAAAGCAATATTAATTTCATGGGACCCAAATATATGCAGTAATGTAAGCTCATATATTATCTATAGGAAAGATGGGAATAGCAATTTTAAATTAGATAGTTGCATAACCGGTATCCCAAATAATAGTGGGTTTGAAATTATTGGAGAAGTGTTTGGTCATAGTAATAATAACTTCTATGATATTGGCAATAACCTTGTTGAAGGTGTGAGTTATTGCTATCGAATTGTTGCTAAATTTCCAGATGGCGCAAAAAGCATTGTCTCTGAAGAAGTTTGTGCAGAGTTTTTAAATGCTAGTCCGCTAATCACAAATATAAGTGTTAATCATCCTGATTCTATAAATGGAATGTACATTGCATGGTCTAAACCAAAAGATATAATATATTCTATAAATGCTTATTATAGAGTTTTACGATCTATTGATGGGCAAAATTTTATTACTATATATAACACTATAGATATTGATGACACAACATTTATTGATAAGTTAATTATAGCGAATGAAAAACAATATTTTTACAAGATAGAACTAATTGATAGTGGACTCTTAGTTGGAGAAAGTGTCGGTTCTTCCTATTGGATAAGTCTTATTCCAGAAGACAATTCTATTATGATCAATATTGAGAATAGTAATAATTGGCAAGATACTGCTTTTATTATATTCAGAAAAGAGCAAAACTCTAACAAATTTGATTCTATCACTACAATAAAGGATAACTTATACCAAGATTTAGGATTGAAAAATGGAACTAGTTATTGTTATTATATAAAGTCAATGGGAATGTACTCTGGATCAAAAACTATAAATCCTATTTTCAATCTAAGCAATAACATGTGTGAGACCCCTGTTGACTCAACGCCACCATGCCCTCCAGATTTAACATTATTAGAAGATTGTAAAAATTCATCAATCAATATTTTCATAGAAAGTGATAGTCTTTGTATAGAGGACACTGAAGTATATACTCTTTATTTATTAAATAATGGTAACAGACAGTATATCTCCAATATTGATAGTATATACTTCTTTTATAAAAACCTGAATTCTATTGCAGGCTGTTACGTTGTAACTGCTACTGACTCATTTGGAAACGAAAGCCAAATAAGCAACCAAATCTGTATAGATAATTGCCCAGAGTATGAACTACCCAACGTATTTTCACCAAATAATGATAACGTTAATGATTTGTTCATCCCAATCAAAAATAAACATATTGAAAGTATAGGGCTAAAAATTTTCAACAGATGGGGAAGATTAGTGTTCACTTCAAATGATAAAGAGATAAATTGGAATGGGACAAAAAGTGGAAGTCAAAAAAATTGTGCTGAAGGAGTTTATTTTTATGTTTGCAAAGTGAATACAATTACGCTAGAAGGCATTCGCTCATATCAGTTAAAAGGGACAGTCATTATAATACGAGGAGATACAAAGAAAAATCAATAATGTTCACAGGTATAATAGAAGAAATTGCAGAAGTAGTAGCTCTTAAGAAAGAAGGATCTAATCTTAAGATATCGTGTAAATCTAACATTTCAACAAAGCTAAAAATTGATCAAAGCGTTTCGCATAATGGGGTGTGTCTTACTGTTATCGATATTAATAAAAATATACATACCGTAACTGTTATAAAAGAAACCTTAAATAAATCTAATTTAGGTGCATTAAAGTTAGGAAGTAAAGTGAATCTAGAGAGATCATTAAAATTAAATAGCCGATTAGACGGTCATATGGTGCAAGGACATATAGATAAAGTTGCAGTATGCACTTCTATAAAAGAAGAAAATGGTTCGCATTTGTTTACTTTTAAGTATTCAGGAACCGATAACTTAACAGTAGAAAAAGGTTCTATTAGTGTAAATGGGGTGAGCCTAACAGTAGTAGATTCAAAAAATATATCATTCTCAATAGCAGTAATCCCATACACATACCAAAATACTAACTTGCAACTGATAAAGGAAGGAGATAAAGTAAATATTGAGTTTGATATACTAGGAAAATATATTGCAAAAATGTTCAATAAAAAATTATAAAATGAGAAAAAAAATTTTATTGCTTGGTTCAGGGGAATTAGGTAAAGAATTAGTTATTGCTATGCAAAGACTAGGGCAATATGTTATTGCAGTAGATAATTATGAGAATGCCCCTGCTATGCAAGTTTCACATGAATATGAAGTTATAAATATGTTGGATGCAAGTGAATTAGATTCTATTGTAGAAAAACATAACCCTGACTTCATTGTGCCAGAAGTGGAGAGTATTAGAACAGAGTGTTTGTATCATTATGAAGAAAAAGGTTATAATGTAATTCCTTCAGCAAAAGCTGCTAATTTTACTATGAATAGAAAATCTATTAGAGATCTAGCAGCTGTAGATTTAAAAATAAAAACTGCAAAATATAAATATGCAAAATCCTACCAAGAATTAAAACAGGGTGTAGAATATATTGGATTTCCATGTGTTGTTAAACCACTAATGTCAAGTTCAGGGAAAGGGCAATCAATTATAAAATCAGAAGAAGATATTAAGGGTTCATGGGATTATGCCCTTGATGGTTCTAGAGGAGATTTAATGGAGGTTATTATAGAAGAATATATAAACTTTGATTATGAGATTACTCTATTAACTTTAACACAAAACAGTGGGAATACACTCTATTGCCCTCCAATTGGGCATCGGCAAGAACGAGGAGATTACCAAGAAAGTTGGCAGCCAATGACAATGCAAGAAAAAGATTTGAAATCAGCTGAAGATATAGCAAACAGAATAACTAAAGCACTTGGTGGTAGTGGAATCTGGGGTGTTGAATTTTTTATAGGATGTGATGGTGTCTATTTTTCTGAACTATCCCCAAGACCGCACGATACTGGGATGGTAACTTTAGCTGGAACACAGAATTATACTCAATTTGAACTACATGCTCGTGCAATTCTAGGGTTACCAGTATCTAGTATCCCACTTGTAAGACATGGTGCTTCTGCAGTAATATTAGCTAGCCAAGAAAATAATAAGTATCCTGTAATTACAGGTATGGAAGCAGCTTCTCAGTTTCAAAATACTGATCTTAGGATATTCGGAAAACCAGAAACAAGGAAATATAGACGAATGGGAATATCTTTAGCTTATGGAGAAGATGATATAAGTAAATTAATAGAAACAGCTAAAAAAGTATCTTCTACAATAAGAATAGATTAGCAAGATTGTATGAAAAAATAATTATTGATTATATACTAAATGTATAATAATAATTAGCAAAAAAGTTCCAAAAAGTAGTAACCATAATTGCTCCAAACTTGGCAAGGTAGAAGTTTAAGTCACCCCTATTATGCATTAACCATAATATACTGTTATTAATAATTAACCCAATAATTGACACAAAAATGAAAGAAGAAAATTCTATAGCTATTTCTGGACTATTACTACCAAATGTCCAAATTCTATTAAATATATAATTGGATCCTGCAGCAAGAATAAAACCAATTGAATTAGAAACATATCTATCTAACTTAATCTTTTCTTTACAAAGAAATGTAATGCTAAAATCTATAATTAGACCCGAAAATCCTACAATGATAAATTTAATAAATTTAACTACCATAAATAAAACTTAAGATAGGTCATTTTTTATTAACCCAATCCCCGTGTTTTTTGATTAATTCTATAAGCGCTTCTACAGCTTCTTCTTCTGGAATATTCTTCTGAACAACCTCCTGTTCCTTATATAGTGTTATCTTTCCCGGTCCTGTCCCTACATAGCCATAATCTGCATCTGCCATTTCTCCTGGTCCATTTACTATACACCCCATTATCCCAATCTTTACCCCTTTTAGATGATCAGTAACTTTTCTAATTTTAGCTGTAGTTTCTTGTAAATCAAAGAGTGTTCTTCCGCAGCTTGGACATGATATATATTCAGTCTTTGATATTCTAGTCCTACTAGCTTGTAGTATTCCAAAAGATAGGGAATTTATAGCACTCGATGAAATATGATCCTCTGTTTTGATAAAAACACCATCACCTAATCCATCTATTAATAATGAGCCAAGATCAGAACTTGCGGAAAGTTGTAATTGCTCTTCAGAAATATCTCCATAATCTCTACAAATAATAACTGGGGAATTTATTTTATTAACTATAAGATCAGTAAAAAATTTTCTTTGTTCAGCAACCGAGTTTTTATTTTTTGTCTCTATAACTAATACAATTGTACTATCATTTTTTAATATTCTAAATAATTCACTGTTTAAATCAAATAATGTGATCTTTATAAAGTTTAATTTTTCTGACATTTCATTTCCAGATAGATACTCATTTATTGTTAAAAATGGATACCCTTTTTTATTTTTCATCCATGTTAGATAATTATAAACTATACCTAACGTTCCTGGCACTTCAAAATCTAAATTATTATCTCCTACATATACATAATCAGCTTCCATGTCGCTAATTTTCCATTTATCCAAAGGAAAAGAATAATTAGAACCAATCCCGTAAAAGGATGTTGGGGTAATTTTCTGTTTTTTTGAGAAATCTATCATTACTATAGGGACATTTTCATCTCCAATATTTAGAGCTTGTGCTGTTTTTCTTTTCTTATAATCAAAAGAATTTAATGATTCGAAAATTATTTCGTCAATTTTATCATGATCATCTATTCCATCAAAATGTGCTAATAGACTTTTAGCTACAGGAATTTCGAATTCTGGTGGTTCAGTTAATGATACCCTAATTGTATCACCCAATCCATCTGATAATAAAGCTCCAATCCCTACAGCAGACTTTATCCTACCATCTTGCCCTTCTCCAGCTTCTGTAACTCCTAAATGGAGCGGGTAATTCATACCTTCATTTATCATCTCTGCCACTAATAATCGATAAGCCTGTACCATTACCCTAGTATTTGATGCTTTCATTGAAAGGATAATATCATGATATTCTTCTTCAATACATATTCGTAAAAACTCCATTGCTGACTCAACCATTCCTTTAGGAGTGTCCCCATATCTAGAAAGTATCCTGTCAGATAAAGAACCATGATTTGTACCTATTCTCATAGCCGTACCATATTCTTTACATATTCGAACAAGTGGTAGAAATTTTTCTTTTATTCTAATTAATTCTGCATTATAACTTGCATCAGTATATTCTAATTCTTCAAATTTCTTTTTATCAGCGTAATTACCAGGATTTATTCTGACCTTCTCAACAATACGAGCTGCTATTTCAGCTGCATTAGGTGTAAAATGAATGTCAGCAACTATTGGAGTATTATATCCTCTTTTTCTTAATTCATCTTTAATATACTGTAAATTTTGTGCGTCTTTCTTACTTGGCGCTGTAATTCTTACTAATTGACAACCTGCATTAATCATTCGTATAGATTCATCTACAGTAGCATTAATATCCATAGTATCAGTTACTGTCATAGATTGAATAACTATAGGTCTATCTCCACCTATCTCTATATCTCCAACTTTTACAATTCTAGTTTTAAATCTAGAGTAATTACTTAGGCTTTTGCAATATCGCATTATAACTTAACTAATTTTTTGATGACTTTTTCTTTTGATCCTTCAATATGTACAAAATATATTCCTGCTGGTAACTGGCTAATATCTATTTTTTTAGCAATAACTCCTTCAAAATTTAATTTTTCATATAATATCAATTCTCCTAACTTATTATAGATTCTTAAACTATTGTTGTAATTAGATAATCCTTGAATAGATAATATTCCATTGGTTGGATTTGGGTAAATTTTCCAAGGATAATCTTCTAGATTTTCTAATGCTGTTGTACTAACAACTCTAAACTCATGAAAAATATATTTTCCAAAATCTGCTTCAAAATAATTAACTGGCGGTGCATTACAGCTAATTGGAGTAGTTAAAAATCGTATTACACCTGACCCGTCATTATTTGCCCAGAAATCTAAACCGTCGTCATCTGTATCTTTTACTTCAAATCGATAACAACCTGGTGATAATAAAATTGAATCTCTATATTGTGTCCCCCAACTAAGTGATCCACTAGTGTAAATATTATTACCACTAGCGTCATAAATATCCCAGGATGTTTCTGAAATAAAAGGTAATGATGTTCCTGAATTTGTTTGAATACATAATCCAAAAAAACTAGGGTAAATAGGTGTAGGTGTAAAATTTGATTCTCTCAAATCATTATAGCTGTATTCGTCAACACCTCCATTAGGATTCATAACCTTTACGTAAAAAACATTTTGAGTTGAATCTAAACTTTGCCAGAAGGATGGAGAGACTGGTAACTCTACTTCTGCTTCCTCTAAAAAATCTAAATTACCACTCCAAGAATAACTCTGTGGTATTAATGAATTATTTATCCAATACTCAAAATCCAATGATATTAGAGTTGTACTTCCTGTATTCTGAATTAGTACTTTTGGATTTGAACATATTGGGTTTTTCCTAGAAAATTCAATATTATCATTAGGAGAAAGCACTTCTGATATAGTTGCATCTAAACTAAAATTAGGATTTGAATAACTTACTAACTGATTGTTGACCCAATAATTAGAACTACCTGCCGAGGTTACTCCATAATCAAAAGTATGTGTCTGTCCTGGATTAACTAATGTTGTAATATCTAACTCTTTTAAATCAGTTGGTTGACCAGGGCACCAACCTGCTCTATCATAAATCCATGTTCCTCCTTGTGGATAAACAGGATTATCTGCACATTCTGTCCACACTTGCCAACTTGAAGTAGGAGGGTTAGATCCATCAATATTCAAATAATGATTCCTAGGTATAAACTCCCCATCTATTCCATGACCTGTTATTAAACTTCTTATTTTATAGGATGATGCGTTTGGTAACATAATATTTGACCTTGGCTCAAAAGCCCTATCAGAAAGTATAGTAGAGTGATTTTTAGATTGTGGTCTCCATATCTGCTGCATATCTAATACATCCCTTGGGGGTGTCCCAACAATAAACAAAAACCTGATATCAAGATCTTCCTGCCATTGGCCACCACCACCAACTGTAATTCTTTTTTTACCTTTTAAAATTGGAGCATAATCTGTTACATCAAAATGCCAACTTTCACCAAATTCACCAAAATCAACACCCATACCATATGGAGTAACAAAAGACATAATCTGGAATGACATGGGATAACGATTATAATAATTTAACTCATCAATATTTATTGTCCCATTAATATGAACTGTATCTAAAATTGATATTACTCCGCTAGTATCATATATATAGGTATAACTTATTGATTGCCATAATGTATCAATTAAAACTACCCCTATACTATCATTTTGCATAGTCCCATAATTTGGAAAAACTGCTCGCTGTGTGACTATATTTGGCTTAGACTGTAAAGAATCTATTATTGTATCTTGTGTAGAAACAAGGATATATTCACCTTGATATAAAGATATGTTTGGCCTAAAATCTGTTGTTTTGAAAAAAGTATGT
>MDTG01240782.1_pt1 | contig 103112 bp, 86 predicted proteins | sample 811421 | NCBI WGS metagenome assembly MDTG01 (sample SAMN05326645, study PRJNA326480) | marine metagenome | isolation source: seawater | place: Pacific Ocean: South East | collected 2011 | reverse complement strand
GCGGGCGCGGGTCGCGATCCTGAGGCGCCCGCGCTCCAGGAGCAGGCGGCCGAGCGGCGAGCCCTCGCGGCTTGCCTGGCCGATGGCGAGCCGGTTCAGCGCGAGCGAGGTGTCGCCGGCCAGCACCGTGAGCAGATCCTCCGCGAAGGTAACGAGCCGCTCGCGAAAGGCGGAGGCGCTCAACTGATCGTCGTTTTCATGCGGCACGCGCACCTTCGACGCCTGATGGGCGACGATCGCCGCGAGCAGTCCGTCGCGGTCGCCGAACCAGCGATACAGGCTTTCCTTGGAGCAATTGGCCGCCCGCGCCACCGCCGCTGTCGTCAACGCCTTCTCGCCGCCCTCGACCACGAGCCGCAGCGCCGAGGCGAGGACCTCGTTCTGGCGGGGCGTGAATTCGGGGGCAGGGGCGGTCATCGGAACGGGTCGCGGACTGGAGGGTGGCATTTGTCTGGGCCGGAGGTTGCTTGCGCAGGCCGGCGACGGCTTAAGTGGGTCGGAAAAGAAGTGGTACCGTACGGTACGGTTCGGCGGCGACAATGCCCGCGATGCTCCCTGCCGTCAAGCGGGAAAATGGGGCGCGCTTCGGTGTTCGCATTGGAGGAAAGCCGTCACCCGGCTTTCGCGACAGCTCGGCCGGTGTGACATGCGGAAGGTAAGGGGCCGTATCCTTGGGGCCTTAAAGAAACAACTCGCCCTTGGAGACGATGACCGCCTGGCCGCCGATGCGCGCGGCGTTGAGTGCGCCGGCCTCGATGTCGAGTTCCAGGTCGATCATCGAGGGGCGGCCCATGTCGTAGCCCTGTTCGATGCGCACATAGTGGGTGCCGTCGGTCGGCTTGTCGAAATGGCGCACGACGCCGGCGAAGGCGGCCGCCGCGGAGCCGGTTGCAGGGTCTTCGTAGATCCCCATGCCGGGGCTGAACATGCGGGCCGAGAAGGTGCCGTCATGCGTTGTCGTCTGGCGACAGTAGACATAGACCGCCGCGCCGCCGTCGCCGCCATAGGCCTCCTGCCAATAGGCCTGGACAGGCCGGGCGCGCGACAGGGCCTTGAGATTGGCGACCGGCACGAAGGCGAAGGCGACGCCGGCCTCGAAGGCGGAGGGGCGATGGTTCTCGAAACCGATCTCATTGGGTTCCAGCGACAGGCTTGCGGCGATGATGTCCTTGTCGCCGAGCGGATCGGCGGGACGGGCGAGCCTCGGCACGTCGAATTCGGCAAAGCCGGCCGCGCCGTTCTTCAGCACCACGCCGCAGCGCACGTTGCCGACGGCCTCTTCCAGCACGACCATGGCGTTCTGGTCGTCGTCGGTGTCGCCGAACCGCTGGCGGGCCAGCAGGATCGCGGTTCCAACCGTCGGATGGCCTGCGAAAGGAAGCTCTTTCGTCGGGGTGAAAATCCGCAGCTTGGCCGAGTGCGCAGGGTTTTCCGGCGGCAGCACGAACACAGTCTCCGACAGGTTGAACTCGCGTGCGATTCCCTGCATCCGGGCGTCCGACAGGCCTTCCGCGTCCAGAACGACCGCCAGCGGATTTCCCGCAAGGGCCTGATTCGTGAAGACGTCGAGGACGTAGAACCGTCGTGCCATCGTGCGCATTCCCCTGTTTCTCTTGTCGCCGTTGTCGCGATTGTCGCCATGCCCGAGCGTGCGGGCGGACAGACTGTCGCATGCCGTGGCCGGCGTTGCCAGCGCCGGACGCGACTTCGCGCCCGGTCATCGTCAACCAAAGGTTAACAAAACACGCCGGGCCGGTCTTCCCTTGTGCGGTTTTGGCCAGAGGGCCGGCTTGAGACCCGTGAACCGGTCGGCGAGATTGGCCGTAGGACAGGCCATGACCTTCTCATTGAACAGTTTTCCTCCCGGCGGCATTGCCGTTGTCATCGGCTCGACCGGCGGGATTGGCTCCGCGTTCATGGATGCCCTGGACGCCTCGGGCCGCTTCGGCGCCGTGATCGGCCTGTCCAGAGGGAGCGAGCCGCGCCTCGATCTTCTGGACGAGGCGAGTATCGAGGCCGCAGCGGCTTACGTGAAGGATCAGGGATCGTTGCGCCTCGTCGTCGATGCGACCGGTATCCTCTCCGACGCCGAGATGTCGCCGGAAAAGGCGCTTCGCCAGATCGACCCCGCGCAGATGGCGCGCTCCTATGCGATCAACGCCATCGGCCCGGCGCTTCTCCTGAAACACTTCGGCCCGGCGATGGCACGCGACGGCAAATCGGTGTTCGCGACCCTTTCGGCCAAGGTCGGCAGCATTGGCGACAATGGGCTCGGCGGCTGGATCAGCTACCGGGCGGCCAAGGCGGGGCTCAACCAGATCGTCAGGACCGCCTCGATCGAGCTGGGGCGCCGGGCGCCGGAGCTTGTCGTTCTGGCGCTTCATCCCGGTACGGTCGACACCGGCCTGTCGAAACCCTTCGCCAAGGCAGGTCTGGAGGTCCAGCCTCCCGAGGCCGCCGCCGGGCGGCTCTGTTCGGTGATCGATACGGCGGATGCATCGCAGACCGGAGGCTTTTTCAGCTACACGGGCGAGCGGCTGCCCTGGTGAAGGGCAAAAGCCGGCGGTCGTTGCGCGGTGCGCGTCGACGGGTGTAAAAGGCGCGGATCGCCCGCCGCACCCGAGAGCCGCATGTCCGATTTCCGCATTTCCGCCTTCTATCATTTCGCAGCGCTCGACGACTTTGCGGCGCTGAAGGCCCCGCTTGCGGCACTGGCCTGCAGGAAGGGCGTACGCGGGTCGATCCTGCTTGCGGCGGAAGGCGTCAACGGCACGATTGCCGGCACGGACGAGGGCGTCGACGTGGTGCTCGCGCATATGCGCGCCGATCCGCGCCTGGCCGGGCTCAAGGACAAGAGCTCCCGCGCCGGGCGCATGCCGTTCAAGCGGCTGAAGGTGCGGTTGAAGCGCGAGATCGTCTCGCTCGGCGTGGAAGGGATCGACCCTGTCGAAAAGGTCGGGACCTATGTGGCGCCGGAAGACTGGAACGACCTGCTTCGGGACCCGGATGTCGTGCTGGTCGACACGCGCAACGACTACGAGATTGCCTTCGGCACCTTCGAGGGCGCCATGTCGCCGGAAACGCGCAGTTTCCGCTCCTTTCCGGAGTGGGTGAGAACCGCCCCGGCGATGGCCAACAAACCCAAGGTCGCGATGTTCTGCACCGGCGGGATCCGCTGCGAGAAGGCGACGTCGCTGCTGCTTGAGGAAGGCTTCGGCGAGGTCTACCACCTCGACGGCGGTATCCTGAACTATCTCGAACGCGTCCCGCGCGAAGAGAGCCTGTGGCGCGGAGACTGTTTCGTATTCGACGAGCGCATCGCGGTCGATCACGACCTGGCGCCGACCTGGGGCGAGGGCGCGCCGGAAGAGGCCCATGCGGTGCTGCCGCGCGCCGTTGTCGAGGGCGCGGACGGCTGAAAGCGCGATGCCGCTCACCTCGCGTCGGACCCTGCCAGGCCACGCGCTCCGGTGAGCCTCTTGTCAGCCGTCTTGTGAGCCCTCTTTCATTCCCAGCCACTTTCGTGCCTCGGCTTCCCTGTCGCTGGAAAAGAACTGCATTTCAGACTTTGTGAAGGGGGCCGACAGCTTCGTTGCCCATTCTTCGAGCTTTCCCTCGCCGACAATGGCGATCCGCCCGAAGTCGTTGAGGTGCTTGAAATCGAATTTGAGTTCCTGCCACAGCGCTCCGATCTCCCACCCCTTGAAGGCCTCAAGGCGAACCATTATCCGCAGCGAATGTTTTGCCAGTCCCAAGGCATGCTCCAGCTCGGGCACGGCGCTTTCGTAGTCCTGCGTTGTCAACGTGCCGGACGCACGTATCAGGATGATATCTTCGCCCGTAAGATGTTCGATCGTGATCATCGATTTTCCTCTCCGTGTTGCACAACGCCGTGTCTGCTTTCGCCTAGCCTGTCCTTGTGCCCGAACGCTCCATGCGCATTCGCGACCGTCGTGAATGCGCAGGAAAGCAATCACGTCCAATCATCTCACCTGTCTGTGGCGAAGATCTGGCGCGACCATGCAAGTAATATTCCAAGATAATTATCGCAAAACTGACACTTCAAATCGAGGGTGTTACTTCCTACGTCATTTATAACGAAGGAGGGTTACATGGTCGCGCAAATCTCAAGGCTTCCATCACTCGATCCGTCGCGGGTCGGAATCATCGAAGAATTTGGCGGCGAAATCATTCCCCTGGAGCCGATCGGGGCTCAGGTGAGCGGGGTCGACCTGTCGTCCGATATCCCGCCGCCTGCGGATGTCGTCGATGCGCTGGAGCACGAAATGGCGGTTCGCGGCTTCCTCGTCTTCAAGAACGAAAAGCAGCTGGACGCAGAAGACTTTCTCCGGGCCAGTTGTTGGTGGGGTGGCAAGGAACTGCACAGCACGCATGGCGTCCACCCGGCGACACCGGGGGGCAACCGTCACATTTTCCGCCTCTCCAACGACCGTCATCACGGCATTCCGGGCGTGGGGCCCCAATGGCACAATGACGGGAGTTTCAACAGCGACACCTTTTCTCATTCGGGTTACCACATCATCCGCCCGGCCGAGCGAGGGGGCGGAACGTATTTCGCGCATCAGGGGGCTGCCCATGATGCGCTCACCGAAGAGCAGAAAGAGCGCTGGGCGCGTCTTTCCTCGGTCAATTCAGCCTCGGGCGTCGTTCATCCCCTGGTCCATGAGCACCCGATATCCAAAAGGAAATGCATTTGGCTGCATCTGGGAATGACCGGGGCGGTGATCGAGAAATTACGCGACGAAGACGGGTTCCGGCTGTTTCAGGCGGATGAGTTGGCGGACCTCTGTCACGCCTATAACGACATTCTGAACGCAGGTCTGGAGAACGGATACGCCGTCGCCTACGAGTACCGCGAAAACGACTGCGTCTTTATCGACAATCTTGCGGTGGCGCACCGCGCTGCTCCGGAAGCGCATATGCCGGTCGAACAGCAGGGCTTGCGGATCATGCACCGCAGCACCGTGCGCGGCGTGGAGGATCTGGCGCCGGGCTTCGGTTTGCCGCAGCATGTCGATATCCAGCGGCCCAATCCGTTCTCGACCGGGGTGTGGCAGAGCGGAGGCACCGGTTTCCGCTGGGATGAGAGCGCCCGCCTGCAGAACTAGCGGCATCAGGTGCCGGCAGTGGCCCGACTGGCTCCTGCCTAGAGTTTGAAGAGATGGCCCGGCAGGCCGCGCACACCGGGCGTCAGCGCGAACAGTCCGCCGGAGTCCGGATAGGCCGACAGCATGTCCGCGTCTCCGGGCGGGCGCAGGCTGGTGATGACGAGCGTGTCGAGGCCCGGACCGCAGAAACATGGCATGGTCGGGCGCGGCACCGGCATCTTCAGCGTCTCGACAAGGGTCCCGTCGGGCGAAAACCGGTTGATGACGCCCGCGGAAACGCCGGCGGACCAATAGTCGCCCTGCGCATCCACCGTGCCGCCGTCCGGCCGGCCGCTGTCGTTGGTCATTTGCGCGAAGAGGCGGCGGTTGGCGATGGCGCCGGTCGCGGGATCGAAATCCCAGGCCTCGATCCGGCCGGGCCGGCTGTCTGCGTGATAGAGCGTGCGCCCGTCGGGCGACCAGGCCAGTCCGTTGGAGACAGTGACCCCCTCCACCATGCGCGTGCAACCGCCCGAGGCGTCGATCCGGTAGAGCGCGCCGATCGGCTTGCGGTCCGGCCGATCGTCCATGGTCCCGACCCAGAAGGCACCATCGGGACCGACCTTGCCGTCGTTCAGCCGGGTGCGCTCGTCGGTCTCCTCGATGGCGACGAGCGGCTCGAAGGTCTTTTTGTCGAGGCGATAGAGGCCGACCCGGTCGCGCAGGGCGACGATCAGCACGTCGGGGTCGGTGGTCAGGCCGAAGGAGCCGATCACATCCGGCAGGCTGCGGATGGTCTCTGTGCCCGTTGCCCAGTCGCGGGCGATCAGCCGTTTGCCGAGAATGTCGCACCAGTAGAGTGTGCGGCTGCGGTGATCCCAGGTCGGCCCTTCCGCCAGATCGCTGATCGTGTCGCTCAACCGGCGGATGGGCGCGGGTGTCTGTCGGGGCTCGGTCATGGAGAGAACCTTCGCAGTCGGGAGGAACCGATCGGGCGGCAGGTCTCATGTGTCGGACGAAACGCCGGCGGGATCAAGGTCGGGATCGGCAATCGGGCAACCCGGCAAAGGCGTCAGCCGGAGGCCTGCCGTCGGGCGCGGGCGGTGCCGGACACCGGCAGGCGCAGCCATGTGTCGCGAACGTCGCGGATCAGGTCTTCCAGCTTTTCCATCGTGTCCGGTTTGGTCAGCACTGCGTTGGCACCCGCCCGGCGGGCCTGCTCGGCCAGATCCTTGTCGTTGCTGGTCGTCAGCATCAGGATCGGTGTTGCAAGAAGCACCGGACGTGCCCGCAAGACGGCGAGAAGCTCCAGACCGGACAGCCCGGGCATGTTGATGTCGAGGACAATGAGGTCGGGGAGCGGGCCGCCTGCGTCCTGGGCCTCGCCGATCCATTGAAGCGCGGCCGTGCCGCCGATTTTTGCAACCACGTTCAGCCGCTGTCCGCCAGGCACGGATTTGCGAAACAGGCGTTCGACAAGCCAGAGGTCGTCCTTGTCGTCATCGACGAGAAGGACGGTCAAGGATGCCGCGCGGGCTGCCTCTTTTGTCTCGAGCATGGGCATTCTGTCGAATCTTCACGGTGCACTTCGTCTGTTTTACCTATCCTATCAGCAATACTCCTGATTTCCCACCAGCTTGAAAGGGTTGGTGTCACCGTGACTTTTGGCAGGATGCCTCACGCTCGCGGTCCGGGCGCGGCGTCGCGCTGCTGTTCGCGCGACGGCGCCGGCAGCGGAAAGGCCGTGCTCCGCGTGATGGTACGGATCGCGAAGGAGGAGCGCATGCGCGACACGCCGGGGAGCCGGGCAAGATGGTCGCGGTGGATATGCTCGAAATGCGTGGGGTCGGCGGCCGCGATCCGCAGCATGTAATCCGCGTCGCCGGCCATGAGGTAGCACTCCATGATTTCCGGGGATTGCGCCACGGCCTGTTCGAAGGCGGTGAGAACCTCGTTTGATTGCGAGTTCAGCGAGATCTCCACAAAAATGTCCATTCGCCGGCCGATCCGGTCCTGGTTGAGGAGCGCGACGTAGCGATCGATCACACCGGCGTCTTCGAGCGCGCGCACGCGACGAAGGCAGGCGGAGGGGGAGAGGCCGACGGCATCGGCAAGTTCGCTGTTGGAAATGCGTCCGTCGCTCTGCAGGAGCGTGAGAATGTGCCGGTCGATCCGGTCAAAGGGCATGCACAGGTCTCCACCGCATAAAATTTCAATGACCAAGCGTAATATGCTTCAAAATTGCGCTGAAGCGGCGAATTCTGTCAAGTTCGCAAGCACATTCGATGAAACACGGTCTATCCTTTAGGGCAGGGAGTTGTTTTCGACGTAACGTATGGGAGGAGAAACAAACATGCGCATCGGTGTGCCCAAGGAAATCAAGAATCACGAGTATCGGGTCGGGCTGACGCCCGAGAGCGTGCGCGAGCTCGTTGCGAACGGACATGAGGTCGTCATCGAGACCCAGGCAGGCGCGGGCATCGGCGCGGGAGACGACGTCTATCAGGCCGCCGGCGCGCGGATCCTGCAAACGGCCGCGGAGGTGTTCGACGCCGCGCAGATGATCGTCAAGGTCAAGGAACCGCAGGCCGTTGAACGCGCGATGCTGCGGCCCGACCACATTCTCTTCACCTATCTGCATCTTGCGCCGGACGCCGCCCAGACGGCGGATCTGGTCAAGTCGGGCGCGACCTGCATTGCCTATGAGACCGTGACGGATGCGCGCGGCGGCCTGCCGCTGCTGGCGCCGATGTCGCAGGTCGCGGGGCGACTATCGGTGCAGGCCGGAGCGACGGCGCTGGAGCGTGCCAACGGCGGCTCTGGCATGCTGCTCGGCGGCGTTCCGGGCGTTGCGCCGGCCAAGGTCGTCGTCATCGGCGGCGGTGTTGTCGGCGCCCATGCCATCACCATGGCGCTGGGCCTTGGCGCGGATGTGACGGTGCTCGACCGTTCCATCGACGTGCTGGGCAGCCTGTCCTCGCGCTTCGGCGCGGCCCTGCGCACGGTCTATTCGACCCGCTCGGCCGTCGAGGACTATGTGCTCGAGGCCGATCTGGTGATCGGCGCGGTGCTGGTCGCCGGCGCGGCTGCCCCCAAGCTGGTTACCGCCGATCACGTCCGCCGGATGAAGCCGGGGTCCGTGCTGGTGGATGTCGCCATCGACCAGGGCGGCTGTTTCGAGACGTCCCATGCGACAACCCACGCCGAGCCGACCTATGTCGTCGACGAGGTGGTGCATTACTGCGTGGCCAATATGCCGGGGGCGGTGCCGAAGACCTCCGCCCATGCGCTCAACAATGCGACGCTGCCCTTCACGCTGGCGCTTGCCAACAAGGGCTATCACAAGGCGCTGACCGACAACCCGCATCTGATGAACGGTCTCAACGTTCATGCCGGCCGGGTGACCGTGAAGGCGGTGGCCGAGGCGCTTGGCTACGACTATGTCAGCCCGCAAGTGGCGCTGGCCGGAGTTGCCGCCGCCGCTTGACGGCGGGCCGCGGGCGGCGCCGAGCGGCTCCGCCGGAAACAGAAAGCCCGGCCGGGAGATCCCGGCCGGGCTTTTTATTGTTTATTGTGCCTATTGCGTGTCGCGGGTCGCAACCGGACCGCGTGCAGGCTGAGCTTACGGGCAGACCACGCGGTAGCGACGGCCGTAGCGGTCGGTCGCGACGCAGTTCTTCGGCGTGGTGGCCGCGCCGACGACACCGCCGCCGACAGCACCGATGGCCGCGCCGGCAAGGGCTGCACCGGCGCCACCGCCGGTTGCCGCACCGATTGCCGCGCCGGTTGCCGCACCGAGGCCGCCGCCGATCAGCGTCCGGTCCCGCTGGCTGTCCGACTGACAAGCCGCCAGCAGCAGGGCAGCAGCAGAAACGAGAACGACTTTCTTCATCCAATTACACTCCAAGAGAATGCCGCCCACGCGGTCACTTCAGTCAAATATAGCATTGCGCCGGAAAGGGCTCCGGCGCAATGCCGTCAAGCCTGTTACGGGCAGGCAACCCGGTAGCGGCGACCATAGCGATCGGTCGCGACGCAATTCTTCGGCGTGGTTGCCGAACCGACCATGGCGCCGCCGACACCGCCGATCACGCCACCGACGAGGGCACCACCGACATCGCCGGTTGCCGCGGCGCCAACCGCCGCGCCGGTCGCAGCACCAAGGCCACCGCCGACGAGTGTCCGGTCGCGTTGGCTGTCAGATTGACAGGCGACCAACAGAAGCGCCGATGCGCTTACCAGAACAACTTTCAGCATTTGTTCGCTCCTCATACTAAGCCTACCGAATTCATGGCCGAGGCGCCTTGCGACGGTTGGTAGACGATCTTGCCTCCGTCTGCGCATCACACCATCAAAACCGAGAACAGTCTAGGCCGGCGAAGTGGCGACGCTGTGACCTAAATCATACAAGTTCATTCATTGTTAAGATTTTCGCGGAAATGCCGTCTTTCGCAGGAGGCCCTCGGTGGAGGGGTCACGCCCGCCCACCGGCGTACGGCCCTCGACCATCGGCAGCAACTCTCCGGCGAGCGTTTTCCCCAGTTCAACGCCCCATTGATCGAAGGAATTGATTCCCCAGATCGCCCCCTCGACGAAGACGCGGTGTTCGTAGAGCGCGATAAGACGCCCAAGCGCAAAGGGGGTCAGCTTGTCATGCAGGATGGTGATCGACGGGCGGTTGCCGGGAAACACCTTGTGCGGGGCGAGCCGGGCGGCCTGTGCCTCGCTCGCGCCCTGCGCGCGCAAGGCGGCCTCCGCCTCCGCGAGGGTCTGGCCCTTCATCAGCGCTTCCGACTGCGCCAGGCAATTGGCAATGAGCAGCGCGTGATGCTCGGCAAGGTCCGGCTCGTGTCCGCGGGCGGCGAGGATGAACTCGCACGGGATCACGTCGGTGCCCTGGTGCAGCAACTGGTAGAAGGCATGCTGTCCGTTGGTTCCAGGCTCTCCCCAGACGAGCGGGCCGGTCGCCTCGCCAACCGCTTCGCCCGACAGGGTGACGCGCTTGCCGTTCGATTCCATGTCGAGCTGCTGGAGATAGGCCGGCAGGCGGGCGAGCCGCTGGTCGTAGGGCAGAACCGCCCGGGCGGGAAAGCCGCACAGGTTGCGGTGCCAGATGCCGGCAAGGCCCATCAGAACCGGCAGGTTTTCTTCAAGCGGCGCGGTCTGGAAGTGCCGGTCCATGGCATGGGCGCCGTCGAGAAACTGTCCGAAGTTCTGCGCGCCGATCGCCAGCATCACCGGCAGGCCGATGGCCGACCAGACCGAATAGCGCCCGCCGACCCAGTCCCAGAAGCCGAAGACGCGGGCTTCGCCGATGCCGAAGGCCGCGACCTTGTCGAGGGCGGTGGAGACGGCGGCGAAATGCGAGGCCACAGCTTCTTCGCCCAGGCTTTCGACGATCCAGCGTCGCGCCGTGCGGGCGTTGGTCATGGTCTCGGTGGTGGTGAAGGTCTTGGACGCGACGACGATCAGCGTGCGCGCGGGATTAAGCCCGGCGAGCGTGTCGGCGATATGGGCGCCATCAACATTGGAGACGAAATGCAGGCGCGGGCCGTCGGCATAGGGGGAGAGCGCCTGGGTGACCATCGCCGGACCGAGATCCGATCCGCCGATGCCGATGTTCACCACGTCCTGGAACGGCTTGCCGGAATGACCGGCGATCACGCCGGAGCGGATGCCGTCGCAAAACGCCTCGACCCGGGCAAGCGTCTCGCGCACGCCGGGCATGACGTCATGCCCCTCGACCAGAACCGGCGAATCGCCGCGGTTGCGCAGGGCGACATGCAGCACGGCCCTGCCTTCCGTCTCGTTGATTGCCTCGCCGGCAAACATCGCGTCGCGGCGGGTCTCGACACCGCGCGCGCGGGCGAGATCCGCAAGCGCGGCGATGGCGTCGCGGTCCCAGTGCATCTTGGAAAAATCGACGAGCAGGTCGTCGAGCGAGACAGAGAGCGCATCGAAGCGGCCCGGGTCGTCGGCAAGGAGCCTGCGCAACCCCCTTGCCTGCAGTTCTGCTGCCCGGTGCTTGAGGTGCTGCGGCATGTCACGCGGCATCATCGGTTCTCTCCTCCCCAGGCAATAAAGGCCCTGCCGGCAAGCGACCTTAGGCCAGCAACACGGCGCAGTACCAGCCATAAGCGACGAGGAGTGCCAGACCGGCAACACGCGGCAACCTTCGCAAGGACAGCAAGAGCACGGCAATCCCCAGCGACACGACCAGCATGACCGGAATATCGAATGCGGCGATCTCGGCGGCGATCGGAATCGGCGAAAGCATCGCGGTGATGCCGAGGATGCCCAGGATGTTGAAGATGTTGGAGCCAACCATATTGCCGATGGCGATTTCCGGCTGCCGGCGCAACGCCGAGGCGACCGAGGTGGCAAGTTCGGGAAGGCTGGTGCCGACGGCCACCACGGTCAGCCCGATCACTGCATCCGACAGGCCGATTACCCGGGCGATCCGGGATGCGCCGTCGACGAGGAAGTCGGCGCCGAAGATGAGCGCGGCAAGACCGGCACCGGCAATGGCAAGTGTCTTCCAGACCGGCGACGCGACTGCGTCGGGCGCAAGATCGGGAGCGGTGCTTCGCCCCGTGACGGCGCTATAGGCCAGATAGGCAACGAGCGCGGCGAAGAAGGCCAGGCCGATCGGTGCGGACATTATCCCCGCCCAGGCGACCGCGGCCAGGGCGAAGGCGCTTGCCAGCATCACCGAGAGATCGCGGCCGAGACCGGCGATGCGCGTCGGCATGGGCGCGATCAGCATGGCAAGGCCGAGGATCAAAAGGATGTTGGCGGTGTTCGATCCGACGACATTGCCGACCGCGATGTCGGGGACGCCGGCGAAGGCCGCCTGCACGGAGACCAGCAGTTCCGGCATGGACGTGCCGAAGCCGACGATGGTCAGTCCGATGAGAAGCGGCGGCATCCGCAGCCGCACGGCCAGGGCGACGGCGCCGCGCACCAGCGCGTCGCCGCCGACGAACAGCAAGATGAGCCCGAGGAGGACGAGCCCGATATCAATCAGCATGGGAATGGCTCCGGACATGCGGTGCCGGCCCGTGCGGCCGGCACGGGATGTGCGACCGCAGGGGCGCAGGCGGCCGCTGCCACTGAGGGAAAGGCAGATTTTCGGGTCGCGACCGTGCCGGCCGGATCACGCGTCTTCGCGTGGGGCTGCGAGGAGGTCGCGCTCGCTTTCGAAGGCCATGGCCGCCAGCTTCCAGGTGGCGAAAGCCGCGGCCGGAAGGATCGGAACAGCGATGATCATGGTGCCGGTCGGGCCGAGCGACAGGAAGCCGTCGAGCGCCCAGAGCACCCCGAGCACGGAAATCCAGATTTCGGCGGTGAAAAGCACGATGGCGGAGATGAGCACGATGTAGAAAGCTGCTCCCGGACGCAGTTGCGTGCCGATGGCGGGACCGTCTGATGTCCCGCCGGTAAACGAGCCTGGCATGGCCTTGACCCTTGATGAGCGCGGGCATGAGCGCCCGCGGCTCAGGGCAGATGGGAGGGGGCCGGCGTTTGCGCAAGATGGGAAATGCGGCCCGTGACGATCTTTTTTTCAAGCCTCCAGCCAGCATCGATCAGCCGAGGCCGGCGGCCTGGCGCGCGCGGCTTTCGATCCCGTCCCAGTCCTCCTCCGCGATTGCCTTGGCGCCTGCGATCCAGGAGCCGCCGACACAGGCGACATTGGGCAACGCGAGATAGTCGGGCGCGCTTTGCAGCGTGATCCCGCCGGTCGGGCAGAACCTTGCCGCCGGCAGCGGCGCGCCGAGGGATTTCAGCAGGGCAATGCCGCCGACGGCTTCCGCCGGGAAGAGCTTCAGCCGCGTGTAGCCGGCTTCCAGCAGGCGCATCACTTCGGACGCCGTGGATGCGCCGGGCAGCAGGGGCACATCGTGGCCGGCTGCGGCGGCGAGCAGCCGGTCGGTCGCACCGGGGGAAACGATGAAGCGCGATCCGGCGGCGACGGCCGCTTCATATTGCGCGGCGTCGAGCACGGTGCCGGCGCCGACGATGGCGCCCTCGACCTCGGCCGCGACAGCGCGGATCGCCTCCAGCGCACCGGGCGTGCGCAGGGTGATCTCGATCGCCGGCAATCCGCCGCGCACCAGCGCCCGTGCCATCGGCACGGCCTTGGCGGGATCCTCCACGACCAGCACCGGAATCACGGGGGCGGCCTGCATCACCGTGTCGAGCTTGGCGGTGTCTTGCGTCATGAAAAACTCCAGTTCGAAGGGCGCGCGTCAGGCGCCGAAAACATGCGCGCCCTCGTCGGCGGGGCCGGCGGCGGCACGGAAGGCGGCGAAGAGGTCGCGACCGACCCCTTGCTGGTGGGCAGACAAGTCGGCGGTCGTCGGCTGCCGGGCCTCGAACTCGGCCGCATCGACGAGCACCTCGAGCCGACCGGTTTCGGCATCGATGCGCAGCAGGTCGCCGTCGCGCACCTTCGCGATCGGTCCGCCGGTGGCAGCCTCCGGTGTCACATGGATCGCCGCCGGCACCTTGCCGGAGGCCCCCGACATGCGCCCGTCGGTGACGAGCGCCACCTTCAGCCCGCGATCCTGCAGGACGCCGAGCGTCGGGGTAAGCTGGTGCAGTTCCGGCATGCCGCAGGCGCGCGGCCCCTGGAACGGCAGCACGGCGACGAAATCCTCGGTCAGGTCTCCGGCCTTGAAAGCGTCGATCACGGCGGCTTGCGAGGTGAAGACCCGCGCGCGCGCCTCGATCACGCGGCGTTCCGGCTTGACCGCCGACACCTTGATGACCGCGCGGCCGAGATTGCCGTCAAGCATCTTCAGTCCGCCGTTCGGCTGGAAGGGGTCCTTGACGGTGGAGAGAACCTTGGGGTCGGCGCTGGCCTTGTCCGCCGGTTCCCAGACGACAGTGCCGTCCGTGCCGAGCTTGGCTTCGACCGCATATCCCGACAGTCCGGTGCCGTTCACCGTCTTGACGTCCTCATGCAAGAGCCCTTCCGAGAGCAGTTCGCCGATGAGGTAGCCCATGCCGCCGGCGGCCTGGAAGTGGTTCACGTCGGCGAGCCCGTTGGGATAGATGCGTGCGATCAGCGGCACGATGTCGGAGAGATCGGAGATGTCGCCCCAGGTAAGCTTGATCCCGGCCGCATTCGCCATGGCGACGAGATGCATCGTGTGGTTCGTCGAACCGCCGGTGGCATGCAGGCCGACGACGCCGTTGACGATGGCGCGGGCGTCGATCATCTCGCCGATGGGCGTGTAATTGTTGCCGAGGGCGGAGAGGGCAAGCGCGCGTTTCGCGCCCTCGCGGGTCAATGCGTCGCGCAACGGGGTGTTGGGATTGACGAAGCTGGCGCCGGGCAGGTGCAGCCCCATGATCTCCATCAGCATCTGATTGGAGTTCGCGGTGCCGTAGAAGGTGCAGGTGCCCGGTGAGTGATAGGATTTGCTTTCCGATTCCAGCAGTTCGGCGCGGCCGATCTTGCCTTCGGCGTAAAGCTGGCGGGTCTTGGCCTTCTCGTCGTTGGGAAGACCCGAGGGCATCGGTCCGGCCGGCAGGAAGACCGCCGGCAGATGGCCGAAGGAAAGCGCCGCGATCATCAGGCCTGGAACGATCTTGTCGCAGATGCCGAGATAGACGGCGGCGTCGAACATCTGGTGCGACAGGCCGACGGCGGTGGCCATGGCGATGACGTCACGCGAAAACAGCGACAGCTCCATGCCGGTCTGGCCCTGGGTGACGCCGTCGCACATCGCCGGAACGCCGCCGGCGACCTGCGCCACGGCGCCGGCCTCGCGCGCCGCCTCGCGGATCAGCTCGGGAAAGCGCTCGAACGGCTGATGCGCGGACAGCATGTCGTTGTAGGCGGTGATGATGCCGAGATTGGGCACCACGTCGCCGGCAAGCCGCTCCTTGTCCGTGATCCCGCAGGCGGCAAATCCATGCGCAAGGTTCCCGCAGGACAGGGTGCCGCGCTTCGGTCCTGCCTCGCCGGCGGCGCGGATGCGCTCCAGATAGCGCGCGCGGCTGTCGCGGCTGCGCTCCTCGATGCGGGCGGTGACGTCGGCAACGGTGGAATGCACGGTCATGGCTCGGTTCATCCTTTCAGCATGCGCCGCAGGCACGGGGGGAGCGGGCTGCGGCGTCGGTGAAACCGGTGGTGCGCCAAGGCGCGCCAGCCTCACGTTTAAATCGATTTAATTCCGGGTTCAACGGTTAAGCCCGTCGCTCATTGTTGTATCCGGTGGCCGGCCTAGATCAGGTCCTCGAACCAGGTGCGGCCGTCGCGTTCGATCAGGGCAATCGCCGCCGACGGCCCCCAGGTGCCGGACGTGTAGCCTTTCGGTAGGTCCTTCAGCGACGCCCAGTCCTCAAGGATCGGATCGACCCAGGCCCAGGCGGCCTCGACCTCGTCGCGGCGCATGAACAGCGTCTGGTTGCCGCGGATGACATCCATGATCAGGCGCTCGTAGGCGTCCGGGTTGCGCACCTTGAAGGCGGTGGCGAAGGACATGTCGAGCGGCACCTGCCTGAGCCGCATGCCGCCCGGGCCGGGGTCCTTGATCATGATCTGCATGCGCACGCCCTCGTCGGGCTGCAGCCGGATCACCAGGCGGTTGGAGGAAATCTCGCCTGCTTCCGCCTCGAAGATGGAATGCGGGATGGGGCGGAACTGCACCACGATTTCCGAGACGCGCGCGGCCAGTCTCTTTCCGGTGCGCAGATAGAACGGCACGTTGGCCCAACGCCAGTTGGCGATCTCCGCCTTGATCGCGACGAAGGTCTCCGTCTGCGAGGTCGGGTCGTCGAGTTCCTCGAGGTAGCCGCGCACCGCGCCGCCGGCCGACGCGCCGGCGCGATACTGGCCGCGCACGGTCGCCTTGCTCGCCGTCTCGGCGTCCATTTGCTTCAAAGCCTTGAGGACCTTGAGCTTTTCGTCGCGCACGGAATCCGCGTTCATCGATTCCGGCGGCTCCATCGCCACCAGGCACAGAAGCTGGAGAATGTGGTTCTGCACCATGTCGCGCATGGCGCCAGCGGTGTCGTAATAGCCCGCGCGGCCCTCGACGCCGAGCGATTCCGCCACCGTGATCTGCACATGGTCGATATGGGCGGCGTTCCACAGCGGCTCGAACAGCGCGTTGGCGAAGCGCAGCGCCATCAGGTTCTGGACAGTCTCCTTGCCGAGATAATGGTCGATGCGGAAGATCTGGTCCTCGCGGAAGACCTCGCCGATCGCCGCATTCAGCGCGCGCGCCGAGGCGCCGTCCTTGCCGATCGGCTTTTCGATGACGACGCGGGCGAGGTCCGTCGTCAGGCCATGCGTCCCGATCCGCTCGCAGATGGTGCCGAAGAAATCCGGCGACACGGCGAGATAGAAGGCGCGCACCACATCTTCGCGGCCGCGCAGGGTGTTGGCGAGCTCGCTCCAGCCGCGCTCGCCCGCCGCATCGACGGCGATGTAGCTCAGCCTTGCGAGAAACCGCGAGAGGGCGGGCGCCTCGATGTCGTCGACGTGTTCGCGCACCGCCTCTTCGGCGAAGCTGCGGTAGTCGTCGTCGCTCATGTCGCGGCGCGAGCAGGCGATCACCCGGGCGTCGGCCGGGATCTGTCCGTCGAGGTCGCGGTGGTAGAGCGCGGGCAGGAGCTTGCGGTGGGCAAGGTCCCCCGTTGCTCCGAACACGATGAGATCGAACGGATCGACTTCGATGACGCGGGCGACCATGAACGTCCTTTCAGCTGACGGCGGGATTGGGAAGACCGAGTTCGGCGCGGCGGGGAAGGTCCGCGCCGCGTCGGGAGCAGGTGATGGCGGCGGCACGCGCGGCGAAGCGCAGCAGGTCCAGCATATCCGTGTCGCCAAGGCGCTCAAGGGCTGAACGACTGCGGCCGCAGGTTTCTCCGAGACGGGCAAGGACGGCGGCCTGGAAGGTGTCCCCGGCGCCGACCGTATCGGCGAGCGCGACAGGATCTCCGGCGATCTCGACACGATGGCGCGCGGTCAAGGCTGTGGCGCCGTCTGCGCCGCGCGTCACGATCACCAGCGCCGGCCCCTGGCCAAGCCACGTCTCGGCGAGCGTCTGCGGGTTTAGGCCCGGATACATCAGCTCCAGATCCTCCAGGCTGATCTTGAGCAGGTCGACATGCGGCAGACAGTCGGCGAAACGCGTCCGCCAGGCGCCCGGATCCGGGACCACGGTCGGGCGCACGTTCGGGTCGTAGGCGATCATCCGCCGGCCGTGTTCGCGCGCGGCGAGCGCCAGCAGGCTGTCGCCGATGGGAGGCACCAGCGCCGTGTAGGAGCCGATCTGGATGGTGTCGATGCTGTCGGGCAGTTGCGGCAGGTCGTTGATGCGCACCTGCCGGTCGGCCGCATCCTTGCCGTAGAACCCGTAGGCCGGGCTGCCGGCCGCGTCGAGACCGACAACGCTCAGCGTGGTGAGCGCGTCGCTCTCAAGCGCGAAGGAAAGATCGACCCCTTCCGCGCCGAGCGCCCTGCGCAGCCGCTCGCCGAACAGGTCGGTCGACAGCGCGCCGAAAAAGGCGGCCGGCGTCCCCAGACGGGCGAGGCCGACCGCGACGTTGAACGGTGAGCCGCCGATCCTTGCATCGAGCGTCAGCTGTCCGTTGGTCTCGTCGGCGAAGAGGTCGAACAGGGCTTCGCCGCAAACCAGGATCATGGGCCGGTCGCCTTCGCTCACGCCGCCTCCGGGGCGTCGGGCGGCTCCATCGCGCCGGTCATGATCGCGACCGCGTCCGACATGGAATAGTCGGACGGGCGGATCACCGCGATCCGTCGTCCGAGCCGGTGGATGTGGATTCGGTCCGCGACCTCGAAGACATGCGGCATGTTGTGGGAAATTAGTACGATGGGAAGGCCGCGCGCCTTCACGTCGCGGATCAGCTCCAGCACCCGCCGGCTTTCCTTCACGCCGAGGGCTGCCGTCGGTTCGTCCATGATCACCACCTTGGAGCCGAAGGCGGCGGCACGGGCCACTGCCACCCCCTGGCGCTGGCCGCCCGACAGCGTCTCGACGGCCTGGTTGATGTTCTGGATGGTCATCAGGCCAAGCTCGGAAAGCTTGTCGCGGGCGATGCGCTCCATTTCCTTGCGGTCGAGCTTGCGGAATATCTTTCCCATGAGACCCGGCGCGCGCAACTCGCGGCCCATGAACAGATTGTCGGCGATGGAAAGCGCCGGCGACAGGGCAAGGTTCTGGTAGACGGTCTCGATGCCGGCATCGCGCGCGCGCATCGGCGAGGTGAAATGCACCGGCTTGCCCTCCAGGCGGATTTCGCCGGCGTCCGGCGTGACCGCGCCGGAGATCGCCTTGATGAGGGTCGACTTGCCCGCGCCATTGTCGCCGATCACGGCGAGCACTTCGCCCGGATAGAGATCGAAGTCGGTGCGGTCGAGGGCGACGACGCGTCCGTAGCGCTTGACCAGGCCACGGGCTGTGAGAACGGGTTCGCGGGTCATGCGGCCACCTTTCGGATCCATTGGTCGATGGCAACGGCGACGATGATCAGCACGCCGATCAGCAGATAGGTCCACTGCGGATCGGTGCCGATCAGCCTGAGGCCGAGGGAGAACACGCCGACGATCAGCGCGCCGAACAGCATGCCGAGCACGGAGCCGCGTCCGCCGAAGAGCGAGATGCCGCCGATCACAACGGCGGTGATCGATTCGATGTTGGTGAACTGGCCGGTCGTCGGCGACACCGAGCCGAGGCGGCCGATCATCACCCAGCCGGCCAGCGCGCAGATCAGTCCGGCCAGCGTATAGACCGAGATCCGCATTCGCGCGACGCGCACGCCGGCAAGCTCGGCCGCGTCCGGATCGTCGCCGATCGCCATGACATGGCGGCCCCAGGCGGTGTGGTTGAGTGCGTAGTTCAGCACCAGCACCAGAACAAACAGCGCGATCACGCCATAGGTGAAGATGGCGCCGCCGATGTTGAACTTTTCGCCGAAGAACTGGAGGATCGGCGCCTGGGCCTCGATGTCCTGGCTGCGAATGGTCTCGTTGGCTGAAAAGAGGAAGTTGGTGGCCAGCACGATCTGCCACATGCCGAGCGTGACGATGAAGGGCGGCAGGCGCATGATCGCGACCAGAGCGCCGTTGATGAAGCCGCAAAGCGCGCCGCAGGCGAGGCCGCACAGCACCGCGATTTCCGGCGGAAGCCCGTAGCGGAAGGTGAACTGGCCCATCACCACGGACGACAGCACCATGATCGCGCCCACCGACAGGTCGATGCCGGCGGTGAGGATCACCAGCGACTGGGCGCAACCGACGATGCCGACGATGGCGACCTGTTGCAGGATCAGGGTGAGGGCGAAGGGCGAGAAGAATTTCGACCCCAGCAAAAGGCCGAAGATGGCAACCGAAATGACCAGTACGATCAGTGGCACGAATTCGGGCCGTGCATGCAGCTTGTGCTGGATCGTGTCGAGCAGCGAGCGGCCGTGTCCGTCAAAGGTCGCGACGTCGCCGGACTTGCCTGCGAGCCCGTCCTCGTAACGCTCGGCGTCGCGTGCGTCCCCTTCGCTCATGGTGTCCCCTCCCAAAGACCGCCGGCTTTCCGGCATTTCCTCCCAGGATGCGCGGGGCGACGGTGGTCGCGCCCCGCGTCCTTGCGTTCATGGCCTAGCCGGCGCTGTCGATCAGCCCCAGCACTTGTCCAGGCCTTCCTTGGTGTCGATGGACGGCACGCCCTCGGCCGGCTTGTCGGTCACGAGCGCGACGCCGGTGTCGAAGAAGGCCTTGCCCGGCGTCGGCTCGGGCTTCTTGCCGGTGTCGGCATAGGCCTTGATCGCCTCGATGCCGAGGGAGGCCATCAGCAGCGGATATTGCTGCGACGTGGCGCCGATGACGCCTTCCGCGACATTCTTCACGCCCGGGCAGCCGCCGTCGACCGAGACGATCAGCACGTCGTTCTCGCGGCCCATCGCCTTCAGCGCCTCATAGGCTCCGGCGGCGGCCGGCTCGTTGATGGTGTAGACGACGTTGATGGTCGGATCCTTGGTGAGAAGGTTCTCCATCGCCGTGCGCCCGCCTTCCTCATTGCCGGCGGTGACATCGTGGCCGACGATGCGCGGGTCGTCCTCGTCGCCCCAGCGGTTCGGATCCTTCACGTCGATGCCGAAGCCGGTCATGAAGCCCTGGTCGCGCAACACGCCGACGGAGGGCTGGCTGACGGCAAGGTCGAGCATGGCGATGCGCGCATTGGCGGCCTCGTCGCCGAGCGACGCGGCGGCCCACTGGCCGATGAGTTCGCCGGCCTTGAAGTTGTCGGTCGCAAAGGTCGCGTCGGCCGCGTCGATCGGCTCCAGCGGGGTGTCGAGGGCAATCACCAGAATCCCGGCATCGCGGGCCTGGCGAACGCTGTCGACAATGGCCTTGGTGTCGGAGGCGGTGATCAGGATGCCCTTGGCGCCATCGGCGATGCAGGTCTCGATGGCCGCGACCTGCGCGTCGTGGTCGCCGTCGATCCGCCCCGCGTAGGACTTGAGCGTCATGCCGAGTTCTTCCGCCTTGGCGGTGGCGCCTTCCTTCATCTTCACGAAGAACGGATTGGTGTCCGTCTTGGTGATCAGGCAGGCATTGGTTTCCGAGGCGAGGGCCGGTGTGGCACCCGCGGCTGCGATGATCGTTCCGGCAAGCATCAGTTTGCGTAGCATGTCAGTCTCCTCCCAATGGTCGTTTGACCCGGCTGGTCCTCCCCCGGCGTATCCGGACGGAGGTCGTCAGGTGCCGCCGACTGCCGCATGCGGTTGATCCGCATGTCGTGGCCGGGCTGCACCCTGTTTCGCCCCGCGTCCGGTCAGGATGGCGGTGCGTGGCGAATAGTTGAAAAAGATCGGCAGGTTGGCAGCCCCCGCCGCCCCCGCGTCGGATCCGAAAGAGCCGCGTTGCAGGCGCGGCGGGTAGCGCGCCTCCGGGGCGGCGGTCTCGAGGGCTTCGGCAAGATCGGCAAGCAGGCGATCCGCCAGTCCACCGTCGATATCGAAGTCGATCACCACCAGCGGGACATCGAGGAGCGAGATCGCCGACCAGACGGCCGGTGCCAGGGCCGCGACGCAGTCATCGAGCCATTCGTCGACGGCTGGGTGCCCGGTCTCGACGGCAAGCTCGAGGTCGCCGCGCGTTTCCGCGTCCACGCCGTGATGGGCGAGATGGCGCTTGAGGGCGGAAAGCGATGCGCGGGTCAGCAGGATGTCCATCTCGCCGCGCGGCCGTGGCGCGGAGGCGAGCCGGCTGGGCGGAACGGGGATCATCGCGACATCGCCGGCGTTGCCGTTGACGCCCTTGAGGCAGTCGCCTCCGGTGACGACGCCGCCGCCAATCGCCGGTCCGAGGAACAGATAGAGGAAATCGTCTGCAAGCCGGCCGGCCCCGGAAAAGAGCTCGGCGATGGCGGCGGCCGTCCCGTCGTTTTCGGAAAAGACGGGATAGGAGATGGCCTCCTCGAGCAAGGCCTTGAAGTCGACCTCGTCCCAGCGGCGGAAGGCTTCGACCGGAAGCCCGAGTTCGCGCAGCCAGGCGCCGAGGTTGAAGGGCATTGCCAGCCCGACACCGGCGATGCGGTCGTGTTCTTCCGGCTCGATCAGCTTGAGCAGGGTGTCGATGTCGCCGGCCACAAGTTCGACGGCGCGCTCGGGGGTCGGCAGGAACCGGTCGTGCGACTGGCGGCCAATGATGCGGCCCGAGAAATCTGCCAGCACCGTTTCGATCGAGGTCCGGTCGAGACGCACGCCGAAGCCATAGGCGCCGGAGGGAGCGATCCGCAGCATGGTCGCCGGCTGGCCGCGCCCGCCATCGTGGCGCTTGCCGAGGGTGTCGATCAGTCCGGCCGCCGAGAGCTCCTGGATGATGCCGCCGATCGCCGCGTTGGTGAGTTGGGCAAGTCGCGCGAGATCCGCCTTGGAGGCCTCGCCGACGCGCCGCAAGGCCTGAAGCACGATACGTTCATTGTAACGGCGCAGTTGTGCCGAATTGGATCCTTGACCGACGAGCGGGCGAACTGGCACGATTTTGGTCCCTCTCTCGCGGCTGTAACCGCGGCCGGGTGTTCGTTCTATCACCCGATCTCCAATTTAATTTATCTGATTTAATTAATCATCGATGAAACGCGTCTGTCAAACGCTTTCGTTGCTGCGCTGCACTGTGATCCGGCGGAAATCGGACGTTGCGGAAGGTGGCCCTGAAGGCGGCTCATCTGTGGGCGACGCGTCGCGGCGGTGGCGCGACGCCGCGCTTGCGTGTCATGGTTGGTGTCGCGCCGGCGGTTCCGCGGCCGTGCCCGGCGCCCGTTTTCCTTTCGCGCAACGGAGACCTCCATGCCGGATACCGCCGATACGCAAGCGTTTCTCACCCGTGCCATTGCCGCCGGGCGCGGCGAGGTCCCGGCCGATCTGGTGATCCGCAATGCGCGGCTTTTTTCGGTGATGGACGGATCGGTCACGGACACCGACATCGCCATCGTGGGCAACCGGATTGTCGGCACGCATGCGCGCTATCGCGGCGAGCGGGAGATCGATGCCGGTGGCCGCATGGTCGTTCCGGGCTTCATCGATACCCACCTGCATGTGGAATCCTCGCTGGTCACGCCGCTGGAGTTCGACCGTTGCGTGCTGCCGCATGGCGTGACGACGGCGATCTGCGATCCGCATGAGATCGCCAATGTGCTCGGCGTCGAGGGCATTCGCTATTTTCTCGACGCGTCGGAACGCATGGTAATGGACCTCAGGGTCAATCTGTCGTCCTGCGTTCCGGCAACGGCCTTCGAGACCGCCGGCGCACGGCTCGAGATCGGCAATCTGGAGCCGTTGCGGTCGCATCCCCAGGTGATCGGCCTGGCGGAATTCATGAATTTCCCCGGTGTGCTCAACCGCGACCCGGCGGTGATCGCGAAGCTTGCCGCCTTCCAGGAGGCGCATATCGACGGCCATGCACCGCTGGTGACGGGGCTCGACCTCAACGGCTATCTCGCCGCCCGGATCCGCACCGACCATGAGGCGACAACGGCTCAAGAGGCGCGCGAAAAGCTCGCCAAGGGCATGAGCGTGCTGATCCGCGAGGGATCGGTGTCGAAGGACCTGGAGGCGCTGGCGGCGATCCTGACCCCGGATACGGCGTCCTTCGTGTGCCTGTGCACCGACGACCGCAATCCCCTCGACATCGCCGAGGAAGGCCATCTCGACAGCATGATCCGCCGGCTGATCGCGCGCGGCGCGCGGCCGCAGGACGCGTATCGCGCGGCGAGCTGGTCGGCGGCCGTGGCCTTCGGCCTGCGAGACCGGGGGCTGGTCGCGCCGGGGTGGCGGGCGGACCTCGTGCTGCTCGACGATCTGGAAGAGTGTCGCGTGCATTCGGTGATCGCCGCCGGTCGTCCGGTGGATGATGCGGCGTTTGCCGGCCGCGCGCCGCTTGCGCCGGTCGGGCTGACGAGCGTGCATCTGCGCAAGATTTCGGCTGAGGATTTTCGCGTTCCGGCCGATGCTGCGAACGAGCGGGCGGTGATCGGTGTCGTGCCGGGGCGGATCATCACGGAGCGGTTGAGCCGCTCGCTGCCGGTCGAGGCGGGGGCGGTCGCAGCCGATCCGGCGCAGGATGTCGCCAAGGTCGCGGTGGTGGAGCGCCACGGACGCACCGGGGGCATCGGCCGCGGCTTCGTCTCCGGCTTCGGCCTGACGCGCGGCGCCATTGCCTCGTCGGTGGGTCATGACAGCCACAATATCTGCGTGGTCGGGGTGGACGATGCGGCGATGGCGATTGCCGTCAACCGCATCGCAGACCTGCAGGGCGGGTTTGTTGTTGCCGATGAAACGGGCGTGACGGCGGAGCTCGCGCTTCCGGTTGCCGGCCTGATGAGCGTGGAACCCTTCGAGACTGTGCGGCATGCGCTGGAGGAACTGCGCGCGGCGGCGCGGGCGCTGGGCTGCACGCTCGACGAGCCGTTCCTGCAGGTCGCCTTCCTGCCGCTTCCGGTGATCCCGCACCTCAAGATCACCGACAAGGGGATGTTCGACGTCGACCGTTTCGCGCTTCTGGATTCCTGACCCGATCCCGCATGCTGTACGCCGCGCAACAGGCGACAGGGATTGGAACCGGGCCGGCGATGCTTATCTGAAGGAGATGCGGATGTCGGCCGACCGCATTTTCCGTTGACGTAAACGGAAGGCTTGGTCATGTTTCTTGCGCGCGGCGCCGGGGGAGACGGCGGTTCGCGCAAGAAAGAGCAGTGAGGGGAGGAGCATCCGTGACCGACGCGCAGGAATGGCTTGCCGATTTTCATCCAAAGCCGCTTCACGCCTATCTCGACGCCACGGTGCGAGAATTCGGCAACCGGCCGGCCATGGATTTTCTGGGCAAGGGCTGGAGCTATGGCGAGATCGGCGAGATGGTCGAGCGCACCGCGGCCGGCCTTCAGGCGATGGGCGTCGGCAAGGGCGACAAGATAGGCCTGTGCCTGCCCAACACCCCCTACTACACGGTGTTCTACTTCGCCGTGCTGAAGATCGGCGGCATCATCGTCAACTTCAATCCGCTCTATGTGGAGCGGGAGCTGTCGTTCCAGGCACGCGACGCCGGCGTGCGCACCATGGTGACGCTCGATCTCAAAGTGATCTACGACAAGGTCGAGGCGGTGCGCCGGGAAGGGTCGCTCGACACGATCATCGTTTGCCCGATGGCGGAGATCCTGCCGCAGCCCAAGAAGCTGCTGTTCACCCTGTTCAAGCGCAAGGAGCGTGCCGATATTCCCCGCGATGCGGCGCATCCGCGCTACGATGATATCGCGCGCGGAGGGGCACGTCCGACACCGGTCGAGATCGATCCCGAAACCGATATCGCGGTGTTCCAGTACACCGGCGGCACCACCGGCGTTCCCAAGGGCGCCATGCTGACCCATGCCAATCTGTCGGCCAATCTGGAGCAGCTGCGCACGCTGTTCGCCGATGCCCGGCCGGGCGAGGAGAAGAAGCTGTGCGTGCTTCCGTTCTTCCACGTCTTCGCGATGACGGTTGCGCAGAACCTCTCCGTCGCCATCGGCGCGGAAATGGTGCTTTTGCCGCGGTTTGAGCTGAAGATGCTGCTCGACACCATCAAGCGGAAGAAGGTCACGCTGTTCCCCGGCGTTCCGACGATCTACACCGCGATCAACTCATCGCCGGTCGCGCGCAACTACGACCTGACGTCGATCAAGCTCTGCATCTCCGGCGGCGCGCCCCTTCCGGTGGAGGTGAAGGAGGAATTCGAGGGCCGGACCGGCTGCATCCTGGTGGAGGGCTACGGCCTGACGGAGGCCTCGCCGCTGGTGGCCGCCAATCCGCTCAACGAGAACAGGCGGTCGGGGTCCATCGGTCTTGCCGCGCCGGGTACCACCATCGGCTTCCGCGATCTGGAGGATCTCACCCGGGACGCGCCGGAAGGCGAAAAGGGCGAACTCGTCGTGTCCGGGCCGCAGATCATGGCCGGCTACTACAATCGTCCGGAAGAGACGGCGCGCGCGCTCGAGGGCGGCGTGCTGCACACCGGCGACGTCGGCTACCGCGATGCCGACGGTTTCATCTATCTGGTCGACCGGATCAAGGACCTGATCCTGTGCTCTGGTTACAACGTCTACCCCCGCGTCATCGAGGAGGCGATTTACCAGCACCCTTCGGTGGAAGAGGTTATCGTCATAGCGATCCCGGATACCTATCGCGGCCAGGCCCCCAAGGCCTTCGTCAAGCTGCGTGAAGGCGCTGAACTCACGGCAGACGAGCTGAAGACCTTTCTCAAGGACCATCTGTCGGCGATCGAGCGCCCGCAGGAGATCGAGTTCCGCGACAGCCTGCCGAAGACGATGGTCGGCAAACTGTCGAAGAAGGAGCTGGTGGAGGAAGAAGCGGCGCGCCGCGCGGCGGCCGCGGAGGGATAGGCGCGCAGCGGCTCGCAGCCGCTTGCGGCGGAGGCGGATGATTGGCATTGTCGCTCGTCCCCGGTACGGGGCGCGTGCGCCAGCAATTCAGGATATCCGGCCTTATGACGGGCGATCTGCCGACTTATCTGACCACCCGCGAAATGGCCGATCTGCTTCGGGTCAAGGAGCGAAAGATCTACGATCTGGCGGCGGCCGGCGAGATCCCGCACAGCCGTGCGACCGGAAAGCTCCTGTTTCCGCGCGACGTGGTGCTCGCCTGGATCGACAATGCCAGCGAGGCGCCGTCGCCCCATGCGCCGCGACCGCCGGTGGTGCTGGGGAGCCACGATCCGCTGCTGGAATGGAGCCTGCGCGAATCGGGGTCGGGGCTGGCCGCGCTCTTCGACGGCAGCATGGACGGGCTCGAGCGCTTCGAACAGGGCGAGGGCGTCGCTGCCGGACTACATGTCGTTCAGGACGAGGGATGGAACACCGAGGCCGTCGCGCGGCGGCTGAGGTTCCAGCCCGTCGCGCTGCTGCAATGGGCCTGGCGCAGCCGCGGCTTTATCGTCCCGGCGGACAACCCGAAATCCGTATCCCGGCTTGCCGACGTGGCCCGTCTTACCGTGGTGCAGCGTCAGCCGCAGGCGGGCAGCCAGCTTCTTCTCGACCGCTTGCTGGGGGAAGAGGGCATCGCTGCTGGAACGGCCGGCCCGATGGCACGCGACGAGCGCGAGGCGGCGCTTGCTGTGCTCGACGGCAGCGCGGATCTGGCCTTTGGCCTCGAGGCGTCGGCGCGCCAGTTCAAGCTCGATTTCGTTCCGGTGTGTCAGGAGCGGTTCGACCTGATCGTCGGCCGGCGCGACTGGTTCGAGCCGCCGCTGCAGGCGTTGCAGGCGTTCACCCGCACGCCGGCGTTTTCGCAGATGGCCACGACGCTCGGCGGATACCGGATCGACGGCATCTGGACACCGCATTTCAACGGCGGCTGACAACCGGGCGTCTGGCTTGTGCCGGACCGGCTCCGCTCGATCTCAGGGCGGATCGGCGCGCACGCCGTCACGGGTGGCGACCCGTTTCCCGAGTTGCGCCTCGCGCAACACCGTATAGAGCGAACCGGCGATGATGAGCGCGGCGCCTGCGTAGGTCGCCAAAGCGGGCAGGTCGCCGAACACCAGGAAGCCGATGACCGTGGCATAGAGCAGGCGCACGTAATCGAGGGCCGCCAGCGCGGAGGCCTCGCCGGCGCGGAAGGCGCGAATGTTGCACATCTGCCCGGCCCAGGAGACCATGCCGACGATCACCAGAAGCCCGAGCTCCCAGAGCGTTGGCGTTTTCCAGTTGTAGAGGGCGATGGGCAGCATGATCAGGCCGACGAAGACGGCCTGATAAGTCAGGATCGTCACCGGGCGCTCGTGCTGCGACAGTTTGCGGATCACGATCATCACCACGCCGGCGCAGGCGGCGCTGAGTACCGCAAGGCCGGCATAGAGATCGATCCCCGTGTCGGCCCCGGGGCGCAGGATGATCATCACCCCGACGAAACCGATCGCCGTGGCCGTCCAGCGGTGCCGCCCGACCGTCTCGCCCAGGAAGAAGATGGCGAAGATGGTGATGAAGAAGGTCTTGGAAAAGGCGATGGCGGTCGCATCGGCCAGCGGCAGGTGGATGACCGCGGTGAAGCCGGCGAGCATTGCGGTCGAGGCGCACAGGATGCGCAGGACATGCAGTGCCGGGTGCCGGGTCGACAGCGATCCGGGCAGGCCGTAGAGGATCGTCGGCGCGACGATGGCCGTCATCACGATCTGGCGGATCAGGATGATCTCCGCGACATGCAGCCGTTCACCGAGGACCTTGATCAGGGTCACCATGACGGTGAAGAACAGTCCTGCTACCAGCATCCACAAGGTGCCGCGCAGGTTTCCCGGAAGGCTGGAAAGCCTGGCGTCGGCGGAACGGAAGCGGTCGGCAAGGCCGGGTCGCTGTGGAGTGGGGGCCATTGGAACGAAACCGGGGGTTTGGCCGACGCGCTGCGATCGACCGGACGGGAAGATGTCGAGCATAGACCCTTCGGCCGGCATAGAGGAAGGGGTTGCGCGTTGTGCGCTGCGGTCGGCGTGTTTGCACGGTGGTGCGGGCGGTTGCCATCGGGTCTTGGCGGCAGGCCCGGAATGCCGCTAAGGTCGGGGCAACGGATCCGGCGAAGCAACGGGCATGCCCGTGCTTTCGCCGGTGTCCTCTTCGCATTCGGCGTTCGGGACCTGCATTCGAATGGCCGGCATCCATGACCGCAGCGCTCATGCAAACGCACTGTCGCCCTTGACCCTTTCGGCTGGAGCGTCATGTCGCGCGAAGCGCAGGCTCACGATCATCGCAACGAGGCTTAAGACATGACTGAAATGGCTCCCGGGAAGTTCGGCATGGGTGCGCCGGTGCGGCGCAAGGAAGACACGGCGCTGATCACCGGCCACGGACGCTACACCGACGACATTCATCCCGACGGCGTCCTGCGGGCCTATGTCCTGCGTTCGTCGATGGCGCATGCGCGCATCAAGATCGGCGATCTGGAAGACGCCCGTGCCGCCGAGGGCGTCGCGATGATCCTGACCGCGGCCGACATCCCCCATCTCGGCATGATGCCCAACAAGGCGTCGGTGAAGCAGCCGGACGGCAGTGCGCCCGTCGTTCCGCCGCGCCCGGTGCTGGTGGTCGACACGGTGCGCCATGTCGGCGAGCCGATTGCCTTCATCGTCGCCGACACGCTGAACAACGCCAAGTCGGCGGCCGAACTGATCGAGATCGACTACGATCCGCTCGATGCGGTGGTCGACACCGCTGACGCACTGTCGCCGGACGCGCCGCTGGTGTGGCCCGACCACGGCAGCAACCTCGCCTATACCGCCGAGATGGGCGACGCCGAGGCGACGCGGGCGGCCTTCGACACCGCCCATCACGTCACCCGGATCGAGATCGTCAACAACCGGCTGGTGTGCAACTACATGGAGCCGCGCAGCTGCATCGGCGAATTCGATGCCGGCACCGGGCGCTACACGCTGACCGCCGGTACCCAGGGCGGTCACGGCATGCGCGATGTCATCGCCGGCGACATTCTCGGCATCGATGCCAAGGATCTTCGCGTGATCACGCCGGACGTGGGTGGCGGCTTCGGCACCAAGAATTTCGTCTATCCGGAGTATCCGCTGGCGCTGGTTGCCGCCAAGCGCCTCGGACGGCCGGTGAAATGGGTGTGCGAGCGCACCGAGCATTTCGTCGCCGACGCCCACGGCCGCGACAATCTGGCAGTGGCCGAGGTGGCGATGGACGCCGACGGACGCTTCCTCGCCCTCAAGGTCGATCTGATCGCGGCGATGGGGGCCTATCTGCATCAATACGGCCCGTTCATCCCCTATCTCGGACTGACGATGTCGACCGGCCTCTACGACATCCCGGCGATGCATGCTGTCCTGAAGGGCGTCTACACGCATACCACCGCGACCGACGCCTATCGCGGCGCGGGACGGCCGGAAGCCGCCTATCTGCTGGAGCGGCTGGTCGACAAGGCGGCTGCCGAGATGGATCTGGCACCGGCGGAGATCCGTCGCCGCAACTTCATTGCGACCGAGGCGCTGCCCTACACCACGCCGACCGGGCGCATGTATGACACCGGCGAGTTCGCGGCTCACATGGACAAGGCGCTTGCGGCCGCCGACTGGGACGGCTTCGAGGCCCGCGCCCGCGCCTCGGCGGAGGCCGGCAAGTATCGCGGCATCGGCATGGCGACCTATGTCGAGGCCTGTGCCTTCGCAGGCTCCGAGGAGGCCACGGTTGAACTCGGCACCGACGGTTCGCTGACGCTTCTGATCGGCACCCAGTCGAACGGGCAGGGGCATGCGACCGCCTACGGGCAGATCATCGCCGAGCAGTTCGGCGTCGATCTCGACAAGGTGACGATGATCCAGGGCGACACCGACCGGGTGCGCAAGGGCGGAGGCACCGGCGGCTCGCGCTCCATCCCGATCGGTCTGCCGTCCGTTCTCGAGGCGTCGAAAACGCTGGTGAAGAAGATCAAGGATCTCGCCGCCGACAAGCTGGAGGCGGGCGTGGAGGATCTGGAGCTGATGGACGGGGCCGTGCGGGTGGTCGGCACCGACCGCGCCGTGACGCTCGCCGAGATCGCTGCCGGCGCGGACGAGCCGCTGGCCGCCCGCGAGGCGGTGAAGCAGGCGGAAGCGACCTATCCCAACGGCACGCATATCTGCGAGGTGGAGATCGATCCCGACACCGGCGACACCCGGCTGGTCGACTATGTCATCGTCGACGACTTCGGCGTCACGGTGAACCCGCTGCTGCTCGCCGGCCAGGTGCATGGCGGCGTGGTGCAGGCCATCGGCCAGGCGCTGATGGAACACACCGTCTATGACGCGGACGGCCAGCTGATCAGTGCGTCCTTCCTCGACTACCAGATGCCGCGGGCTGGCGACATTCCCGATATCCGGTTCGAAACGCGCAATGTGCCGTCGACCACCAATGCGCTGGGCATCAAGGGCGCCGGCGAGGCCGGCACCATCGGCGCCTGTCCGGCGGTGATGAATGCGGTTAACGACGCGCTGCGTCGCGGCGCCGGTGTCGCACAGATCGACATGCCGGCAACGCCGTCACGGGTCTGGGAGGCGATTGCCGCAGCCCGCAGCTGAAGGCGCGGGGCGCGTTTCTCCGCGGCTGTGGACAAACCCGCAGCCGCATATCGGCTGCGGCCAAGGCGGCGCGACGTCAGCGCGCCGCCTTGGCCGGGGAAACCGGATCGGATTGCCGGCCATGCGTCCCGCGCAAGGGTGAGCTTCCCAGACGGGTCGAGACTGAAACCTATTGATACTATAAATAAAACGGGTAGCCTTGCTCGTGTTCTCCCCTGCGAGCCGCGAGGTCCTCACGGACCGCGCGACTGATTTCGAGTTGGATTTTCCCGCATGTCCTCGACACCCGCCGCCGCGTCCGGCGACCTCAATTCGCACAATCCCCGTCTCGGTATCGCGCTGAAGATCGGCGCCACGCTCCTGTTCACCGCCATGGTCGCATTGGTGAAGCTTCTGGAGGCCCGCTACCCGGTGGGTGAGGTCATCTTCGCGCGCAGCTTCTTCGGGCTGATTCCGGTGCTCGTGATGGTCTGGTGGCAGGGGGAGGGGCCGTCGGTGTTCAAGACGCGCCGTCCGCTCGGGCATATCGGCCGGGCATTGATCGGCGGCTCGGCCATGGCGATGTGGTTTGCGGCTCTGGCCCGCCTGCCGCTGCCCGATGCAACGGCGATCAGCTTTTCCGCGCCGCTGATCACGGTCGCGCTCGCCGCGGTGATCCTGCGCGAAAAGGTCCGCTTCTATCGCTGGACGGCGGTCGTCGTCGGCTTTTTGGGCATTCTCATCATCCTGTCGCCGCATCTGGGGGCGACAGCACCGACGCAAGGCACCACCGAGGGGGCGATGCTTGCCTTTGCGGCTGCGGTGGCGATGGCGCTGGCGATGATTACCGTGCGGCGCCTGACCAATACGGAACGCACCTCCACCATCGTGATCTGGTTCACCGGCGTGATGGCGCTTCTGTCACTTGCAAGCGCGCCCTTCGGCTGGACGGTCCCGACGGGCACTGATGCGCTGATGCTCGTCTCCATCGGGTTGTTCGGCGGAATCGGGCAGATCCTGCTGACCACGAGCTATCGCTTCGCCGATGCCTCGACGATCGCGCCCTTCGACTACACGACCATGATCTGGACCGTGATCGTCGGCTGGCTGGTGTTTTCGGAAGTGCCGACGCTGGAGGTCATGGCCGGGGCGATCATCGTGATCGGGGCGGGCGTCTTCGTGATCTACCGCGAACGACAGCTCGGTCTCGACCGCTCCAAGGAACGCCAGACGGTCACGCCCTCCAAGGTGTGACGCGCGTGTCTGCCCGCCGGGATCGGCAGGGGCTGCCTCAAAACGCCTTGAAGGTGATGATCGTCTTGGTGTCCTGAATGCCGTCGAAGGGATGGACCTTCTCATTGACGAAATGGCCGATGTCGGCGTTGTCGTCGACGTAGAATTTCACCATCAGGTCATAGTCCCCGGCCGTCGAATAGATCTCCGAGGCGATTTCGGCGTCGGCGATTGCATTGGCCACCTGATAGGCTTTTCCCAGATGGCATTTGATCATCACGAAGAACGGAATCATGAACGTCTCCCAAGCGGGGCGGGCGCCGGCGGGCGCGGGAATCGCCCGACAGTGAAGCGGAAGCGCTCGAGCGGAGCAAGGGGCGTTGTCGATGCAGTCCCGTCCGGCGCCGCTTGCCCGGTAAACATGGGTAAATTTTAATAATGCGGGCCTTGCGAAGTTGCGGCCCATGCCCGAACCTGCCAAGAGGTCGGCGCCGGTTGACCGGTTTTTTGCAATCGAAACTGCGTGACGGACCATGCAGGATGACGGAATACGGCAGGGTGACGGGACAGGATCGATGACCACCCATGGAGCGAAACCGCCTCGGCGCCCGGCCGGCGACGGTGGCACCGGACGACGTCCGCATGGGGAGGGGTCGTCGGCGGCTCCCGCATCGGGGCGTGTCGACGCCGGCAGCAGCGGCGCGATCTCGCGACGCGCGGCGCTCGGGCTTGCGGGCGCAGCGGCTGCCAGCGGGCTGGCGGCTCCGGCCCTTGCCCAGACCACCATCGAATGGAAAATGGCGACTGCTTGGCCTGCGGATCTTGAAGGTCCGGGGCAATCGGCGCAGCGCATCTGCGATGCCATTGCGCTGCTCAGCGGCGGGCGCATGCGCGTGCGGCTGTTTCCCGACGGAGAGCTGGTGCCGGCGACGGGCATCTTCGACACGGTCTCCGCCGGCACGGCACAGATGGGCCATGCGGCCTCCGCCTATTGGCAGGCAAAGATGCCGGCCGCCGTGTTCTTCACCGCGGTGCCCTTCGGCTTCCTGCCGCATGAGCATGTGACGTGGATCGAGCAGGCCGGTGGCCAGGCGCTCTGGGACAAGCTTTATGCGCCCTATGGCGTGCGGCCGTTTCTCGCCGGGAACACCGGCGCGCAGATGGGGGGCTGGTTCACCCGGCCGGTCGAGACGCTCGAGGACCTCAACGGGTTGAAGATCCGGATGCCGGGTCTGGGCGGCGAGATCATGCGCCGGCTCGGAGCGACGCCCGTGTCCCTGCCGCCCGGCGAACTTGTCCAGGCGCTTTCCAGCGGCTTGATCGATGCGGCGGAGTTCCTTGGCCCGGCAAGCGACCGTGCGCTCGGCTTCGCCGGCGTGTCCAAGCTGTATTACGCGCCCGGGTTCCATGATCCCAATGGCGCCAATGAGATGCTGGTGAATTCCGTTGCCTTCGACGGGCTCGCCGAGGACCTCAAGGCGGTGGTGATCGCCGCCTGCCGCGCCGAGACGCTTCTGTCGATGGCCGAAAGCGACTGGCGCAACGCGCAGGCCTTCGAGGCACTGAAGACCGAGGACGGGGTCGAGGTTCGCGCCTATCCGCCGGAAATCCTTGCGGCGCTGCGCAACACCGGCGTTCAGGTGGTGGCGAGTTTCGCCGACGCAGGCGGTCTCGATCGCGACATCTACAAGAACTACATGCGCACGCTGCAGACGCTGGCGCCCTGGAGTTCCGCGTCGACGCGGCTGTTTCTTCAGGGGCGCGAGACCTGATCCGCTGTCCGGGGGGCGGTTCCCCGGCGAAGGGCCGCAATCACGGGATCAGGCGGTCTGCTTGAGTTCCGCCGGCAGTTCCCGGTAGCGGCCGTCGCGCAGGGCGGCGAGGGCAAAGTCCACCATCGGCTCGAAGAGGTGATCCTGCTCGCCCTCCGCAAAGCAGCGGCAGGTTTGCGCGACCAGAGCCGGATGGAAGAACATGACCAGCGAGTGCTGGAACAGCATCGCGGCCGTCTCTGCGTCCTGCTCGGCAAACTCGCCCTTTGAAATGCCGTCGCGGATGACTTCGGCGAAGGACGTGCGCATGCGCGCCTTGTGGGTCTCGATTTCGTCCCAGGCCTCCTCCATTGCCGCTTCCAGCAGATCGTGGATCTTGCGGTTGTCGGCATAGCGCTCGCGCATGTGGTGGAAGTGCCGGCGAACCATTTCCCGCAGCCGTTCGCTGCATGTTTGCCCCTGCGCGGGCGTGTCGCCGATCATGTTGGAGAGCAGGTCGGCCGTCACCAGTCCCGTCACGGCTTTTGTCAGTTCAGCCTTGGAGGCGAAGAACCGGTAGACGTTTGCGGGCGACATGCCGAGTTCGCGAGCGATGTCGGCCACGGTCGTCTTCTGGTAGCCGTAGACGTGAAAAAGCTTGTTTGCGGTCTCGACGATGCGCTGGCGCGTTTCATGCGCCGCGCTGCTTGCGGTTCCGTCGCGCGTTGCCGCTTGCGAGCCGTCGGATCTCGTCGTGTCCAGCATATCCGTCATCTGCGTTGCTTCCGATCCTTCTGCCATGAAACCCCCATTGTAAGTCCAAAGGGCGCGCTGAACAGCCGTATTCGGCTCAGCGGTGGCGTTGCCCACCGGCCGGCGTTGGCGGGACGTGCAATGGCGTCGACACAGGTCGCCGGCACTCCACCGGGGTTTCATGAATCATGGGAGGCGCTGTGGCGCGCGTCAATGTCTGACTGTTGATATATATTCTCTGACGATTATTGACAATCATCATTCGATGACTTTATCTCCTGACGTCGGGTCGTTTCGGCTTCGACCCGGTTAACGGAGCTGTTTTGCCCGGAAAGGCGACGGTTTCGGTGTTTTGACGGTCTCAGGAGCAGCATGATGCATCGAAGCGCCTTCGTTTTTCGCGCCTGGTCGGGTCGGCCCGCTCCTCGAATCGTCCTTGCGATGGCGGTGTCGGGTCTGCTTCTTGCTGCCTGTCAGCCCGAACCTGCGTCTGACACCGACGGTGCGCCGCCACCGACCGTCTGGGTCGAGCCGGTGGCAGCGGCAAAAAGCGCCGGTCTGTCCTATTCGGGCACCATTCGTGCCCGCAGCGATGCGCCGGTCGCGTTTCGCGTCGGCGGAAAGCTCTCCGTTCGGGAGGTCGACATCGGCGACCGGGTCGAGGCAGGCGACGTCATCGCCCGGCTTGACGCAACCGATTTCAAGGCCGCGCTCAGCGCCGAGCAGGCGCAGGAACGGGCCGCGCGCGCCGAGGCGGACCGCACGGCCGATGCGCTGGAGCGCATCAAGACCCTCAAGCAGAAAGGGCACGTCAGCCAGGCTTCGCTCGATGCCGCTCAGGCCGCCGCCGATGCGGCCGCCGAGGCGCTGAAGGCCGCCGGCGAGCGCCGGCTGCTTGCGGAAAACCAGCGCGCCTACACAGAACTGCAGGCAGATGTCGCCGGCGTCGTGACCGCCGTCCTCGCCGAACCGGGCGAGGTTGTCGCCCTTGGCCAGCCTGTGGTCCGGGTCGCGGCCGCACTCGGTCGCGAGGCGGAAGTCGCCGTGCCCGAAGCGCATGTCGCGGCGGTCTCGCAGGCGAGCGCCAGCGTGACGTTGTGGGCGCTTCCGGGAAAGATCTTCCCCGCCCGCTTGCGCGAATTGTCGCCGCAGGCCGATCAGGCGGCGCGGACCTTTACCGCGCGGTTCGAGGTCGAGGATCCGCAAGGTCTGGCGCGGCTCGGCATGACCGCGACGGTTCACCTCAATCCGCCGGGGCAGGCGGCGGGCGTCGCCGTTCCGCTGTCCGCCGTGTGGTACCGGGACGAAGCCGCCTATGTCTGGCAGGCCGCTCCCGGCGACAGCCGCGTGACGCCGGTTGCCGTCAGGGTCCTGCGTATCGAGGCCGAACGCGCCATCGTTGAGGGCAAGCTGAAGCCGGGCATGACCGTTGTCAGCATGGGCGTCCATCGCCTCGATCCGGAGCTTGAGGTGCGGGTGGTCGAGCGTGCGCCTTCCGACCCCGTCCTGGTCGGAGCCCTGCAATGACTAGCTTCAATCTTTCCGCCCTGGCGCTGCGGCACCAGACGCTGGTGCTCTTCTTCATTCTGGTAACCGCGGCCGCCGGCATCTGGGCCTATGGCAATCTCGGGCGCAACGAGGATCCGGCCTTTACGGTCAAGGTGATGGTGGTCACCGCTGCCTGGCCGGGCGCGAGCGCGGTGGAAATGCAGGAGCAGGTCGCCGACCGGATCGAGACGCGGCTGCAGACCCTTCCCTATCTGGGCCGGCTGGAGACCTACACGCGGCCCGGTTTCATGGCGACGCAGATCGTGCTCGAGGACACCACGCCGCCCAAGGACGTGGAAGGCCTGTGGTATCAGGCGCGCAAGAAGGTCGGCGACATCCGTCGCGATCTGCCGCCGGATGTGCTCGGCCCCTTCTTCAACGACGAATATTCCGACGTCTACGTTCAGGTCCATGCGCTGACCGCGCCGGATGCGACCTGGACGGAAGTCTCCGACCTCGCGGAAATGGCACGCCAGAACTTCCTGTCGGTTCCGGGGGTGGAGAAGGTCCAGCTCTTCGGCGAGCAGGACCAGAAGATCTTTGTCGAGATCTCCTACGCCAAGCTTGCCACCCTCGGCATTCCGGCGTCCGCGATCTTCGATGCGCTTGCCGCCCAGAACGCGGTCGCGCCCTCCGGGTCGGTCGACACGCCGAGCGAGACGGTGCAGGTGCGCGTCAGCGGCAGCCTAGGGGGCGTGCGCGCCGTCGCGGCCGTGCCGGTCAAGGCGGGCGAGGAGACGTTTCGGCTCGGCGATATCGCCACCGTGCGGCGGGACATCGCCGATCCGCAAAGCTATCTCGCCCGCTACAACGGGCAGGATGCCATCATGCTCGGGATTGCCATGGCCGACGGCGGCAATGTGCTGGAGCTTGGCGAGCGGCTGGCAGTCAAGGCGCAGGAAATCCGCTCGCGCCTGCCGGTCGGCGCCGAGCTGCACCAGGTGTCGAACCAGCCGGAGGTGGTTGAAGGGGCGATCGGGCAGTTCCTGCTGAAATTCGTCGCCGCGATCTCCATCGTGCTGATCGTGTCGTTCCTGTCGCTCGGCTTTCGCACCGGGGTGATCGTCGCGCTATCGGTGCCGCTGACGCTTGCAGGAACCTTCGTCGTCATGCTGTTGATGGGGATCGATCTGGAGCGCATTTCGCTCGGCGCTCTGATCCTGTCTCTCGGGCTTCTGGTCGACGATGCGATTATCGCCATCGAGATGATGGTGGTGAAGATCGAGCAGGGCTGGGACCGGTTCCGCGCCGCGACCTTCGCGTGGGAATCGACCGCCTTTCCGATGCTCACCGGCACGCTGGTGACGGCGGCCGGGTTCCTTCCCGTCGGCTTCGCCCAGTCGTCGGCCGGCGAATATGCCGGCGGGATCTTCTGGGTGGTGACGGCGGCGCTGATCATTTCCTGGTTCGTCGCCGTGATCTTCACCCCCTATCTTGGGTTGAAGCTGCTGCCGCGGTCGCTGGAGCGCCACGCGGCGGCGCGGGGCGACGTCGACGAGGACGCGATCTATCAGACCCGCGGCTACAACCGGCTGCGCCGGATGATCGAGGCCGCCGTACGCTTCCGCATTCCCGTGGTGCTGGTGACCTTCGCGCTGCTTGTGACGGCCGGCTACGGCATGGGCTTCGTCAAGAAGCAGTTTTTTCCGAACTCCTCGCGGCCCGAAGTGCTGGTCGAACTCAAGGGGCCGGAAGGCGCCTCTTTCGCGGCGACCGAACGCGCCGCGCGCGAGCTTGAGGCGCTGCTGGCAAAGAGCCCCGACGTCGACTATTTCACCACCTATATCGGTGCCGGCGCACCGCGCTTCTTCCTGGCCTACAACCCGGCGCTTCCCAACCCGAGCTACGCGCTGATCCTCGTCCAGTCGAAGGGCGGGGAGCACACCACGCGGCTGGTGCAGGAGCTGACGGCGCGCTTCGAGGCGTCGGAAAGCTCCGTGCGCGGGCGGGCCAACAAGCTTGAACTTGGCCCCCCGGTCGGCTTCCCGGTGCAGTTTCGTGTCGTCGGGCAGGACCGCGAGGAGGTGCGGGCGATCGCGGCGAAGGTGCGCGATGCCATGCGCGCCAATCCCGACACGCGCAACACCGAGCTGCAATGGGGCGAGAAGATCAAGACGGTGAAGCTGGAGGTCGATCAGGAGCGCGCCCGCGCGCTTGGACTGTCGACCCGCGAGATCGCGCAGTCGCTGCAGGCGCTCCTGTCGGGCGTTCAGGTGACGAGCCTGCGCGATGGCCGGCATGCGGTTGGCGTCGTGGTGCGGGCGTCGGAGAGCGAGCGGGCCGAGTTGGGTGACATCGGCGATCTGGTCCTGAACGTGCGGGACGGTCGCGCGGTGCCCGTCTCCCAGGTCGCGCGCATCGAATATGTGTCCGAGGAGCCGATCCTGTGGCGCCGCAACCGCGAGACCGTGCTGACCGTGCGCTCCGACATCGTGCCCGGCGTGCAGGCACCCGACGTGACGGCGGCGCTCCTGCCGAAGATGAAGGAGATCGAGGCGGGGCTGGCTCCCGGCTACCGGATCGACGCCGGCGGAGCGGCGGAAGAATCGGCCAAGGCCAATGCCGCACTTGCCAAGGTGTTTCCGGTGATGCTCCTGGCAATGGCCGTGCTGATCATGCTGCAGATGCAGTCCTTCTCCAAGATGGTGATCGTCTTCCTGACGTTTCCGCTCGGTCTCGTTGGCGCGGTGGCGGCCCTGCTGATCGCGGATGCGCCCTTCGGCTTTGTCGCGATCCTTGGCGTGATCGCGCTGGGCGGCATGGTGATGCGCAACACGCTGATCCTCGCCGACCAGATCGAGCACGACCTGGAGGGCGGCGCGACGATGCGCCAGGCGATCGTGGAATCGACCGTGCGCCGTGCGCGTCCGGTCATCCTGACCGCCCTGGCGGCGGTGCTCGCGTTCATCCCGCTGACGACCAACATCTTCTGGGGACCGATGGCCATCGCCATGATCGGCGGCCTGACGGTCGCCACCGTGCTGACCCTGGTGTTCCTGCCGGCGCTCTATGCCCTGTGGTTTCGCCGCCGCCTCGACAAGAGCGACGCGCAGGCCGCGTCTGACCGCGATGGTTCGTCGACAGCCGATACCGCCGGTTCCCGTGACACGACAGAGCGCGAAACGGACCCCGCGCCGGCTCTGTCGCAGGCAGCGGAGTGACGGCCTCGTCACTCCGCTGCTTCACCCTTCGCGGCGCTTGCCATCGCCGCAAAACCGCGATCCGGCGGCCGGACCTTGAGACGGGGCCGCCTGACCGCCGCCGTTTCAGGCGGCGGCGACGCCGATTTCGTGACCTTCCTGCAACAGTGAGCCGAGAAGTCGCGGTTCTCTCCGGTGTCGGCTGGTTTGACTAAAATTTGTGCAAATGCACGCGGATGTTTTTCGCCTTCAAAAAACTGACATGAAAATCCCGGCTTCGGCGCTTTGCGGATCGAAACAGCGGACCATGTGTCGTTGGGGAAGGGGGTGAAATGGCAATATTGTGCAGCGCAATATCACTCCGGACCTGTCAAAATTCCCGGTTGCCCGAAGCGGGTTGCTCGATAACCTTACCAATACGTAATTGGCCGCCGGGGCGCGCGGCCTAAATAATGTATTGGGAGGTTCGGGACGCAATATGCGCAAACACGTCGGGGCAGGATTACTCTCTTTTACCGCACTCGCGACGGCCTTTACGGCCGGGGAGGCGCTGGCAGGCGGCTTTGCATTGCGCGAGCAGAGTGCCTACTACCAGGGGATGTCATTCGCGGGTTACGGTACAACCGGTCCGTCGATCTCCTCGATGTTCTGGAATCCGGCGACGCTGACGGGCGCCGGGGCCGGCTGGACGGTCGAGGCGCATAATTCCCTGATCGTGCCGAAAGCGGAGATGAACGGCACCTTCACCTCATCGGGAGTGCCGTTGCCGCCCTTTGCCATCGTCTTGCCGAACAGTTCCGTACCCTCCGGCGACATTGCGAATGATGCCTTCATTCCCGCAAGCTACGCGGCCTATCGCCTCAACGACCGGGCTGTCTTCGGCATTTCGGTCAATGCGCCCTTTGGTCTGGCGACGAAGCCTGCGGACAACTGGGCGGGGCAGTTCTATTCCCGTTCGTCCAAGGCGCAGTCGATCAATGTGACCCCGACGATTGCCTATCAGGTCAATGATATGGTTTCCGTCGCGCTCGGCCTGCAGATCCAGCACTTCGCGGTGTCTTTGAAGCGGGGCGTTCCGAATGTCCCCGGGTTCCCCGGAGCTGGACTTGAAGGCGACGACATCGGCTTCGGTATTACCGCGGGTCTGACCGTAAAGCCCATGGAAGGCACCGAGATCGGGCTTGGCTATCGCTCCAGCGTTTTCCATGAGTTGGACGGCCAGTTGGCGTCGCCGACAGGGGTCGCGGGGATCAACGCGCGGCTCAGCACGCCGGACATGGTGAACCTGTCGGTCAAGCAGCGGGTAACCGATGCCTTCCGGGTCTTCGGTACGGTGGAATGGACCAACTGGAGCCGGTTGAAGTCTCCGCGCGTGACGGCGCAGGCCAATGGTGCCGTCCTCGAGACCCTGCACTTCAACTATGACGATGGCTGGTACTTCGCGCTGGGCGGCGAATATGACGTCAACGAGGACCTGACCCTGCGTGCGGGTATCGCCTATGAGCTGTCCCCGATCGACGATTCGATCCGCTCGACGCGTCTTCCGGACAATGATCGTCTGTGGCTGTCGGCCGGCGCGTCCTATCAGGTGCTGGAAAACCTCGCGCTCGATGTCGGCTACACCTACATCCACACCGCGAAGACATCGGTCAACATCGGTCCGGGCCACCAGGACTACAATCCGGCCATCGGCACCTATTCCTCGAATGTCGATGCCAACGTGAACATTGTCTCCGCCTCGCTGCGCTACCGCTGGGGCGGTCCGCACGACAGGCCGGAGGCGAATGGCCGGGGCTATTGAGAGAAAGTCACCGGAACTGACATGATGAAGCCGGCGGAGCGGTCCGCCGGCTTTTTCGTGCCGCGGCTCAGAATGCGGCCGGATAGAGCCCGCCATCGATCAGGATATTCTGGCCCGTCACATAGGCGGCGTGGGCCGAACAGTAGAAGGCGCAGATCTGGCCGAACTCCTCCGCCGTGCCGAACCGCCCGGCCGGAATTTCGCCGGCCTGGGCGGCGCGGATCTCCTCGACAGTGCGGCCGGAGGCTTTCGCCGCACCCTCGATGCCGCCGCGCAGCCGGTCGGTGTCCATCTTGCCCGGAAGCAGGTTGTTCACCGTCACGTTGCGGCTGGCGTATGTGCGCCCGACGCCGGCGAGAAACGCCGTGAGGCCCGCCCGCGCACCGCTCGACAGGTCAAGGCCGGCGAGCGGCATGCGCACGGTGATCGACGTGATGTTGACGATCCGTCCGAAGCCGCGATCCGCCATGCCGTCGGCGACCTTCTGGATCATCTCGATGGGCGAGATCATGTTCTGGATCACGCCGTCGATCATCGCGTCGCGGTCAAGCTCGTGATAGTCGCGGCGCGGCGGTCCGCCGTTGTTGTTGACCAGAATGTCGGGGTTCGGGCAGGCGGCCAGAAGCGCCTCCTGGCCCTCGCGGGTCGAGACATTGGCCGCGACCGGCGTAACCTTTGCGCCGGTGCGGCGGGCAATTTCGTCCGCTGTGCGCGCCAGACGGTCGGCATCGAGACCGTTGACGACGATCTCGCAGCCGGCCTGCGCCAGCGCTTCGGCGCAGCCGCGCCCAAGGCCCCTGCTGGAGGCGCAGACGATGGCCTTGCGGCCCGAAATTCCAAGATCCATGAGCTTTGTCCCCGTGATGATTGGAGCGGTGGTCTCCCGGCGGAATGGCCGGAAGCCTGCCGGTCGCCTGAGGCTGTAAGGTCGCGCTCATCCTCGACCGGGCAGGTGGGGGCTGGCAAGCCCCTCGCGGCGGCGGCGTTCCGGCGGTTTCTTCCGCTTCTTCCCGTGTTTTGGCTATACTGCTGTTGGAGAACGGCGCGAAGGAGCCGGAAGATGGCAGGTAAAGCGAACCTCGGTCTGGCCCTTTCGGCAGCCCTGATCCTCGCGGGCTGTGTCGGGGCGGGGGAGCGGGCGCCCGATCCGCAGGCAAGCGGGGCTTCGGCAGCAGATACAAGCGCCTGCCTTACCGCGGTCGCGGAGCAGACGGGAAACAGCGTCAGCGTTCTTCGCTCAGAGGTTTCAGAGGCGAATACGCTGGTGATGGTCGGCGTCGGGCCGCAGCAGGCGCCCTGGCGCTGTCTCGTGTCCGGCGGGCAGGTGGCGGACGTGATGTCGATGACGGACGAAGGCGCGCTTTGACAGTGGTGTGGCGTCCGGGCTCGGGGAGGAAGACGATGCGGTTGATCTCGACGCTTGCAGTCCTCTTGATCGGTCTTGCGGTCTGGCCCGCCCATGCCCAGGAGGCCGTCACCAAGCGGGTTCAGTTTGCTGCCGGCCAAAGCGGTGCGACGATGTCCGGTCGCATCAAGGGCTATGAGAGCGTGCATTATCTCCTGGGCGCAATGGCCGGGCAGCGCATGACGGTGGAATTGACGGCTTCCAGCGCCTCCGCCTATTTCAACATCTTCGCGCCCGGAGACCGTCCCGGCGAGAGCACTGCGCTGTTCATCGGAACCACCAGTGGGAGCCGGTTCGAGGGGATTCTTCCCGCCAGCGGCGATTATCTTGTACAGGTGTTTCTGGTTCGCAGCGCGGCGCGCAGGGACGAAACGGCCGACTACGACCTCATGTTCCGGATTGCCTCACCTTGACCGACCACCGCGCGCGGCAGGGCACCAAGTGACACGGGCGAAACAGTGGCGGGCGCGCAGGATGGCGAACGCGATCCTGCGGAAGCTGCGCCGGAGCGGTGAACAGCGACAGAACAATTGTCGTGAACTGTCATATTTCTGAGACCGGAATCGAGCAAAACGCTTCCTGTAATCTTGTCAGGAGCGCGTCATGTCCGTCAAACCGGCCCCGCGGCATTTCCGGGCGATCTTTCTCTCCGATATTCACCTCGGCACACGCGGATGCCAGGCGGAGATGCTTCTCGATTTTCTTCGTCACCACGACGCGGAGACCTTCTATCTCGTCGGCGACATTGTCGACGGCTGGCGTCTCAAGCGGATGTGGTACTGGCCGCAGGCCCACAATGATGTCGTCCAGAAGCTGATGCGCAAGGGCCGCAAGGGCGCGCGGATCGTCTATACGCCCGGCAATCACGACGAGTTCCTGCGCGACTTTCTCGGCACCCATTTCGGCGGCATCGAGGTGATGGACGAGGCGGTGCACGAGACGGCGGATGGCCGGCGCTACCTTGTGATCCATGGCGACAAGTTCGATGTCGTGGTCCGGCATGCCAAGTGGCTCGCCTTCCTCGGCGACTGGGCCTATGTCACCGCCCTCAACCTGAACACGGGGGTGAACGCGGTGCGCCGGCGGCTGGGACTGACCTATTGGTCGCTGTCGGCCTGGGCCAAGCTCAAGGTCAAGAATGCGGTGAGCTTCATCGGCAAGTTCGAGGAAACGCTTGCCGGCGAAGCCGCGCGCCAGGGAGTGGACGGGGTGATTTGCGGTCATATCCACCACGCCGCCGACCATCACAGCTTCGGCACCCATTACATCAATACAGGCGATTGGGTGGAAAGCTGCACGGCGATTGTCGAGCACCATGACGGCACCTTCGAGGTGGTCGACTGGTCCGGCATGCGGCCAAGGGCGGAGGCGTCAGAGGTTCGCCCGCGCGCGCAGGCCGCCGCATGAGGTCGCTCCTGATCGTCAGCGATGCGTGGCACCCGCAGATCAACGGAGTCGTTCGTTCCATCGACCGGACCGCCGTTGAATTGCGCCGGCTGGGCGTGCGCGTCGAGATGCTCTCGCCCGCGGATTTCCACACCGTGCCGTGTCCGACCTATCGGGAGATCCGGCTCACGCTGACGACCGCGGGCGCGCTGCGCCGGCGTATGGCGGAACGCGATTGCGAGCATCTGCATATCGCGACCGAGGGGCCGCTCGGCCTGCTCGCCGCGCATGTGGCGCAGCGCGACGGCATCGTCTTCACGACGAGCTATCACACGCGCTTTCCCGAATATCTGTCGGCGCGGGTCCCCGTGCCATTGTCCTGGTCCTACGCATGGTTGCGCCGTTTTCACAACGCCGGACGCGGGTGCATGGTGGCGACGAAGACGCTTGAGGAGGACCTGCGCGGGCGCGGCTTTCGCAACCTGATGCGCTGGTCGCGCGGCGTCGACCACGAGGTGTTTCGCCCGTTCAAGGGCTCCGTCCTGCCGGCCGACGTCAAGGGACCGGTGTTCATGTATGTGGGACGGGTGTCGGTGGAGAAGAACATCACCGCCTTTCTCGACCTCGCGCTTCCGGGGACGAAGGTTGTGGTCGGTGACGGTCCGCAGTTGGGCGAATTGCGGGCGCGCTATCCGGACGTGCTCTTCACCGGTTCGAAGACCGGAGAGGACCTGTCGCGTCATTACGCCAGCGCAGACGTCGTGGTGTTTCCAAGCCTGACCGACACTTTCGGCAATGTGCTTCTGGAAGCGCTTGCCTGCGGCGTGCCGGTGGCCGCCTATCCGGTGATGGGGCCGCTCGACATCATCGGCGGCACGGATGTCGGCGTGCTGGACGAGGATCTCGAGACGGCCGCGCTTGCCGCGCTCGCCATCCCCGGGGACCGCTGCCGGGAGATGGCGCTGGGCTACACCTGGGCGCGCAGCACCCGCCAGTTCATCGACAATTGCATGGCCGCAATAGCGACCGAGGGCCTGCGCGGGGCGGCGTGACGATTTCGCCCCGGGTGCCTTTCGATCCTGCTTCAAACCTCTGCTGCAATCGTGTACCGCTGTCTCAGACCTTCAAGGAGAGAGCGGAATGGATGCGATGACGGTGCTGCCGGACTTCCAGGATGTGGTTGCGGCGCGCGCGCGCATCGCCGGCGAGGCGGCCGTGACGCCGCTGCTCACGTCGGCCTATCTCGACGAACTGACCGGCGGGCGGATCCTGCTCAAGGCGGAAAACCTCCAGCGCACGGGGTCCTTCAAGTTTCGCGGAGCCTTCAACCGGCTGAGCCAGATCCCGGACGCGGCGCGGGCTGCCGGCGTCGTCGCCTGTTCGTCGGGCAATCACGCGCAAGGTGTGGCAGAAGCGGCCCGTATCCTGGGCATGTCCGCCACCATCGTGATGCCGGAAGATGCGCCGGAGGCGAAACTCGCCCGCACCCGACGCTCTGGCGCGACGGTCGTCACCTACCGGCGCGGCGTGGAAGATCGCGAAGCGATCGCCCAGGCGCTTTGCGCGGAAACCGGCGCGACGATGGTGCATCCCTACAATGATCCCGGCGTCATCGCAGGACAGGGCACGGCCGGTGCGGAAGTTGCCGAACAGGCGGCGGCGCTCGGGCTTTCGCTCGATGTGATGCTGACCTGCGCCGGCGGCGGCGGGCTCACCGCCGGCATTGCCCTGGCGCTTGAAGCCCTGGCTCCCGATTGCGAGTTGCTTCCGGTCGAGCCGGAAGGGTTCGACGACTACGGTCGCTCGCTTGTCGCCGGCGCGCGCGTGGCGAACCCCAGAGAGGGCGGTTCGGTCTGCGATGCGATCCTGACGCCGACGCCCGGCGAGCGCTCCTTCTCCATCGTCAGCCGGCGCGCGACGCGCGGCCTCGTTGTGAGCGATGACGAGGCGCTGGCGGCAGTGGCCTTTGCCTTTCGCGAACTGAAACTGGTGGTGGAACCGGGCGGGGCGGTGTGCCTTGCCGCCGTTCTCACAGGCAAGCTGCCGGTGAAGGGGCGCACGGTCGCGCTGACGCTGTCGGGCGGCAACATCGATGCCGAGGTGCTGTCGCGGGCGCTTTCGCTCGGGTGAGGCGTCGTCAGGTCAGTTGAAGGCGCGTGGCGTTCCCTGGTGGCGCATGGTGCGGAAGGTATAGACCTCATGCGCGACGCCTGTGGTTCCAACCCCCAGCCACGCGCAGCGCAGCTTCAGGAACTTGCCATAGGTCTTGTGGCCGATGCCGGTTTCCTTCATCAGCATCGCCACGGCGCCGTCGGCCTGCGAGGCGAAGGTATCGCGCACGGTGCTGTCACGCAGGTTCAGGTGCCGCGACACAAGCCAGATGATCGCGGTCATGTCTTGGCGCTCCATGAGCGTCAGGAGAATGTTCTCGAAGCTGAGTTCCCCGGAGGCAATCTGGATCCGCACTTCGTGCTTGGACAGATGTTCGCCCTCGATTTCCAGACCGGCGTCCCGGTCGTCGATCAGCGCGCGCTGTGCGATCCGCTCCAGGCCTTCGGGATTGTCGAGCGCTTTTTCCAGTTCCGCCGGCATCAGCGGGCAGTCCGTCTGGCTGACCAGTCGCAGGTCTTCGCGGAATTCCTCGTCGCTGATGCAGCGCTGGGCCATCGCGCCGAGGAGACGTTGATCGCCGTTCGACAGGATCAGCAGCGCCAGCATCGCGCGCACCGCGAATTGCGCGCCGTCATTCTGCACCAGAGCGTTGATGACCGGAAAGGCGCCGCGCGCGATCAGCGCGTCGACGATCTTCTCCGGGACCTTGTCGCGGCGGGCAATCGCCAACCTGTGGCGGTCGGTGCGGTTGCGCACGACATCGACCAGCGTTTCTTCGGTGACCACCGGGGAATGTTCGAGGATCGCCTCGCTGAGATCGAAGGCTTCCGTCGCCAGCCGGTCCGCCAGCGCCGAGGTGATGCGATCGGTGCGGGCCAGCCGCACGACGATATCGAGACGCACCGAATGGTCGAGCTGATCGAAGACGTCGAGAACCAGGCTTGAGAAAAGAAAGCGTTCGGTATCGCTGGGTTCGCGTTCGAGCTTGTCGGCATATTGGGCGCTCAACAGCCTGACGAGTTCCGAACGAGCGGAGGGCTCCTTGATCCTCGCCAGTTCCTCGAGACGATCCCTGAACATGCCCGACCCTTTTCCTCCCGCAAGCCCGCAGAACGCCGGGTCCCTCTTGCCTCAGCGTCAGCGATTCAAACTACTTACCCGAATATCGTAAAGATGCTCATAAAAATAATCGTTTTTCCCGGCCCCATCGCAATTGCCGCAATGGCAGTCGGATGTGACCCGGGAGGCGTGCAGGAGCCGGGGACGCGGGTGGCTGCTTTTGTCTCCGTCGAGGGTGCTTAATGCACGTGGATTGCCCGTCGCGCCGCTGGGCTGCGGGCGCGCGGGTCGCTCTCGCTCGGGTGCGCGGGCATAGACCTCGGGCACGGGGCAATCGGCGTGCGAGCGGGCGGGGCGCCTAGCTGAAAAGCGACTGGCGTTCGCCCGGGGAGAGGTCTTCGAGCGGATCGGCGGAGGTGTCGCCGTCCGCATCCTCGGCCCATTTGCGCTCTTCCTCGGTATCGACCATCACGATGTCGTCGATGAGAGAAGGGGGCATATCGTCCGCGCCGTCCGTGTCCCCATCCGGGCTTTCCGGTTTGGCGGGTGCGCGCTCGAACACATCGGCGGCGTTCAGGTCGTCGTCGGAGATCCCGGCGAGGTCCGCAAGGTCCTCAAGCGCCGGTCCGTCCGATGACGTGTTGCCGGTTTCGCCGGCTTCGAACACATCGGCAGCGGTGTCGTCCTCGGACCCGATATCCCAGGCGACGTCACCTGAGTCGTCGCTGTCTGCGACATCGTTGGCGAACAGGGCATCGATCTCATGGGCTTCGGCGGTTGCGCCGGCAAAGGCGGCATCGGCGGCGTCCTGCGCGGACATCGCATCGTTTGCGTCGTCTTCTTCCGCCAGTGCGTCCGCCCCCGGGCCGAACATCTCGTCCACGGTGTCCTGGTTGACGCCGCGGCCGTCGAGTTGCGGGCCGTTGAGCAGATGCGCGTCGGGACGGGTGTCCTCGACGAGCGGGTGATCCTCGCCCTTGGCGTCCTCTATGCCCCAGATCGAAATCATCAGGTTGATGCGCGATTCCAGATACTGCAGCACCTGCACGATCTTCTGGGTGCGCTGTCCCGTGAGGTCCTGGAACGAGCAGGCCATGAAGATCTCGGTGGCGCGCGCGTCGATGTCGTCGCAAGCCGCTTCGTCGGCACCTGCCTCGCGCAGCGTCCAGGCCTGCTCCTGGATCGCTTCGGCGGCGGCCAGGATTTCCTGCGTCGCGCTTTCCGTCTTGGTGACGATGGCGTCGAGTTCGTTGGAGGCCTCGATGAAGCGGTTGCCGTCCTCGGCCTCGTGCTTGATGTTGGCGATCTCGCGCTTGGTGCGCTCGATGGCTTCCTGCATGTCGGCGATGTCGAGCCGGATCCGGTTGAGGTCGGGCACCGTGCGGTCGCGCACCATCGCCTTTTCCAGCCGTCCGATGGCCTCCAGAACGACCTGCGTGTCCGGCTTTTGATGGCGGCGCATGTATTCGTCGAGGAACCAGCGCCCGCGGTCGGTTTCCGTCAAGGCCGTCAGGATCGCGTCGTAGTCGCTCTCCATGATCGCGCTGGGCGTACTGTTTTCAGCCATGATCGTGATCCGCGTCGTGTTTTTCTATCGGTCGGGGCGACTGCAGTGATCTTCAATGCATAATCGCCAAATCCTTAAAATCGGTATAGAAGACCGGCTCCCGCGCAATACGGACCGGCGTCATGCCCTTGCGATACCGGGTGGCATCCCTGTTTGCCGCCTACTTCTTCGGCCTTGGACTGTTTCTGCCCTTTTTTCCTCTCGTCCTTGCCGAGGCCGGCCTCGGAGCGGCGGAAATCGGCTCCCTGCTTGCCTTGCCGCTGCTGATTCGCCTGGTGGCCAACCCGCTGGTCAGTGCTCTGGCGGACCGTTACCTGCGCCCGGGGCAGGCCATCGCCCTGTTGTCTGCGGTCGCCTGTGCCGGCTTCGGCGCTCTGTTTCTGGTGTCCGGGTTCTGGCCGACGGCCCTTGTGCTTGCCGCCACTTCGCTTGCCTGGGGCCCTCTGGTGCCGATCAGCGACGCGCTCGCGGCCCGCGTCCAGCGCCGGGGCGGCGGCGACTACGGGCGCATGCGCCTGTGGGGCTCGATTGCCTTTGTCGTTGCCAATCTCGTCGGCGGGCTTCTCGTCGGTGCCTGGAGCTCATCGGTGGTGCTTGGCGGGATACTCGCCGGGCTTGCCGTTTCAGCCGTTGTCGGCTGGTTTCTGCCGCTTGCACGGCTGCGTGACGAAAGCGCGCCGGACGAGGCGCAGGCGCCGGAGCCAGGCCGCGGCGCGGCCATCCTCTACGCACCATCCTTTCTGATCGTCATTGCCGCGGTCGGTCTCGTGCAGGCAAGCCATGCCGCCTATTACGCCTTTTCAGCCCTGTACTGGTCGCAGGCGGGTCTCGGCGGGACGCAGGTCGGGCAGTTGTGGGGGCTTGGTGTCGTGACGGAGGTGCTGCTGTTTTCCATGGCAGCGCGGATCGGCGCGCGGATCGGCAGCGGTGGTCTGCTCGCGCTTGGCGCGGTTGCCGCCGTGGTGCGCTGGCTGGCGTTTCCGTTTGCCGTCGACCTTTGGACGATCTCGGCCCTGCAACTGCTGCACGGGCTGACCTTCGGCGCAACCCATCTGGGCGGGGTCGCCTATGTCGCGCGCATGGCGCCGCCGCAATGGGCGGGGGCCGCCCAAGGCATCGCATCGACCATCGTCGGGGTGATGAGCGCGACGGCAACCGCGCTGGCGGGCGTGCTCTATGCGCAGGGAGCCGAACCGGCCTTCTTCGCAATGGCCGGCCTCGCCGGCCTTGGCGGCGCCTTGCTCTGCGTCAGCCTGCTTTGGGGGCGACCGCGCGCCTGACGGCGCGGGGTCCCGGTGTCAGCGGCACGACGTCGGGGCGTCTCAGCCCCAGAGATCGGCCACGGGCGGCGAGATCATGCTGCCGGAAAACACCAGCCCGGGCTCGCGGTCGCGCTCAAGCAGCAGTGGTGCGTCCAGATCGACATAATCGGCCTGTTGCGCCGGAAGTGTCGCCGGCGCCATCGCAAGCGACGTACCGAGCATGCAGCCGACCATGATCTTGAAGTCCATGGCGCGGGCCTTCTCCAGCAGGACGAGCGCTTCCGTGACACCGCCGGTCTTGTCGAGCTTGATGTTGACCGCATCGTAGAGCGGGGCGAGGCGCTCCAGATCCGCGCTGGTGTGCAGGCTTTCGTCTGCACAGACGGGGATCGGCCGGTCGAGCGTCGCCAGAATGCCGTCGCCGTCTGAGGGAAGCGGCTGCTCGATCAGCTCCACGCCGGCGGCCGCGCAGGCGGCCATGTTCTCCGCGAAAGTGTCCGCGCTCCAGGCTTCGTTCGCATCGACGATCAGCCGCGCGTCCGGCGCGGCTTGCCGAACCGCCGCGATGCGCGCGGGATCGCCGTCGCCGCCGAGCTTGACCTTGAGCAGAGGCCGCCCCTTGGCCTTCGCCGTGTCGGCTGCCATCTTCTCCGGCGTGCCGAGGCTGATCGTGAAAGCGGTCAGCATGTCGTGCGGCGTGTCGACGCCTGCGGCGCGGAAGGCGGGGACCCCGGAGCGCTTGGCCTCGAGGTCCCAGAAGGCGCAGTCGAGCGCATTGCGCGCGGCACCGGCGGGCATCGCCTGTTGCAGGGCCTCGCGCGTCAGGCCGCGCTCGATCTCCGGCCCCATCCTCTCAATGTCCGCCATCACGCCCTCGACGCTTTCGCCGTAGCGGGCATAGGGCACGCATTCGCCACGGCCCGTGTGCGGGCCTTCTCGCAGCGTGACCGTCACCACATGGGCGTGGGTGCGGCTGCCGCGGGCGATGGTGAAGCCGCCGGCGATCGGCCAGCTGTCGGTCTGGACCTCAAGCGTAACGGTCATGGCGTGCCGAACTCGCTTTCCAGCCGCAGAACGATGCTCTCGCAGCCGAAGCGCACCGGGTCGGTCGCCGGCAGGTCGTATTCCGCCGCGATGTCTGCCAGGCACTGTTTCGCGTCTTCCTCGGAGAGGGCCGCCGTGTTCACGCAGATACCGACGCAGCGGATCTCTGGATTGGTCAGCTGGCCGCAGGCGATCGTCATGTCGATGACCTGGCGGATCGTCGGCAGCGGGGTTTCGACGCCGCGCATCTTGGTCCGGGTCGGTTCGTGACAGACCACGAAGGCGTCCGGCTGGGAGCCGTGCAGCAGCCCGAGCGTCACGCCGGCGAAGGAGGGGTGAAACAGCGAGCCCTGGCCTTCGATCACGTCCCAGTGGTCGGGCTCGGCGGCGGGTGAGATCCATTCCGCAGCACCCGAGATGAAATCGGCGACCACCGCGTCGAGCGACACGCCGCGCCCGGAGATGAAAATGCCGGTCTGGCCGGTCGCGCGGAAGTCGGCGTCATGGCCGCGCTCGCGCATGGCGCGCTCCAGCGCGAGGGCGGCGTATTTCTTGCCGACCGAACAGTCGGTTCCGACCGCCAGCAGGCGCTTGCCCGTGCGCTTGGTGCCCTTGCCGGTGTCGAAGCGGATTTCCGAATGGCGCACGTCGCGCAGGTGGCGGCCGTTGCGTTCCGCCGCCTCGCGGATTTCCGGCACGTCGGCCAGGCGCATGTGCAGGCCGCTTGCGACATCCATGCCCGCATCCAGCGCCTCGACGACGGAGGCGACCCAGTGGTCGGGCAGGACGCCGCCGGCATTGACCGCGCCGATGATCATGGTGCGCGCGCCGGCGCCGGCTGCCTCTTCCGGCGTCATGTCGGTCAGGCCGGCGTCGGCGGCGCAGCCTTCCAGCCGGTGCTGGCCGATGCACCAGTCGCGGCGCCAGTCGACGATGCCCAGGCCGGTCTTGGCGGCAAGCGCATCGGGCACATCGCCCAGAAACAGCAGGTAGGGGTGGACGATTTCCATGGAAAAGCTCCTGAATTCAAGACCGATGCGGCTGCGTCCGCGCGAGAAGGGATGAGGCATGGACGCCACACGCCGCCCGCCGAATGCCCCGTCCGCGCCAGTCTCCGCATGCCGATCTGGACGCTGGCGTTGGCCGCAAGGTATACGTGGCGCATGGGACGCTCGGCAAGAGGGTGTCGCCGGTGGGGGCCGTGGGGCGTTGCCGGGTGCAGGGGAAGCGACGAAGCGCGGATGACGATTCACCCGGTCAAGGACATGCCAACGATCACCGTCGAGGCGACGGACGACGTTTGCCGGATCGTTCCGGTCGGCGCGTGGACGATCCACGAAAGCGGCTTGATGGAACAGCGGCTTGCGGAGCTGAAGCTTCCTGCGGCCTCGCGTCTCGTGTTCGACCTGTCGCAGATCACCGCGCTCGACACCACAGGCGCCTGGCTGCTGCACCGGTTTCGCGGCGATCTCGATTATCGCGGCACAAGGGTCGACCTGGAAAACCTCCGTCCCTCGCATCGCGTCCTGCTTGGCGAGGTCGAGAAGCACCATCCGCCGCCGTGGAAGCCGCAACGGCGATCGACATCGCTCGTCAGCATCCTGGAGACCACCGGCCGCGAGGTCGTAGAGATCGGCGCGGACATCCGTGCGGCGTTGCATATCGTCGGGTCGCTGGTCAGCGTGCTTTCGGGCGTCCTGCTGCGGCCGCGCAGCCTGCGGCTTCCCTCGGTCGCCAATCAGTTCGACCGCACCTGCATCGGCGCCGTTCCGATCATCGTGATGATGAGCTTCCTGATCGGCGCGATCATCTCGCAGCAGGGCGGGTTCTACCTGCGCCAGTTCGGCGCGGAGGTTTATGTGGTCGACCTCGCCGGCGTGCTGGTGTTGCGCGAACTCGGCGTCATCCTGACCGCGATCATGGTCGCCGGCCGCTCCGGCTCCGCCTTTACCGCCGAGATCGGCTCGATGAAGATGCGCGAGGAAATCGACGCGCTGCATGTCATCGGCCTGCGGGTGACGGAGGTTTTGATCCTGCCGCGTCTGCTCGCGCTCATTCTCGCAATGCCGGTGCTGACGTTCCTGTCCAACATTGCCGCGCTGTTCGGCGCTGGGCTGGTGAGCTGGTTCTATCTCGACATGGCGCCGCGGGTGTTCATCGACCTGATGCAGGCCGCGGTCACGGTCGACACGCTGATGGTCGGCCTGGTCAAGGCGCCCTTCATGGCGCTGATCATCGGCCTGGTCGCCTCGGTAGAGGGGATGAAGGTCGGCGGGTCCGCAGAATCGCTCGGCCAGCACACGACCTTGTCGGTGGTCAAATCGATCTTCATGGTGATCGTCGTCGACGGTCTCTTCGCCATCTTCTTCTCCTCGATCGGGATCTGAATGTCTGACGTCGCAACGCCCCAACGCCCCGACACGGATACCGGCGCCGACGCCGCGTCGCCGATGTCCGTCCCGAGCGACGAGGTGGTGCTCAGCGCGCGCGGCGTGACCGTCGGCTTCGGCTCCACCATCGTGCTGAAGGACCTCGACCTCGACGTCTACCGGCGGGAGATCCTCGGCTTCGTCGGCGGATCCGGAACCGGCAAGTCCGTGCTGATGCGCGCGATCCTGGGGCTGACGCCGCGCCGCGCGGGCGAGATCGAGGTGTTCGGGATCAACCTGAAGACCGCCTCCGACGATCAGCGTCAGGCGGTGGAACGGCGCTGGGGCGTGCTGTTCCAGCAAGGCGCGCTGTTTTCCTCCCTGACCGTGCGGCAGAACATCCAGGTGCCGATGCGCGAGCACATGCAGATGTCGGAACGGCTGATGGACGAACTGGCGCTCTTGAAACTGGAAATGGTCGGCTTGCCGCCGTCGGCCGCCGACAAGTTCCCGTCCGAGCTTTCCGGGGGCATGATCAAGCGCGCGAGCCTGGCGCGCGCGCTGGCGCTCGATCCCGATCTCGTCTTCCTGGACGAACCGACCTCGGGGCTCGATCCCATCGGCGCGGCCGCTTTCGACGATCTGGTGATGAAACTGCGGGAAACGCTGGGTCTGACGGTCTATATGGTGACCCACGATCTGGACAGCCTGCATTCCATTTGCGACCGCGTCGCGGTATTAGGGGAGAAGCGGGTGCTGACCGCCGGCCCGATCGAGGAGCTGCGGCGTTTCGACAACGACTGGGTGCAGGACTATTTCAATGGCGTTCGGGCGTTGCGACGCGTGTGACCGGGGCGGGCTGGACTGAGGATTTGAGGTAGGTATGGAAACCCGCGCGAACTATGTGGCGATCGGTGCGTTTGTGTTCGTCACGATGTTCATCGGATTCGCGTTCATCTACTGGCTCGGCAGCCGGTCGGAGGGGCCGCGCGCGCTTCCCGTGAAGGTCGTCTTCAACGGGGCGGTGACGGGCCTGTCCGTCGGCGGATCGGTCAATTTCAACGGCATCAAGGTCGGCGACGTCGGCTCGCTCGGGTTCGATCCCAAGGACCCGTCGGTCGTGATCGCCACCATCCGGGTCAGCCCGACCACCCCGCTGCGCGCCGACGTCAAGGCAACGCTGGGGTTCCAGACGCTGTCCGGCATCGCCTATGTCGAGCTGTCCGGCGGGTCGCCGACATCGCCGCTGCTGCTTGATCCGGATGCCGAGGAGCCGCCGGTGATCTATGCCGAGCGCTCCGCCTTCGAGGATATCGTGGAGGGCGCGCGCGACATTCTCTCCCGCGCCGACACGACGCTGGCCGCCGTGGAGCGCGTCGTGGAGGACAATCGCGAGGACATCAGCGACATCATCACCAATGCGCGGGTGTTTTCCGAGGCGCTCGCCAAGAACGCCGACGGCGTCGACACCTTCATGTCGAGCGTCGCAAGCACCGGCGAGGCGCTGCAGAAGCTGTCGGGACGGCTTGAGGGTCTGGTCGACAGCGCCACCGCCGTCGTTGACGCGGTGCCGCCCGGGAAAGTCACCGAGATCGTCGACAACACCGCCGAGATCACGTCCAAGGCCGCGGATGCCGCGGACGGGCTGACGGCCGTTCTCAAGGATGCGGAGACGGCAGCGGCGGATCTCGCCAAGTTCACTGTCTCGCTGAACGACAGTCTCGCCGAGTTCGACAAGGTCATCGCCGCCGTGCGCCCCGAGGCGATTTCGGAAATCGTCGACAATGTCGCCGCCTTCTCCAAGGTGCTTGAGGACCGGTCCGACGACATCGACCGCCTCGTCGTCTCCACCGGCAAGACGATGGAAAACATCGAGGCCGTGACCGCGATCGCAGTCGATCGCGAAGCCGATATCCGCGCCTTCATTGCCGATGCCCGGGTCATTTCCGACAAGCTGATCGGCACCGTCGACCGGGTCAACGGCATCCTGGCCGCGGTCGATCCGCTGCGGGTCGAAAGCGTTATCGCCTCCGTCAACGAGGTGGCGACGGGGCTTGCCGGGCGGACCGACACGATCACCCGCGCCATCGATCAGGCCGGAACGGCGGTCGACAATGTCACCGAGTTCTCTGAAAGCCTGAAGGGCCGGGGACCGGACATCGACCGCATCATATCTGATGCCCAGGATCTGGCGGCCACGCTGAATGCGACCGGAACGCGGGTGCAGAGCCTCGTCGCCAAGGTCGAGGCGATGGTCGATGCCGATGGCGAGGGGCTGATCACGGAAGCCACCAAGGCTGCCAGCGCCATCCGCAAGGTGGCCGATACGCTGGCGGAGCGCGTCGGCCCGATCACCAGCGGGCTTGAAAAATTCACCGTGCGCGGGTCCGCCGATTTCTCGGCCGCGATGGCCCAGCTCAATCGCACGCTGCTGGAGATCCAGCGCGCGGCCAGCGACCTCAACCGCAATCCGCAGCGGGTCATCTTCGGCGGCTCCGACACGCCGACCTTCGACGGAGCGCAGCGCCGATGAGCGGGACGAACCGGCGATTGCCGACAGGAACGGCTTGCGTGCGGGCGACAGACGTGGTCTCAGCGGCTAGGGTTGGACCGAGAGACGCTTACGCAACGCCACGGGGACGCGGAACACGATGAGTTTGGCAAGGATCGCGACGGCTGTATTCGCCATGGCCGTTCTGGTCGCGCTCGGCGGCTGTGCAAGCACCAATGCACCGGAGGCCTATTACGGGCTGACCGCCCCGGAGAACCTTGAGGCGCGGGCACGCTCCGGCTCGGGCGCGCGCCAGGTGCTGGTGCCGCAGCCGCGCGCGCTGCAGGCGCTCGACACCGCCAATATCGCCGTCGTCGACGCCGGCCCCGTCTACACCTACTTCCCCAAGGCCGCCTGGACGGACACGCTGCCCAAGGTGGTGCAGGCCAAGATCGTCCAGTCGCTGGAAAACACCCGCGGCCTGCGCGGCGTCGGCCTGCCGGGCGAGGGGCTCTTGATCGACTATCAGCTCCAGACCGACCTGCGCGCCTTCGAGCTGCGCATCGACGGCCGCGACCGCGCCGTGGTCGAGATCATGGCGCGCCTCGTCAACGACCGCAACGGCCGCACCCGCGCCAGCCGCATCTTCCGCGCCGAGGCACCCGCCAAGAGCACAAGCGTCCGCGACGGCGTCGCCGCCATGAACGCCGCCGCCGACGCGGTGCTGCGCGAAATGTCCGCCTGGGTGCTCGGGAACGTTTGAGGGGGGCAGGGCTCTCTCTGCGGCCATCCCCACGGCAGCGCGAAGCGATGCGCGCCGGCTTTGACGCCAAGGGGTGGAGGATGAACGGCCGGGACGACTTTGGGCGGAGCCTTTGCTGCACCTGAACGAATTCCAGGAATGGGGCCGCAAAGAGACTCTCGGCTTCTGTGCTCCGGTTGGGATTAATTGATATTCGCTAGCCAGAGATATTCTGTGGATTCCGGCCCAATCCGGACCTTCAACAACCCTCGGCCATGCTGCAACGCGGCCCGCCGCACCGGACTTTCGCTGTGGACGGATGACCTTGCCTTGGCCGCATGGGGTACGACTTGAATAGACTTCACAACGGAAGATGGCGCGTTGGATCCTATATGCGCCGTTTTGGGCAGGGCGCGGAGGATCCGGCCGCATCCGGTCTACAATCCATTAGCCTTGTCGGCACGCCCTTGTTAAGGTGAACAAGTCTAAGCAAGCTTTTTTGACCAAGAGCCTGAGTGGCAAAGACGCGCAGATTCAGGCAACGATATGAGCAACACCACACAGAAATACCTAAGGTTCCTGATTCCTGGCATGCTGGGCTATTTCGCACTCTACTTCGTCTGCCAGACTTGTGATTTTTGCAGCATTGGTTGGCCCACCAGTCTCGATGAGATCATGAAACTTACCGCTGTACTGCTAATCGCTTTCTTTTACGATTTCCTGCGTTTGCGGAATCTTTCCAATGCCCTGCCACTTTTCCGAGTGAATGCGGGAATAATGGACCGTCTCAAGAAACCATTTATCTCAGAAGATGCTCGAATTTCGCAGATTCCTTGGAACAGGTTTAAGGACGTCTTTTATCCGATCATCGACAATGATGAGACTTTGAAAGTGCGTTCTGAGAATATTCGATTTAATGGCGTACTGTGGAGTTCCGCGGCTGATCTCCGCGCGATTGCAGCCGTAGGGCTTACATTCGTTCTTGCTTTCGGTTTGGTCAATAAGATCGGTTGGTATGGAGGTTTCGAAGAAGCCGAACTGTGGAAATCCGGTTTGATCTTTCTGGTAGCATTTTTAATTTCGATTCCGATTTCTTGGGTGCTGACCAACAAGCACCGAGATCTGGTATTGGATCAATGTGATTATATGCTGCTTCACAAACGTAGCGAACTCGAAGAGGGATTTAAAAATATCGTCAATGAAAAATATTGATCACGATCAACGTGTCAGCCAGATTTCCGATCTTATTCGCGGTTTGGAAGCGCCAATCGCAATTGGTTTTAGTGGTGGGAAAGACAGCAGCGCTGTTGTGAAGTTGCTTTGGGCTTGCGCACATCAGCTCAAATCTGAATGCCCAATGCTAAAAGTGGTCTATTGCGATACAGAAGTTGAGAACCCAGTTATTGATGCTCACGTTAAGGCCACGCTTTCCAGACTGCGAAGCGAGGCGAAAAGCGCTAAGATTGATCTTCGATGCAACGTTATACGACCGGCTATCCATCAATCGTTTTTTGTCCGGATAATCGGACGAGGCTATCCTACGCCGACAAATAGCTTCCGTTGGTGCACCAAGGACATTCGCATTCGACCCTTCCAAGCCTACTTAGCGGGAAGCAACTCACCCCCGCTTGTTGCGATTGGCACGCGGTATGGAGAGAGTGCCCAGCGAGACAGGTCTCTCAAAAAACACACAGACGAACGGGCCAAGAACGCGTTCATCCAAAAGCAGCGAGAGGGGGCAAAAGGAACCAATCTTCTCACCCCAATAATCGACTACGATACCGCCGACGTATGGGAACTCTTGTGTGAGTTTGAAGGCCCGAACTCGATAGATGTTGGAGCTCTTTCAAAACTTTACAAAGACGGCAGCGGAGAGTGCCCGGCCATCAGAGACTTCAAAGACAAACCGTGCAGCAAGGCGCGATTTGGCTGCTGGACCTGCACAGTTGTGCGCCGAGACAAATCGGCAGAACATATGATCGAGTCAGGCTATGACGAACTTCAGCCATACTTCGATGTCCGAAGCTGGCTGGCTGAATTTCGAAACGATCCGCAGAACCGGTGTTCACATAGAAGGAATGGACGAGATGGTCCTGGGCCTTTCACGGTCGCGGCGCGACACGAAATCTTAACTCGCATACTGGAACTAGAGGAAATGGTCGGAAAGCAAATCATTGCGGATGCCCAATTAGTTGAGATCAAAAGGCTGATAGCATCCGATCTATCTGATCCGAAGTACCAGGCAAGCGATCCATCACTTAGCGGCCCCCGCCAATTTCCGTTGTTTGATTCGGGCAGGGGTGGGTTGTTTGTGTAGGTCACTCGCTTCCCAGCCCGCCCCCCAACCTTTTGGGGCCTTGAAGCCGGGATGAAGAAAACTCAAAAAACAAAGGTCGGACCCGAGGCTCAACTGGATAGAGAAGCACCCTCCTAAGCGGCAGCTTAGACAGCAATTGTGGATGTCTGGTTCTTCCGTCAACCAACTGGTTCTCGCATCTGCAGCGAACTTCCGCTTCCCACCCTTCAAGGGCTTTCGGTAATTTGCACCGAAGGGGCGGCTTTGCCGATCAAATAGAGACCTGTTGAACGTCTGCAATAGGAGCGCGAAGCTGACATGCGCAGCGCCTCACACTCACGGCAGCAACGGGCTCCGAGTAGTGAACGCCCGCGGGCCAAAGCACTCAAGAGTATAATCGACAATCTCCTCGGCCACGCACCCACTCCGACGCCCCCAAACCTCCACCCCCCCCAAAAAAAAAGGCGCGGCCCCTTTCGGGAGCCGCGCCTTCTTTCGTTTCAGTGCGTCGTCGTGAGACGGATCAGTCCAGACGGCCGCTGGCGTGGGCGAGCATCGTGTAGACCTTGCCGGTGTCCGACGTGAGATAGGTCTGGCTCATGATGTTGTCGCGGTCGTTGCGCGACACCTGGGCCAGAAGCTGCTCGAAGTCGGTGAGATACCGGTCCACGGCGGCGCGGAACTCGCCGTCGCGGGCGTATTTCTGCCGGATCTCGTCGAAGGTCTGCTGACCCTGCAGCGTGTAGAGACGGCGGGTGAAGACATGCCGCTCGCCACGCTTGTAGCGCTCCCACAGGTCGATGAACGTCTCGTGGTCGATCGCCCGGGCGATGTCGATGGACAGCGAGTTGAGCGATTCCACCATCTGCAGCGGCGAACGCGCCGCCTCGTCGCCGTCAGCGCCGTCCTCGTCCTGCGAGGCGCGGCGCAGCAGGTCGGAGACCCAGCCCTTGCCCTGGGGCGCGTTTGAGGCGCTTGCGCGCTTCTCCGGCGCCTGTGCGGGGGCCTGCGGCTCGAAGTCGCTCAGCGTCTTGCGGCGCAGCTCTCCGCGCAACTCGCCACGCTGCTGCGGGGCCTGTTGCTGGGGAGCGGGCTGCTGGGCGGCCGGCTGCGGGGCAGGGCGCGGTGCCGGTTCCGCCGGAGCGGCGGGCTGGCGTGCGACGGAGGCCAATGTGGCTCCGGCCGCGACCGTGCGTTCCCCGGCACGCGAGGTGTCGAGCGCGTTCGACTGGCGGGCGACGATCTCCGACAGTTCGGAGAGCGCGCGCACCTGTTCGCTGACCACCTTGCGCAGCGCCGAGGTGGACTGCTCCGCCTCCTCGGGGAGGTCGAGAATGCCGCGCTTGAGTTCGGCGCGGGTCTTCTCCAGCTCGCGGTGGACGTCGCGGGCGACGTCGCGCATGCGGGTGGTTGCCTCGGTGAAGCGCTCGGAGGCTTCCGACAGGGTGCTCGACATTTCCGCGACCACGTCGTCCTGCGCGGCGCGAACCGCCTCGCGGGCCTTCTGGCCTTCGAGACCGGCCGACATGCGCATGGATTCGAACTGCTCGGCGACGGCAGCCGTTGCGGCTTCGGCGGCCGAGGTCAGCTGACGGGTCACGTCGCGGCTCTTGCCGTCGGCCTGCTCCAGCATCTCCTCAAGCTGCTTGGAGAAGCTGCGCATCAGGCTGTCGACGGCTTCGGTCTTGGCCAGCAGCGTGTCGGCGACATCCTCGATGGCGGTCTTGCGCTCGCCGACGCGGCTTTCCACGGAGCGGTCGACCTCTTCCAGATGCTTCGCGGCATCGGTGAGATGGCGGCCATGCTCTTCCAGGCGACCGGCGAGGGTCGCGAGGTCGGAGAGAACCGTGTCGGAGACCTTGCGCAGCACGCCGGTCTGCTCGGTGAGCGTCTCGGTCGAGCTGGAGGTTTCCGAAACCGCCCGGTCGATGGCGGTGCGGAACTCGCCGGCGCTGCGCGACAGCGAGGTCTCGACCTTGCCGAGGTTGTCGTCCGCATTGGCGAGGACGTCGCTCAGCATGGCGTTCGACTGGTTCAGGCGATCCAGCAGGCCGGTGATGTCGCTTTCCAGCTGCGACTTGGTGCGGGTGAGGATTTCCGCCGCCGAGGCGCTGCGCTCGTCGAGCCTGGTGACCAGCTCGTCGCCGGCTTCCACCAGCGCGCGGGTGGCATCCAGACCCGTGCGGGCGAAGCTGTCGGTGACGTCCTTGCCCTTGATGGTGATCGCCTCGAGGATCGCGTCGTGGACCTCCGAGACACGGCCCGTGAGGTCGTTGGCGCGCTGCTCGATGGCCGTGACAAGCGCGTTGCCGTCGGTGCTGACCAGGCCGGCAAGGGTGCCGGTGCGCTCCTCGAGCGCCGCGTTGAGCGCTTCGGCGCGGGCGACGAGGTCTTCCGCGACCGCATTGCCGCGCTCCGACAGGAGGTCGGCCGCCGCGCGGACCGCATTGGCGACCTGAGACCGCACGCCGTCGGCTTCACCGGCGACGGTGTTGCGGATCTCCTCGATGGTGCGGGCAAGCACCATGCGGGCCTGCTCGCTTTCCGCGTTGAGCGTGCCGGAGACTTCCTGGACGGTGCGGGTGATTTCCTCGCGGGCCTTTTCGCTCTCGCTGCCGAGGGTTCCGTTCATTTCCGTCAGCGTGCCGACGAACATTGCACGGGCCTTCTCGCTTTCCGCGGCAAGGCTGTGGGCAGCCTCGCTGATCGCGGAGAACAGCAGGTCGCGGATCTTCTCGCTCTCGCCCGACATGGCGCCGGAGGCGTTGTTGAGAGCCTGGACGATGGCATCGGCCGCCTTCTCGCTCTCGCTCTGCATGGCGCCGCGCGCCTCGCCGACCGAGCCGAGCACGATCTGGCGCAGGCGTGCGCCTTCGCCCTCGAGCTTGCGGGTTGCCTCGTCAAGGGTGACCTCGACGGTTTCCTTGAGCTTGCCGCTCTCGCCGGTGAGGACGCCGGTGAGGCGTTCCACCGTGCCGCCGGCTTCCGTCAGGACTTCCGACAGGGTGAGGCGGGCGCGCTCGCTCTCGCTCGTCAGCGTGCCGGAGATGGCGGCCAGACGGTCGGCGAGGATGCGTTCCAGTTCGGCCGAGCGGCTGTCGAGGGTTTCGGCAACCTCGAACACCTTGGAGCCCAGCGACACGTTGATCTCCGCGATGCGGTCGGACAGCGTGTCGGTCAGGTCCTGGCTCTGGCGCGACAGCACCTGGCCGGCGTCGGTCAGACGCTGGTCGAGCGAGTTCGACATCTCGGTCTGGCCGTCGACGAAGGCGGCGGCGATCTCGCGGGTGCGGGCGATCAGGGTCTCGCTGATCTGGCGGGCACGGGCGTCGAGCGCCTGGTCGATGCGGGCCGTGCCGGTCGACATGGTCTCGGCCAGATGCTCGGCCTTCTCCGACATGGAGACGGCGGCCAGCTCGACCTTTTCACCGATCGAAGCCTCGAAGCTGACGAGGTGACGTTCGATGGTCTCGCCGATGGCGGCGGAACGGTTCGACAGGTTGGTGCCGATTTCCTCGGCGCGGGCGCTGAGCGAGGCACCGACCTCGTCGACCTTGTTCGACAGCTGGACCGTGATCGCCTCGGAGCGGTTCTCCAGAACGTCGGAGAGCGCGACGGTGCGTTCAGACAGCGTCTTTTCGAACTGTTCCGTGCGGTTTTCCAGCGTCACGGCGAGCTTGCCGATGCCGCCGTCCAGCGTCTTGTCGAAGCCTTCGATGCGCTGGTCCAGCGTTTCCGCCAGGGTGGAGGAGCGCAGGTCGAGCGTGGAGTGCAGCGACTCGATGCGCCCGTCCAGGGTCTCGCCGAGTTCGCGCGAGCGGCTGTCGACAGAGGCGATGAGCGCGTCGCCGCGTTCGCCGATCAGATATTCCATCTTCTCCAGATGGCCGCCGAGGCTGAGCGTCAGCGTGTCGCCGCGCTCGGCCAGCGTCGCATCGAGGCGGTCGCCGATGGCGTTGAGGTCGCCGACCACCCGCTCGCCGCGCGAGCCGATGAGATGGGCAAGCTCGGTGCCGGTCTCCGACAGGGTGCGGGCGAAATCGGACGTATGGGTCGACAGCGACGTGGTGAGCGCGGCGGAGGCATCTTCCAGCGTGACGCGGAAGGCCGTCGTCTGGCTGTCGATGATCGTCGCGATTTCCTTGTTGCGCTGCTCGAGGCGTTGGTCGAGCGCCTCGCCGTTGACCGAGATGGCCTCGTGGATCTTGTCGCCCACGGAGCCGAGACGGTCGGCAAGCTCGGTGCCGCGCACGGTGATCGTTTCCGACAGGCTGCCGGCAGTCTCGTCCAGCTTGGAGGCGATCTCGCCACCGCGCAGCGACAGGTCGACGACGATGCTTTCGCCGGTGCCGCGCAGGATTTCTGCCACTTCCTCGGTGCGCGAGGACAGCGTCTCGACGATTTCCGCGCCCTTGACGGAGATCGTGTCGGTCACTTCCTGGCCGCGCAGTGAAATGCTCTCCACGACCCGGTCGCCGGTTTCGGCGAGCGAGGTGTCGAGGCCGGTGACCCGGGTGTCGAGGGTCGACAGCAGGTCCTCGGTGCGGGTGGTGATCGTGTCGATCAGCTTGCCGCTGGTGAGCGACAGGCTGGCGGTGATCTCCTCGCCGCGGCTGGTGATGGTCTCGCCGACGCTCTGGCCGGTCGAGGTCAGCGCCTCGGTGATTTCCGAGCCGCGCAGCGACAGCGTGTCGACGATGGAGGTGCCGGTCGATGCCAGCGTCTCGTTGATCTGGTCGCCGCGCTCGGTGAGTGTGGTGAACAGCGAGGTCGAGGTCTCTTCCAGCCGGTCGTTGATCTCCGCGCCGCGGGTGGTGAGCGTCTCGACGAAGGCGTTCGCGGTGGAGGAGAAGCGGTCGTTGATCTCCGCGCCGCGGCTTTGCAGCGTCTCGGCGAATTCCGAGCCGGTGCGCGACATGTTCTCGACGAGATCCTGGCCGGTGCCGGTCAGGCGCTCGACATAGCTTTCGCCATGGGAGGCGAGGCTGTCGATCAGCTGGCCGCCGGCGGTGTTGAACGTGTCGGTGATCTCGCGCACGCGGCCGTCGACGGTGGCGGTCAGCTCGCCGACGCGGGCGTCGATGGCGCCGGTCAGCCGCTCGGTGGCGCTGTCGGCGATGGAGCTGATCTTGTCGGAGGTTGCATCCAGCTGCGCCGCGAGGCTTTCGTGCGCGCCGGTGATGGAATCGCGGACGCGATCGGCGTTGGAGACCACGGCTTCGCGCTGGGTCACCAGTTCGTCGATCAGCGAGCGGATCTTGAGCTCGTTGTCATTGTAGGAGCGCTCGAGCGAGGACACCTCGTTGTGGACGAGGACCTCCAGCTCGCTGGCGCGGGCGATCGCCCGTTCGATGCCGTCGCCCATGGCGGCGACCTCGCGGCGGATCGCCTGGCCGACGCTGAGAATGGATTCCTTGGCCACATCCTCCGGCTCGGCGAGGCGCAGCGCGACTTCGGTCATGCCGCGCGCGACGATGCGCATTTCCTGCGCGCGGAAGATCATCAGCGCCATCGCCCAGAAGAAGAGCACCGGCACGACGACCGCGACGGCGATCAGGATCAGCGAAGGGGAGGCCATGATGTCATTGGCGGAACTGACCGCCGCGACTTCTGCGGAAAAGGCGGAGGACGCGAGCCACCAGCCGCCGGCGATCCATAGAATGCTGAGCGCGAGGGAAAACCAGAAAGGCGCCGAGGTCGGGCGGCGCTGCAAGGCGTAGATCAGGTTGCCGATGGAGCGGCGGTCGTCGTTGGCGGCCGAGGTCGGTCGTCCGCCGCCGCGCCCGCGGCGGTTGCCGGAGCGGTTGGAGTCCGGGCGTGCGGGTGTCGCCGCGCTGTCAGAAGCGCTGGTCTCCGCACTGCGCGCGCTTGCCTCATTGCCCGCCGAGGCGGTGGCGGCCTGCTGTTGGTCGTCGTCGCCGAAATCGATCTTCAGCGCCTCCTCAACCGCCGAAAGGGCAGCTTCGGCGGGATCTTTCGCCTTCGGGGGATTTGCCATCTTGAACTCGCCTCGCGTCCGTACTCGTTACACATCGGGTGACACGGCGCTCCTGGCGCCGCGAGACCTTGCACGGCACACCGGTTCCGGCATTCCTGCCGAAATCGAAAATCGTCGGGCTTGACCTTGGAAGCGTTGAAGGTCGGCCTCTGACCTTTAAACGCAACTCGCCCGAACTTGCCGCACCACCACAGCTAATGACACAATCCGCGTCCTGGAACAAGAATTTGCAGAGTCATGACAAGGAGATGGGTGGCATGGCGCAGGTCAGGAAAGGGGGAGCTCGGACGTCTTCACGCGAGGGAAGCGCCGTCGCGCCGGCGTCGCGAAAGCCGACCCGCGCGCAAGCGGCATGGCTCGCACGCGGCCTGTCGCAGGCGGGTGGAAAATTGCCGCTCTTCGACGGCGACGGCCGCCGCATACCCGAGAAAACGATCCGCGCCTGCATGGCCGCAGGGTGGGCAGAGCCTTGGTTTTCCAACCCAATCAAGCCCGACTGGCTGGTGTGCCGGCTGACGGATGCTGGACGCGCGGCCGTTTCGAAACGCGCGTCCTGACGGCGACGGCGGCCGGTCGCGCGCCGGCCAGCGGCCCTGTGCGGGCACAATCTGGGCGGGACAGGCCGCGTCCTGCACGCGGGATCGCGACAATTCGTGAATTCGCGTTAACCAAAGATTCACTTTGTTGACCGGCTCCGGGCACGGCGCGCGCGATTTAACCCGATTTTCGTCATTTTTGCTGATGCTTGAACTTGACACGGCGCTCCGGATCTTTCGGGCGCGGATGATGGGTCAGCAGGAAAGGCAGCGGTGATGATGCAGGCACTGGCGCAGGCCGAGGCGGGCGCGGCGACGCGCGCGGATCCCGTCGATCTGGTTCATCTCAGCCGGCACACGCTCGGCAATCGCGAGCTTGAACGCGAAGTGTTGCGGCTGTTCGCCCGTCAGGCGGAGATCGCCATGCAGCGGATCGGAACCGCGACAGACAGGGCGGTGCTGCGCGAGAATGTCCACACCGTCAACGGATCGGCCAAGGGCGTCGGCGCCTGGAAGGTGGCGGATGCGGCGGATGCGGCGGAGCGGGCGCTGCTTGACGGCGAGATGCCGGATCTGGAGCCCTTGCGCGCTGCGGTCGAGGAAGCCGGCTTCTACATCGACGGATTGCTCGAAAGCTGAGCTTTGCGGCGGTCGGCGGGGTGGTTGGCCACGCGCAGCGCTTGACCTTTGGCGATGAACGGTTATGTCGGGTTCGAACCGAGCCCTTTCATTTCATCCCGAGATGCTTCGCCCATGCCAAAGATCACTTACATCACGTCCGACGGCGCCGAGACTGTCGTGGAGGCCCCGGTTGGCTCCACGGTGATGGAGAATGCCATCAAGAACATGGTTTCCGGCATCGAGGCGGAATGCGGCGGGGCCTGCGCTTGCGCCACCTGTCACGTCTATGTCGATCCGGCCTGGGCCGAGAAGACCGGCCAGCCCGAGCCGATGGAAGAGGACATGCTGGACTTCGCCTATGACGTCCAGCCAACCTCGCGCCTGTCCTGCCAGATCAAGGTCACCGAGGCGCTCGACGGGCTGGTCGTGCGCGTTCCCGAACGCCAGGCCTGACTTTCCTTTGATTGCGACGTGGTGCGCCGGGCGATCATTCGGCCGGCGCCGGCGCTGCGCGTGAAAACAGCGGGTCCACCTCGTTCCCGTCGCTCGGATCGCGCGGCACCATGCGCGCCAGCACGAGGCTGACGAAGGCCATGCCCGCGCCGATCAGGAAGACGGCCGCCGGCGACACCAGCCACACCAGTCCGAAGACGACCGGGATCACCACCGCCGCGATGTGGTTGATGGTGAAGGCGACCCCTGCGGTGGGGGCGATGTCGGCCGGGTCGGCGATCTTCTGGAAATAGGTCTTCATCGCAATCGCGATGGCGAAGAAGGCGTGGTCGATCACATAGAGCGCGCCGGCCAGCGTCGCGTTGGTGACAAAGGCATAGGTCGCGAAGACGCCGATCAGCCCGATATATTCCACCGTCAGCGCCGTCCGCTCGCCGACGCGCCCGATCCAGGAGCCGATCTTCGGCGCCAGGATCATGCTGAACACGCCATTGATCAGGAACAGGCCGGCGACCTCATGCACGTCGTAGCCGAAGCGCTCGACCATCAGGAAGCCCGCGAACACCGTGAAGATCTGGCGCCGCGCGCCGCCCATGAAGGTCAGCGCGTAATAAAGCCAGTAGCGCTTGCGCAGCACCAGCGACTTGCGCTGCGGCACGCCTTCGCGGAACTGCGGGAAGGCAATGATGAGAAAGCCGACGACGCAGAGCGTCAGCAGTCCGGCAAACAGAAACACGGTCGAGAAGCTGAGCTCGAACGTCTTCCACGCGACGAAGATAAGGCCATAGGCGACGAGCTGGGCGAAGGCGCCGACGGCGATGATCTTGCCCATGCCGGCCGCGGCCTTTTCCTTCGGCAGCCACTGCAGCGACAGCGACTGGTTCATGGTCTCGTAGTAGTGGAAGCCGACCGACATCACGAGCGTGGTGAGATAGAAGCCCCAGGCGGTCGGGAAATAGCCGGTCGCGGCAACGCCGACGCCGAGCAGGGCGAGCGAGACATAGGCGAGCGTCTGCTCGCGCATCACCAGCAGCACATAGATGGCGGTGAAGGCGAGAAACCCGGGGATCTCGCGGATCGACTGCTGGATGCCGATCTCCCGGCCGGTGAAGGCCAGCTCATGCACCGCGAAATTGTTCATCAGGTTCCACCAGGCAGCAAAGGAAAGCTGCATGGCGGCGGCCATGATCATCAGGAGCATCAAGGGCGAGCGCCAGCCGGTTGCGGTTGGCACGCCCGTGGGCGGCGGCGATCCCGGGAGACCCGCGCCAGCCTCCCGCGCCACGGCGGCGGGAACCGGAGAGAGGGCTGCAGGGGCGGAGCGGTCTGACATCGGGTTTCATCCGTTGGAAAAGGCAAGGTGGGCTCGCCGCGTCCGGACCGGGTCCGGTCGGTGCCGGAGAGGGCGAGGCGACAAGCCGTGTTGCCCTTGTCTATCGCGTGATGAGGGATGCGTGTTATCGCTATTTTTTCACATCATGTCGATGAAAAGACTGCGCCGGGGCTGACGATGGCGAGATCGCAGTCGCTTTTCCCGTCCGTATCGAAACTGGTGCCCGAGCGATCGCTGAAGCCGGTGACGCTGCTGCCGAACATCACCAGCCGTGCATCGGAATGGCCGGCTATCTTCAGGCTGTGGCAGGCCGCGTCGGTGAGTTCTCGGTAATGCAGCCCGGAGGAAAACCCCAGCGGGCGCAGGTCAGTCCAAATACTCCGAAGGGATCGGCGGATAACCTTCCCAGACGGTGACGCCTTTGCCATTCACGATTGTCTTGATCGTTATCGGAATGACCGGCTTGAAGCGATCAGGGCGTGACAGAAGAAAGCGGAAGACCGGATTGTTGATGTCTTCAACTCCGATGTCGACGAGCACCGTGTCCATGGAAAAGTCCGGGTAAAGCGGCGAGTAGCTGTCGTTGTCGTCGTCGTACAGCACGTTGTCGACGACATCGACGCGAATGCCGTGAACCCTAGGCGGCGGATAGCTCCAGAAGTCGCCATATTCGACGTCGCTGTCTTCCTCGAACGCGATGCCGGTTTCACGTTCGATCAGCGCGACGATGTCCTGCTGGTTCGTGGTGCCGGTCTGATAGGTCGCAAACGCGGGGAACGGGTTCTTCATGGCAGGATCCTTTAGGTGCCGCGCGTCGTGAGAAAGTTCCAGTCCCGATAAATCATGATGGAAACCTTGCGTCCGCTGATGTCGTTGAGGGTTTCAATTATTGGATTCAAACCAAGATCAATGGCGACCTTCGATCTCGGCCCAATCGGTTCCGTACGACCTCCCGCTCGCCGCTGCGCGCCGGCCTTCAAAGCTGCGGCGAACAGTTTCGGGCTGACGACGGCAAGATCGTAGTCGCTTCTCCCGCCGGTATCGAAACTGGTCCCCGAGCGATAGCTGAAGCCGGTGACGCTGCTGCCGAACATCACCAACCGTGCATCGGAATGGCCCGCTATCTTCAGGTTGTGGTAGGCCGCGTCGGTGAATTCCCGGTAGTGCAGCTCCGAGCCAAATCCCAATGGCCGTGCCGGATGCGAACGATAATATTAGGCACCCGGCGGCGGGGCCAGTGTGATGGGGCCATAGCGGGTGGATATGGTGCCCGTCAAAGGAGGGCGTGCCGGTTGAGGCAAGCCCGGTCCGCGAGCGCCGGGCGGGTTGTTGTGGCCCCGTCCGGGTGTCCCGGCCCCAAGCGCGCGGATACGGGCGAGTTCCTGGAGTCTTGCCTGGGCGGCGTTCCGTATCGCCGTGTAATGCGACATCAATCCGTCGTAGGAATTCGGAACGGTTGCCGATTGCGGCAGTTTCCAGTTGGGGTCCTGCCTGCGGAGGGTTCTGACGATCCCTTCCGTTCGATTTCTTGCTGTTTGAAGCCGAAGCGCTTGATTTGGTGAGTAGGCCGTCCGGGTGCCGCGCCTCCGCCCCCCTCTCCCGCCAACGAGAATGACCTTCGCGGGTCCGCCTGTCGGGCCGCTTCCGTCGGTCCATCGTCCGCCGAAGCGGTGACCGGCGGGAATGCCCGGCTGGGCAGGGTTGAAGTTCGCCTTGGCGGCGCGGTCGAAGGCCTGCATGAACCGGAGCCAAGCCACATGCGAGCGCAGCTGCAGAATGCCGCGCCTTATTTCGTCAATCGATTGGTGACAGGTCATCTCGCGCGCCCGGTTGTCTCTCATGGAAACTGTAAGCGCGATGTTTGATGCGAGGATTTATTTGCCGATATTGCGGAAGGCGCGACAATTGTTCGACTATAGCCGAGGATTAATTGTTACGGTAGGCATCTTTCTGGCGATGCGGTCCTTGTAGACTGCCCCGCGGGCCGGCACTCGGGATTGATTGCTAAAGCTCCGTCAGCGTGCGACCCTCCGTTAAATTTGCAGAAAGGGTTATCGTGCCTTCGGAAATTTTCCACGTCATCATGATCAAGCCGTCGCATTACGACGCCGACGGATATCCCATCCAGTGGCTTCACTCGATGATGCCGTCCAACACGCTTGCCACGATCAATGGCCTGCTGATCGATTGCGCGGCGCGGCAGGTGTTGGGTCCGGATGTGGAGATCCGCGCGCAAACGATGGATGAGACCAACACTCGGATCCGGCCCGACAAGATCATCCGCCGCATCCGCCGCGGCGGCGGCCGCGCGCTCATCATGATGGTGGGCGTCCAGACCAACCAGTTTCCCCGCGCCGTCGATCTCTCGCAGAAATTTCTTGAGGCAGGCGTCCCGGTTGCGATCGGCGGGTTTCACGTCTCCGGCTGCAAGTCGATGCTCAAGGAGCAGCCGCCGGAAATCGTTGCCGCGCGCGACATGGGCATCTCGCTGTTCGCCGGCGAACTGGAGGAACAGCGTCTCGATGTCGTGCTGCGGGACGCCTATGACGGCGCGTTGAAGCCGGAATACGACTACCTCAATCAACTGCCGTCGCTTGAGGCACAGCCGATCCCCTTTCTCGACCGTGCCACCGTCGGTCGAACCGGTGCCAACTACACGAGCTTCGATCTCGGACGCGGATGTCCCTATCAATGCTCGTTTTGCACGATCATCAACGTCCAGGGGCGCAAGAGCCGGTTTCGCACGCCGGACGATCTTGAGGCGATCATCCGCGCCAATCTGGCGCAGGGCATCTACAAGTTCTTCGTCACCGACGACGATCTGGCGCGCAACCGCAACTGGGAGGCCCTGTTCGATCGGCTGATCCATCTGCGCGATGTCGAGGGCCTGCATTTCCGGCTGACCATTCAGGTCGACATGCTGTGCCACAAGGTCGAGGGGTTCATCGACAAGGCCTGCCGCGCCGGCGTCGAGCGGGTGTTCATGGGGCTGGAAAACATCAACCCGGACAACCTGCTGGAAGCAAACAAGCGGCAGAACAAGATCACCGAATATCGCGCCATGATCCAGAAATGGCGCGAGTACGGCGCGACGATCATCGCCGGCTATATCCTCGGGTTCGGGGCGGATACGCGCGAGAGCATCCTGCGGGACATCCGGATCGTTCAGGAAGAGCTGCCGATCGATCTGCTCGAGTTCTTCGTGCTCACGCCCCTGCCGGGGTCGGCCGACCACAAGCGGATGGCGGAGGCCGGCGTCTGGATGGACCCGGACCCGAACAAATATGACGCCTCCCAGCGTGTGACCCATCACGAGACGATGTCGGATGCCGAATGGGACGGGATCTATCGCGATGCCTGGCACGCCTATTACACGCCGGATCACATCGAGCGCATCGGCCGGCGCTCCGCGGCGCAGAAGAACAAGGGCATCAACCTCAACGAGGTGACCGAATTCTATCTCGCCTACAAGCTTGAGGGCGTGCACCCGCTTGAAGGCGGGTTGCTGCGTCGGCGCTACCGCCGCGACCGGCGTCCGGGCCTGCCGCTGGAGCCGGCGCTTGTTTTCTATCCGCGGCATTGGGCGCGGTCGTTCGGCAATCTCGCGCGTCTCGCCTGGGGCGTTTGGCAGGCGAACCGCCTGCAGAAGCGGATTTTCTCCGATCCCGACCGTTTCGCCTACGCAGATCTGGCGACCACACCGGCCGAGGAGGGCGACCACGAGACGCTTGCCCTCTACCGGGAAACCACCGGCGGCCGGGGCGCGGTCGCGCGCGGGCAAAGGATCTCCGAGGCACGCACGGCGGTGGCGGCCCGCTCCTGAGGCCGGGCGCGTGCTGAACGTGCGAGGTTCGTGCCCGTCGGCCGGCACGAAAAAGGGGCCGGAACGATCCGGCCCCTCTTCTCGTCGCGCCTGTCACGGAAGCGCGGCGACGTCAGTCACCTCAGTTCGACGGCAGGATGACCTTGTCGATGACGTGGATCACGCCGTTGTCCGCCTCGATGTCGGCGGTCACGACCGTGGCGCCATCGACCGTCACGCCGGTGGAGGACTTCACGACGGTGATGGTCTTGTCATCGCCGGAGCTCAGCGTCTCGACCTCGGTGGTCGCATCCGGGATATCGCCCGACATGATCTTCTGACCGACAACGTGATAGGTCAGGATCGCGGCAAGCTGATCCTTGTTCTCCGGCTTCAGCAGGTTCTCGACGGTGCCCTCGGGAAGGGCGGCGAACGCGTCATCCGTCGGGGCGAAGACGGTCAGCGGGCCGGGTGCGCTCAACGCCTCCACGAGGCCCGCCGCCTCGGCCGCCGCGAGCAGCGTGTTGAACGATCCGGCGCTCTTGGCCGTTTCAACGATATTCGCGGCGTTTGCCACGTTGCCAAGTGCAAAGAACGTTGCTGCTGCAATTCCGATTGCGGTTTTACGCATACTTGCCTCCAATTATATTCATTAATCCGGCGATATACACTTTCGTGCCGCCTTCGAGACTGTTTACGCGCCCTGAAGCGCATGGATTTTCATAAAACGAATAAAATCATTGAAGATTTACACTTGATCCGTCAGGTGGCCGATTGCGTAACGCGCGCTCCCGCGCTGTGGATAAAGTCGTTGGAAATTCATTCGGAAATCATCTGCAATTGATCCCGGTCAAGGAGGAAAGGATCGCGCCGGCCTAGGCTCTGTTGCGAAAAGGCGGGGCACTCGCTAACGTGCTTTCCTGCCCACGGAACGGAGGGAATTCCACATGGCAATCAAGGACATCACCACGCTTGTCGATCTCAATGGCAAGCAGAAGACCGCTCAGGTCGCTTTGGATCTCGCCGCGCGCACGGGGGCGCATGTGACGGGACTGACGGTTGCCTTCGAGCCGGTCGTGCCGGGCTTCATTGCAGCGCCGATGCCGCCCGACTATGTGGAAATCGCCCGCAATCAGGCGCTGAAGGCGGCAAAGGAAGCCGGCGACGCCTTCAACGAACTGGCCCGCAAGGCCGGCGTCACCGCCGAGATCCGCACCGCGGAAATCATCACCGGCGGGTCGACGGAGACGCTTCTGGCGCATTGCCGGCTGACCGATCTCGTCATGATCGGCCAGGAAAATCCGGACGATCCGGAGCCCATGCGCGAGATGCTGATTGAATCCGTCCTGTTCGAGGCCGGCGTTCCGGTTCTGGTGGTGCCCTATATCGGCAGCGCGTTGCCGCTGAAGAATGTCATGGTCGCCTGGGACGGCAGCCCGACGGCGTCGCGCGCGGTGCATGCCGCCCTGCCGCTGCTGCAGATGGCGGAAAAGGTCACCGTGATGATCGTGGAGACCGGGCGTCGCACCTCCGGGGAGCCGGGCGCCGACATCGCCACCTATCTGGCCCGCCATGGTCTCAACGTCACGATCGATGTGGTGCCGCGGCCGACCTCCGGTGTGGCGGATGCGATCCTGAACTATGTGTCGGACAACAACATCGACATGGTCGCGATGGGCGGCTACGGCCACTCGCGCATGCGCGAGTTCCTGTTCGGCGGCGCGACGCGCGACATTCTCGCGTCGATGACCGTGCCGGTGATGATGGCGCATTAAGCGCGCCCCTCAGACCGGGCCTGTAGCGGGGGGAGCCTTTGCAGGCCTGCATGGCACCGCCGCCGCGACTGCGCGACGCGGCGGTGCCATGGACCTTTTGTGTTTTTGAACCAGGTACCGGACGGGAGGCGTTGCCGGGGAACCGGCGACAGATCGTCGGCGCAACGTCACTGCATCGCGCATTGACGGGTGAAGGATCGTTCCCGTGACCATTCGCAATCTCGAAGGCCTGTTTCGCCCCGCGTCGCTGGCCGTCGTCGGACCCAACCGCTTCGGCGACGAGGCGCTTGACCTCTTGCTCAACCGTCTGGCCGACAGCGGCTTCAAGGGGCCGATGACGCTTGTCGGATGCGGCAAGGAGGCGCCGGCGGCCTTTCGCACCAAACGGCGCATCGAGGACCTCGATCGCGCGCCCGACCTTTTGCTTTATGTCGGCCAGGCCAGTGATGCGGCCGCGATCATCCGCACGGCCGGTTCTGCTGGAACGCGCGCCGCGGTCGCGCTTGCCGGCGGCTACGACCGCTGGAGCGACGAGGATGTGCGCGCGGCGCTCGCCGCCGCCCGTCCCAACACGCTGCGCCTGCTCGGCCCCGGAAGCCTCGGCATTGCCGCGCCCGGCGCGAATGTGGCCGCGCATCTGGGCGCCACCGATGCGCAGGGCGGCGACCTTGCCTTCATCGCCCGCTCCGGCACGATCGTGAATGCCACGCTGTCCTGGGCGGCCTCCAACCGGATCGGTTTTTCCGGCGCCGTGTCGCTCGGCCAGCGCACCGATATCGACGTGTCCGACCTGCTCGACTGGTTCGCCCTCGACTACAAGACGCGCGCGATCCTGGTGCATCTGGAGACCATCGCCAATCCGCGCAAGTTCCTCTCCGCCGCCCGCGCGGCGGCCCGGTCCAAGCCGGTGATCGTGCTGCGCTCCGGGGCAAGTCGCGAGATCCGGGGCGAGGGAAGGACCCATGCCGGTCGCATCGCCGCGCCCGACGCCGTGTTCGATGCAGCGCTCGCGCGCGCCGGCGTTCTGCGTATCGACGACATCGACGAAATGTTCGAGGCGGCCGAGACCGTGACCCGGGTCAAGCCGGTGAACGGCCGGCGCCTCGCCATCGTCGCCACCGGGGGGAGCCTGTCGATGATCGCCGCCGACCAGTTGCAACGCCAGGGTGGCACGCTGGCGCGGCCCGGTCCCGACACCCAGGCGGCGCTGGAGGGCCTGCAACGGCCCGGCGTAGCCGACGTCAACCCGCTGACCCTGCATGAGACGGCGCCGGCGGAGGCCTATGCGCGGGCGGTTTCGACCCTGCTTGACGACAAGAACGTCGATGCGGTGCTCGCGGTGGTGGCGCCGTCGGCCTTCTCGCCGGTCTCCGTGATTGCCGAGGCGCTTGCGCATGCCCATGGCGCGCGCGGTCACGGACATGGCTACGGGCGCAAGAAGCCGTTGCTGGTCGCCCTTGCCGCCGGTGCGCCGCTTCCCCGCCAGGCGCTGGATGCCGCCCGCATTCCCACCCATGCCAGCGCCTTTGATGCGGTGCGTGCCTTCATGCATCTGGTGCGCTACGCGGAAGGTCGCGAGATGCTGATGGCGGCCCCGCCGAGCCTGCCGGCGGATTTCTCGCCTGATGTCGATACCGCCCGCGCTGTGGTGCGCGCCGCGCTCGACCAGTCCCGCAGTTGGCTCAAGCCGGAAGAGATTTCTATCGTGCTCGATGCCTATGGCATCCGGCAGGTGCCGACGCGGCTGGCCGCCGATCCGCAGGACGCCGGCGAGATCGCCGACGCGATCCTGGGCGAGGGCACGCGGGTGGCGCTCAAACTGGTATCGCCCGACCTGCCGTTCAAGTCGGATTTCGGGGGCGTGCTTCTTGATCTCGCCACCCGCGGGGCGGTGGAAGACGCGGCCCGGGCGCTTGGCGAGCGGGTGCGGCGCGACCATCCCCATGCGCAGATTACCGGCTTCGCGCTGCAGCCGATGCTGACGCGGGCGGAGGGGCAGGAGCTCTTCGCCGGGCTCGCCGACGATCCGACCTTTGGCTCCGTGCTTGTTTTCGGACATGGCGGCACGGGGGTGGAGATCATCGGCGACGTGGCGCTGGCGCTGCCGCCGCTCGATCTCAATCTCGCTCAGGCGCTGATCCGCCAGACGCGGGTGAGCCGGCTGCTCTCCGGCTTCCGCAATCTCCCGGCCGCCGATATGGACGCCATCGCGCTGACGCTGGTGAAGCTCGCGCAGATCGCCGTCGACCTGCCGGAAATCCTCGAGCTCGACATCAACCCGCTGGTGGCCGACCGCTTCGGGGTCTGCGCCCTCGACGCGCGTATCGCGGTGGCCGAACCGGCGACCCATGCGGGCCGGCGAGGCACCTCGCGGCTCGCCATCGCGCCCTATCCCAAGGAGTGGGAGCGCACGCTGGAGCTGAAGGACGGGTCCACGGTGCGGGTCGCGCCGGTGCGCCCGGAGGACGAGGACCGCTACCGCGCGTTTTTCGAGACCGTGTCGCCGGAAGACCTGCGTTTGCGTTTCTTCGCGCCGGTCAAGGAGTTCAACCACGCCTTCATGGCGCGGCTCGTCCAGCTCGACTATTCGCGCGCCATGGCCTTTGCCGCGACCGACCCAGAGACCGGCGAGATCCTCGGCGTGGTGCGGCTGCATGCGGATCCCGACCACCGCAGTGGCGAATACGCCATCCTAGTGCAGTCGCGCCTCAAGGGGATCGGACTCGGCTGGGCCCTGATGCAGCTGATCATCGACTATGCGGCGGCCGACGGCATCGAGACCATCAAGGGCGAGGTGCTGAAGGAAAACACGACGATGCTGGCCATGTGCCAGGCGCTCGGCTTTTCCGTCCGCTCCGCGCCCGACGACGATGCGATCGCCGAGGTCACCTTGCCGGTGACGGCCGCGCCCGCGACGCCGTAGACGAGCGCGGACGCCGGCTCAGCCGGCGCGGATCTCGCTCAGCGACTTCACCGGCGTGATCGCTTCCGGATCGAGCTTCAGATGCAGCAGTGCCGGCTTGCCGGAGGCTGTCGCGCGCTCGAATGCCGGGCCGAACTGCTCCGCAGTCTCGACCGTTTCCGCATGGGCGCCATAGGCGCGGGCAAAGGCGGCGAAATCCGGATTGACCAGCGTCGTCGCAGAAACTCGCCCCGGGAAGTCGCGCTCCTGATGCATGCGGATCGTGCCGTACATGCCATTGTCGACGGCGATGACGACGATGGCCGCGCCCTCCTGCGCTGCCGTCCCGAACTCCTGCATGGTCATCTGCAGGCAGCCGTCGCCGGCAAAACACACGACGGTGCGCTCAGGATACTTGAGCTTGGCGGCCACCGAGGCCGGCAGGCCGTAGCCCATAGAGCCGCTGGTCGGGGCGAGCTGGGTGTTGATCTCGCGGAAGCGATGGAAGCGGTGCACCCAGGTGGCGTAATTGCCCGCGCCGTTGGTGAGGATGGCGTCGGTGGGAAGGTTTTCCTCCAGCCAGTCCATCACCTCGGCCATCTGCAGCGCGCCGGGAACCTTCGGGCGGGCCGAAGACCAGGCGAGATAGTCGTCATGAGCGGACTTGGCGAGACCCGGCCAGGGCGTTTCATTGGGCGGCTGCAGGCCTTCCAGTGCCGCGCAAAAGCCGTTGGGCGAGGCGTTGATGGCAAGGGACGGCCGGTAGACGCGGCCAAGCTCCTCGGCGCCGGCATGGACATGCACCAGATCCTGGGCGGGCTGCGGGATCTCGAGAAGATCGTAGGACTGGCTCGGCATTTCCGAAAGCCGTCCGCCGACGATCATCAGAAGATCCGCCTCGCGCACGCGTTTCGCCAGCGCCGGATTGACGCCGATGCCCACGTCGCCGGCATAAAAGGGATGGAGGTTGTCGAACAGCATCTGCCGGCGGAAGGAACAGGCGACCGGGAGCTCGAAGCGTTCCGCGAAGCGCTGGAACGCCGCGCGGGCCGTCGCGCTCCATCGGCTGCCGCCGAGGATGGCGAGCGGACGCTTCGCCGCCCACAGGCGTTTTTGCAGGTCGGCCATCTGGGTCAGCCCCGGATGGGTCTCGATCGGCGTGAAGGGGGCGAGCGACTGCGGCGCGGCGCAAGTCGCCAGCATGTCCTCGGGAAGGGCCAGCACCACCGGGCCGGGACGCCCGGATGTCGCCGTGTGATAGGCGCGCGACAGCATTTCGGGAATGCGTGCCGGATCCTCGATCTCGGCCACCCATTTGGCGATGCCGCCGAACATCTGGCGGTAGTCGACCTCCTGGAAGGCGTCGCGACCGCGCATGCCGGTTTCGATCTGGCCGACGAAGAGGATCATCGGCGTGGAATCCTGCTGCGCGACATGCACGCCGGCGGCTGCGTTGGTCGCACCGGGACCGCGCGTCACCATGCAGATGCCGGGTCGTCCCGTCATCTTGCCCCAGGCGTCGGCCATCATCGCCGCGCCGCCTTCCTGACGGCACACGGTGACGGGAATGCTGGCGTCATGCAGGGCGTCGAGCACGGGTAGATAGCTCTCGCCCGGCACGCAGAACACGCGTTCCGCGCCAAGCTCCTCAAGTGCCCGCACCAGCAAGACGCCGCCGCTTGCCTGCGTCGCAGATGCTTCCGATCCCGCCGTAGCCGTCATGATGTCCTGGTCCCCGATCTGTCGCGATATCAGTCTTCTGTCGCCGATATACACCGCTGGCGGGGGCGCACGCAAAAGCGCGACCCTCCGCATCCTATTCCAATTCGGAATAGGCTGCGGAGCCGCGCGATTGCGGGCCGTGCCCGGCGCAGGTCCTGCCCGCGCCGGAACGCCGGCGCGTCACAGATCCTGAACGGTCACGACCTGAAACGTGTGAAGGTCGCCGTCGTCGTCCTTGATGGAGACATACTCGCCGGGGCGGAAGGGATGGGTGTTGAAGCGGTAGCCCGCTTCGTCGTCCTCGTCGCCCTCGATATCATAGTGGAAGGCCCAGGAGCCGCCGGGACGGTGGCGCAGGTGGCCGATGTCCTCTTCCTCGTCCGCCCAGAAACGGCGCACGCGGCACTGCTCCTTGTGCTTCTTCCAGGCGGCCGGATCGATATGGTCCTCCGCGTCGAGCGGCGCGATGAATTCATATCCGTGACGGGCGGAGCCGTTCGGGAATTCCTTGGTACGGGCCAGGTTCAGGCGGATCTTCTTCAGGCCGAGATGCGCGGTCATGAAAGCGGGGTTCCTTTTTCTCGCAGTCATAGAACCCATAGGCTTACCCGATGCGGCGGCTGAGACAATGAGCAAAATCAAACCCGTTGGCGCCGGGAGCGCTTGGTCACATCCAAGGGCCGGCGCGCCGGCCAGTGAGCAGCCTAGCCGGCGACCTCATGGGTCCAGACGTTGAAGGTGTCGAGTATGTGCGGGCCGAAGGAGTTGACCAGCGGGACGTCGGCGGCGTCGCGACCGCGGGCGATCACGATCCGGCCAATGCGCGGACGGTTGTTGCGCGGGTCGAACGCATGCCAGCCGCCGTCGAGAAAGACCTCGATCCAGGCGCTGAAATCCATCGGGTCGACCACCGGAACGCCGATGTCGCCCAGATGTCCGTTGACGTAGCGGGCCGGGATGTTGAGGCAGCGGCAGAAGGTCAGCGCCAGATGGGCGAAGTCGCGGCAGACGCCGACGCGCTCCTCGTAGGCCTCGAAGGCGGTGCGCGTCGCGCGTGCCTGCAGGTAGTCGAAATGCAGGTGCTCATGCACGAAATCGCAGATTGCCTGCACCCGGTCCCAGCCCGGCGGAAGATGGCCGAAGAGATCCCAGGCCGTCTGGCTGAGGCGGTCGGTCTCGCAGTAGCGGCTTCCGCTCAGCCAGCCGAGACAATCGGCGGGCAGGTCGGGCACGAGAACCTCGCGCGCCTGACGATGGGCGACCTCCGGTGCGCCGCTGTCGGCGACCGTGACGTTGCCGGTGATCGTGAAAGCGCCGGCCGGCGCGACCATCCTGAGCGCCCTGTTGCCGAACGGGTCGATGAAACCGATTGTTGCCACCCCCGGATCGGTGCTGAAGGTCTCGGGACCGCGAATATCGGCCATGCGGTCCGGATGCACGGACAGCAGGCAGACGAGCGCCGTCGGTTCCTCGCATCGCAGGGTGATTTCGTAGCCGCAGTGGATCAGCATGAAAGTGGCGCTTTATCGGAAATCGGAGGAGACCAGCACATAGGACGCATGCCGGGCGTTGGAATAGGCTTCGCGGGCGACATCCTGGACGGAGCGGCGCTGACGGTCGAAGGCCGAAAGGGCCCCCGCTTCGCGCCGTTCGTCCGCATCGAGAGTGTCCATGCCGGGATCGTCGGGCCGTCCGCTCTCGGATTTCGCGAGTGCCGCGGCTTCCACGAGAAAGGACACCTCGAACAGGCCGTCATGACCGGTGAAGCGCACGCCGTTGCGCGCCGCATCGAAGCTTCGGCTCGGGTTCGGAAAATTCAGCGCCATCGGTCCGACCCTCGGGTTTCCTGGGGATCGGCGTCCGAACCGGGACTGCGTATCGCTGTCGCTGTCACGGGCCGGGCCTGTCTGCCGGCAGCAATGCGCCGGTTGAGAACGACCATGATATCTCTCGCCATCGTGCGGCTGAGCCCGGTGAGGGGTTCTCCGCCGGCCTGGGCCGGAGCGCCGGTGAAGGCATGATACACGGTCCTGGTCCGGTCCCGCTCGATCCGGCGGCCCGGTTGGCGGTCGGGGAAGCGAGACGAGCCCGTGACGTCCGCAGTCTTGCGGTTTCGTCGCCCGAGCGCGCCAGGCGTCTGACTGGTATCGTCAGGGGCGCTATGCCGCCGGTTGATCATGATTGGCGCGTGGCCTTGCCGCGGGGCGGTGTAGCATTGCTGGCGCTCGCCATCTTGCTTCCGAAGGTCGGGACGTCGGGCTTGGCCGCCGATTTTTCCTTCTTCGGCTTCCTGACTTCGCGGTTGCTGCGTTGCTGTCCCTTAGCCATGTCCAAATGTTCTTTCCGAGAGGGTTGCATTGGCGTCGTCGATCGATCCGACCTGTTCCAGGCTGTCCTGCGTGGCGACGCGCTCGTGGCGTTCTTCCTCGTTGCGGATCCGGTACTGGGGCGAGCCGTTGACCGGCGGCAGCATGCCGGTGATGCGGTAGCTGTTGGTCGCCGGCGCGCCGCCGATGCGGCCCTTCAGCCGGACGCTCTCGCCGAGCGAGAAAAGATGCGTGTCGGCCTCGATGGCGGGCGGGCCGATGTTGCGTCGGCGGTAGGTCGCGATTGTCATGAGTCTGTCCAGTTCTGAAAGTGCGGCATCTTCATGCCGTCAGGATCGGCGCTTGCCGATTGCGCCTGGCCTTGTCCGGTTGCGCGGTCGAACGCGGGGCGTTCGCGCTTGCGTGCGGGAGAGGCAAGGACAAAGGAAGAGGCGCGTGGAAACGGACCAGCAAAAGTACAGGCACTTTTCTGCGGGCCCGAAAATCATTTTCGATGGGTTCAGTATTTTTTCTTCAAAGGAAAAACAAACAAAACCACCGAAACAAGATCACCATACATGGCGATTGGGTTTTAAGTAAGGCTTTTGCAATTTTAATTTGCGTTTTTCGAGCCGACGACTTTTCGAAAAAGGGGGGGCGGGCACACGCGGCCGCTCGCTCGCCGTGACCCGTCAGGCAGGCGCTTTCGTCGCACGGCGCGGGCGGACGAGCTTCCTCTCCTGTGCATCAGCTCTCGCGGATCGGCAGCGGGCGTTGTTCCTCGATCGCCTCCATCGCGAAATAGGAGGTCACCGTGTCAAGTTCCACCCCCGCGATCAGACGCTGGTAGACTGCGTCGTAGCCGGCCATGTCGCGGGTGACGATCTTCAGCATGTAATCGTAGTCGCCGCCGATCCGGTAGAAATCGATCACCTCCGGAATGGTCGAGACATGGGTGCGGAAGCGGGTCAGCCAGTCGAGCGAATGGTGGCGGGTGCGCACCATCATGAAGACGACGAGGTCGAGGCCGAGTTTTTCCCGGTCGAGACGGGTGCTCTGACCGAGGATGACGCCGGCCTTCTTCAGCGCCTGGATGCGGTTCCAGCAGGCGTTGGCCGAGAGGTGAACCTTTTCCGCCAGCTGGCGCTGGGTGAGGCTGCCATCGCGCTGGATAAGTCGCAGGATCGCGGCATTGAACTGGTCGATCATTCTTCGCTCATTTCGATCAAAATCATCAATCTCACGACCAATCTCGCTTAATTTGGAGACAATTTCGATCAAGAAAGGACAATTCTAACGTCTTCCGCAACATGGAATCGCGATCGGGAGGCAAAATGAGACGTCTGGCGGACTTTGCGCGCGACCTTCAGGCCGACGGCGACACGCTCGCCCGGCTCAGACAGGACGTCATCGGCGAGGGCGTTTGCTTCGACGGTCCCTTCGGCACGCGGCGGCTGGTCTATGCCGACTACACCGCCTCCGGTCGCGCGCTTGGCTGCGTCGAGCGCTTCATCGCCGAGAGCGTCCTGCCGTTCTACGCCAACAGCCATACCGAGGCCTCGTTTTGCGGAAGCGCGATGACCCGGCTCAGGGCCGAGGCGCGGGCGACGATTGCCCGTCTCCTCAATGCAGGGCCGGACGCCTCGGTGATCTTTGCCGGCAGCGGCGCCACCGCCGGGGTGACGCGGCTGGTCTCGCTGCTCGGGCTTGACCATCGCGCAGGGGACGACCACCCCGGCTTGCGGCCTCTCGTGATTATCGGCCCCTACGAGCATCATTCCAATATCCTGCCCTGGCGCGAATCCGCGGCCGACGTGATTGCGGTCGATGAGGCATTGTCCGGTGGCCCCGATCTTGAGGCCCTGGAGGAGATCCTGCGCCGGAACGCCGAGCGGCCTCTAATTGTCGGCGCGTTTTCCGCAGCCTCGAATGTCACCGGCATCGTCACCGATGTCGTCGCAGTGACGCGGATCCTGAAGCGGCACGGGGCACTTGCAGTCTGGGACTATGCCGGCGGGGGACCTTATCTGCCCGTCGACATGCGGCCCGCGCCCGGCGTCGCGCTCGATGCCGTCTTCCTGTCGCCGCACAAGTTTGCCGGCGGACCGGCGGCCTCCGGCGTGCTGGCGGTGCGTGGGGATGCGGTGCGGCGCAAGATCCCGACGGCGCCCGGCGGCGGGACCGTGACCTTCGTCTCGCCCTGGGGGCACGATTATTCCGCCTCGCTTGCAGCGCGCGAGGAAGCGGGCACACCGGATGTGATCGGCGACATTCGCGCGGCACTCGTCTTTCTGGTGAAGGAGGCGATCGGCCAGGAAACCATCGCCGCGCGTGACGGTGTCCTGTGCGAGCGCGCCTTCGCGGCCTGGTCCGCCGTTCCCGAGATCGACCTTCTGGCCGGCGACCAGCGGGCGCGGCTGCCGATCTTCTCCTTTCGCGTCCGCGACGGCGCCGGCGGTTTCATTCACCAGCAACTGGTGACGCGCATGCTGAGCGACCACTACGGCATTCAGGCCCGGGGCGGTTGCGCCTGCGCGGGGCCGTACGGGCACCGGTTGCTGGAGATCGATGCGGCTGCGTCGTCGGTTCTGCGCGAGGCGATCCTGAAGGGGGAGGAGATCGAAAAGCCGGGCTGGTGCCGGCTCAACCTGTCGTATCTGATGGAGGACGCGACGGTCGGCTTCGTGCTGGACAGCGTTGCCGAGCTTGCCCGGCGCGCCCCGTCTCTCGTTCCGCTCTATGCCTGCGATCGGACGACCGCCCGGTTCTCGGCTTCCGGATAGCAGCGGATGCAAAAAGGGCCGCGTCGCCGCGGCCCCTTTCAATGCTTGATATTGCCAGGCGTCAGGCCGCGCGGACCCCCGCGAGGAACCTGTCGACCTCGCTGCGCAGCACTTCCGACTGTTGCGACAGCTCGTTGGCCGCGCTGACCAGCTGGCTGCTGGCGGCCCCTGTCTCGGCTGCCGTGGTGCTGACGCTGGTGATCGTGGTCGTCACCTCGTGCATGCCGCTCGACACCTGCTCGATGTTGCGGGCGATTTCATGGGTTGCGGCACCCTGCTGCTCGACCGAGGCCGAGATCGCCGTCGAGACCTGACGGATCTGGTCGATCGTCTCGCCGATCGAGCCGATGGAGGAGACGGTTTCGTCCGTTGCGCTCTGGATGCCCTTGATCTGCTTGCCGATTTCCTCGGTCGCCTTTGCGGTCTGGCTGGCCAGTTCCTTCACTTCCGCGGCAACGACCGCAAAGCCCTTGCCGGCCTCGCCGGCACGTGCGGCTTCAATGGTGGCGTTCAGAGCCAGCAAGTTGGTCTGTTCGGCGATGTCGGTGATCAGGGCGATGACCTCGCCGATCTTTTCGGCGGCCGTGGTCAGGGCCGAAACCCGCTGGTTCGTCGCGGCGACATTCTTGACCGCGGCTTCGGAAATCTCCTGGGAATCGCTCACCTGACGGTTGATCTCGGAGATCGAGCTCGACAGCTCTTCCGCAGCACCGGAGACGGCCTGCACATTTGTGGAGGCTTCCTCAGCCGCGGCCGAAACGGTGGCCGAGCTGGCCGAGTTCTCTTCCGCGGACGCCGAGAGGGTCTGGGCGGAGGCCAGCATTTCGGTTGCTGCGGAGGAGACGCTGTTGACGATGCCGCCGACAGCCGCCTCGAATTCCGAGGCCAGCTTTTCGCGGGCGGCACGGGCTTCCTCGGCGGCGCGGGCCTCGAGTTCGGCCTGCTGGCTTTCCAGCCGCTTCACCTCGATCGCATTGTCCTTGAAGGTCTGCACGGCGGAGGCCATGTCGCCGATTTCGTCGCGGCGCCCCTGGTAGGGGACATCGACGGTCAGATCGCCTCCGGCGAGGTGGAGCATGGTTCCATTCATCCGGGTGATCGGTCCGGAGACCCCGCGGGCGAACAGGAAGCCGGCGAGACCGGTGACCAGAACGATGCCGGCACCGAGGAGGAGAACCCAGTTGCGCAGCTCGACGCTCGGTTCCTGCACTTCCTGCTCGTCAATGTCGGCAACCAGTGCCCAGGTGACGCCGTTGAAGGTCAGGGGCGTGTAGCTGGAGAGAACCAGTTCGCCGCGATAGTCGACCGTGTCGCCCACACCGCTCTTGCCGGCGAGGGCCTCGCGGGCGGATTCGCTGTCCACCTTCTGGCGCAGGATGCTTGAGGCGTCGCCCTGCTTGCGGAACCGGCTGTCGGAGCGCATCAGCATGTCGTCGCCGACAAGATAGGTTTCCCCCGTGCGGCCAAGTCCGGCGCCGTTCCCCATGATCGTGTTGATCCGGTCGATGGGCATCTGGAAGATCAGGGCACCCTTGAAGCTGCCGTCGGCGTTCATCACCGGCGTGGCAATGAAACTCGCCGGCGCACCATTCGAGGGGGTGTAGGCGGCAAAATCCGTAAAGGCGATGGAGTTGGAGGTGCCGGCGTCGCGGACCTGGCGGAACACGGTCGCGATGTCCGTGTCGCGCCATTTCCCGGTCAGCAGGTTGGTGCCGAAGTCATTTTCCTTGAAGACGGAGTAGACCAGATCGCCATTGGGCTCGACGAGGAACACGTCATAATACCCGCGCGCCTCCAGCAGATTGCGGAACCACGGATGGAATTGCGCGTGGGTCTCGCTGTAGGCACTGCCGTCCTTGGCGTCGTCAAGCTTGTGCTTTTCGCCAAGCGGGTTCGGGTTGTCGAAGATATAGGCGTTGCGAACCGCCACGTTCTCGGCGGCTCCGGTGCCGGCGTAGGACGTCTTGAAAGCAGCAAGGGCGTCGCGTGTCATGGCGTTGTCGGCCACGACCCTCAGGTCTTCCTCGATGCTCTTGAGATAGAGTGTCATCTCCGACTTGCGAGAACCGACCACCGCTTCCATGTTTCGCATCGCCGCTTCGGCCAGATACTGGCTCGACGAGATATAAGAAGAAACACCGGTAACTGCGGTTGCAATTACGGCAAAAGCAACCACAAGAAGAGGTATTTTTACGGCTATGGAAAGTGTAGGCAGTCGCGCGAACATTGCTGGCGCCCCTTTGCTTGCTTTAGTACTTCATGAATGGGCGTGAATGATTAATCATTGCTAAAATTATCATCGTTTTGCCTAATTTGTCGGCAAAGTTGATTGTAGTAATACGAATAAATTCAATCCTCGATTGAAACCGAGCGGTTCTTGGGGGGTATTCGCGTCCGGCCGGTCGTTCCCGTCGTCGATGCGCCTTGCAAAGGACGCCGACGCCTCTCCTGCGAAGGGCGCGCGACTCACCCTGCGGGCGGTGTCGCCTGAGCGATGCAGGCCGTCGCGCCGCATCGCCTCGTCGACATGATGTCGGTGTTCAGCACCCGCCAGACCGTGACGCGCCTCCTGGAAACCGTCCGGGCCAGTCGCAGGTGATCTCGTTCCTGACCAAGCACAAGAGGGGCGTGACCGAGGAGCCGCTCGTGCGCTGCACCTTCCTGGTGCGCTTATCCGGCCGTCTGGATGTGCCCGAGGACGCGGGGCGGGCCGGCAAGCGCCTAGCGGACCAGGTCCTTCATCGCCGCTTCCAGCCCCTCAAGCGTGAGCGGGTAGTGCCGCCCCTCCATCAGCTTGCGGATCATCTGGATCGACTGGGTGTAGGGCCAGTGGCGTTCCGCGACCGGATTGAGCCACACGCTCTTGCGGTAGTGCGCCGTCAGCCGCTGGATCCACGCCGCGCCCGGCTCCTCGTTCCAATGCTCCACGGAGCCACCCGCATAGGCGATCTCATAGGGGCTCATGGAGGCGTCGCCGACGAAGATCGCCTTGTAGTCCGGCCCGTATTTGTTGAGCACGTCGAAGGTCGGCAGGCGTTCGGAGTGGCGGCGGGCGTTGTTCTTCCAGACGAATTCATAGGGGCAGTTGTGGAAGTAGAAATACTCCATCACCTTGAATTCGGTGCGCGCGGCGGAAAACAGCTCCTCGCAGATGCGGATGTGGTCGTCCATCGAGCCGCCGATGTCGAAGAACAGGAGGACCTTGACCGCATTGCGCCGCTCGGGCCGCATCTTGATGTCGAGCAGGCCCTTGTGCGCCGTGGCGCGGATGGTGTCGTCGAGATCGAGTTCCTCCGCCGCCCCCTGACGGGCAAAGCGGCGCAGGCGTTTCAGCGCCACCTTGATGTTGCGGGTGCCGAGCTCGACGGTGTCGTCCAGATCCTTGAAGCTGCGCTTGTCCCAGACCTTCACCGCGCGGCGGTGCCGGCTCTCGTCCTGGCCGATGCGCACGCCTTCGGGATTGTAGCCATAGGCGCCGAAGGGCGACGTGCCGGCCGTGCCGATCCACTTGCTGCCGCCCTGATGCCGGTCCTTCTGCTCCTTCAGTCGCTGCTTCAGCGTCTCCATCAGCTTCTCGAAGCCGCCAAGCGCCTCGATCTGCGCCTTTTCCTCCTCGGTGAGGTGCTTTTCGGCGAGCTTGCGCAGCCAGTCCTCGGGCAGCGTTTCCGCCTCGATCGCAGACCCCAGGTCGAGACCCTTGAAGGTGTGGCCGAAGATCCGGTCGAACTTGTCGAGATTGGCCTCGTCCTTCACCAGGCAGGCGCGGGCGAGATAATAGAAGTCCTCGACCTGACGGCCGGCAAGGTCGGCCTTCAGCGCCTCCATCAGCGTGAGGTATTCGCGCAAGGAGACGGGCACCCCGCCGGAGCGCAGATTGGTCAGGAAGGTTATGAACATGCGCGCAAGTTACGGGGCTTGCGGGGCGCTGTCGAGATCGCAAGCCCGCGAATGTCGGGGCCTGCCGCCCATGCGCGGTGACGGCGTGGTGGCGGCACGGTGCAAGGCGGGCCCATCCCTGCGGGCGCGCCTCCGGGTCAGCTGACCGCGGCCTCATCCGGGACGAATGTCGTGCCGGGAGCGATCAACTGCGCCAGGATGTCGGCCGAGACCGGGCGCGACAGCAGATAGCCTTGGCCGAGGCGCACGCCAAGCGCCCTGAGGGCCTCGAGTTGCTCATGGGTCTCGATGCCCTCCGCAATCACCTTGGCTTTCATCTGCAGGGCGATGTCGATGATGTTGGGGACGAGCGATGCGCGCAGGGAGGTTTCGCTGCGATCGATGCCCTGAATGAACTGCTTGTCGATCTTGAGATAGTCCGGCGCCATGCGCAGGACTTCCGCGAGATTGGAAAAGCCGACGCCGAAATCGTCGATGGAGACGGTGAACCCGAGGGCCCGCAAGTGGCTGAGGGCCGCCTGCTTGTCGGTGCGCAGCATGATGCCGGCCTCCAGGACCTCGCAGTTCAGTTTCAATCCGAACCGACGCGCCCGCGTCACCGCGTCCGACGCGGCGAGTTTGGGGAGATTGTCCTCGCGCAGGTCGTTCTGGAAGAAGTTGATCGAGACGGTCCAGGAGCGCGCCACGTCTCCCAACGCTCCGAGGTCGTCGGCGACGATGCCGATGATCCGCTCGGTAAAGGCCCAGGTGTCATGCGCCTTGTCGATTTCGGGGATGAAGACATCCGGCGTGAGCGGGCCGGTCTCGTCCCGGAAACGGGCAAGGGCCTCGACGCCGACGATCTGTCCGCTCCCCAGGTCGATGATGGGTTGATAGTGGCAATGAAAGCCGCCGCTGCCGGAGCTGCGCAGGGCGCGCGCGATGCGGCCGGGAATGCTTCTGCGATAGGCCAGGCGATTGTAGACCCGGCGCTGTGTGACCGCCGCGAACAGCAGGCACAGGGCGATGCTGGCGCCGATCAGGACCATGTGACGCTGAAGCAGCTCCTCGCCCGAGTAATAGCCCGCAAGGCAGAAGCCGAGTTGCTCGTTGTTGTTGCAGACCTCGGCGGAAAGCCCGCCTGACAGAAACCGGTTTCCTTCGGCGACAAATTGCTGAAACAGCCCCGGCGTGCCGTAGAGATGGATGCCGTATTCCTCGTCGGGCGGGCGGGTAAACGCCTCCCAGGAAAACGGTGTTTTGGTCCCCGACAGCGCGCGCTGATCGATCAGGACGCCGATCCGGCCGGCTGCAATGAAGAGATTGGCATTGCTTTGCGGCAGACCGTCGGCCCTGAAGTTGAGCCAGATGTAGCGTCCCGGGCGCCGGCGCGACTGAAAACTCGGCTCCGGAATGGCGATCGGGCGCGGAAAGACCCCGAAGGTTCCCGAACAGATGGCGAAACCGCCGGCAGCCTCGTCCAGGATCAGAATGTCATGAAGGAAATTGTTGGTGAAAAGGGTGGTGCTGAGTTTGCGCAGATAGGCGGGGCTACATCCAAGATCCGGATCCTTGCCAATACCGTTCAAGGCGGCATTCGCCTGCTGTGTGACGAGCCCGGTCCGCGTCATCATGGTCTGAAGAGCCGTGCGCATTTCGCCGCGCACTTCGTATCCATGCAGGAACTTGATCGTGACGAGAAGGACGGCGGCAACCAGAAAGGCTGAGCCTATGCTGACCACGCGATCTCTTGAACAAAAAGCCACATCTGGCCCCTGGCAGATTTCAATGTTTTCAGACTGACCGCCGCGTCAGGGAAATGCAAGAATTGTATAATCTAAATACATGTAAAAAATACGGATAATAAAACCCAATTTTTATCTGTCGGTCTGTTTGGGCGCTGGAGCGGGTCACTCGGGCGGCATCGCAGAAGCGCGCTACTTTTGCTTGTTTATGTGCGAATCAAAGAAAATAAAATCCCGCGCAGCTGGCGTCTTCGCTCAGGCCCGGCCGGATCCTTCTTCAAGCAGGGCGCGGGTTTCCGGGTCGCTGCGGAACATCTCGCCCATCACGTCCGACACCGCCGGTCCGCCATGGCCGACAAAGGGCACGGGACGGCACACGGCAATGGCGGCGATGCCGACGCGGGCGGTCAGAAGGCCGTTGATCACGCCCTCGCCGAGGCGGGCGGACAGGCGCGCGGCAAGGCCGTGGCCGAGCAGTTGCGACACCAGGCTGTCGCCGGCCGCCATGCCGCCGGTCATGGCGAGATGCGTTACCACATGGCGCGCGAGGCGCAGGAAGCCGAAGACGCCGGGACGGCCGCCGTAGAGGTCGGCAAGCCGGCGCATGACGCGCAGGTTTTCCATCAGCACCACGGCGAGGTCGAGAGCGGCACGCGGCGAGACGGCGGTCACCACGGAGACGCGCTTGACGCTCTCCTTGACGATCCGCACCGCGCGCGCGTCGATCTGCTTCATCAGCTCGCGCTCGGCGAGGCGCACCAGATCGCGCCCGTCGATCACCTCGCGCAAATGCGCGGAGAGAGCCGCACGGCCCGCCGCTGTTTCCGGGCGGCCGGAGTATAGCGCGATCAGTTCCGCAAGGCCGGCCCGCGCGGCCGTCTCGTCGTCCTGTTCGGCGGCCTCGGCCAGCGTCTGGCGCAGGCTGTCGATCTTGCGCAGCCGCAGGAGGCCGAAGACTTCGCGCAGGGCAAGGCCGACGGCGGCGATCGCGGCCATCGCAGCAAGGGCGACGGCGGTCCAGCCGAGCCAGTCGGTACGCGCGAAGAGGTCGCGGATCAGCGCGTCGACCGACAGGCCGATCGCCAGCGAGGCAAGGCCGCCGAGGCCGACGGCAAGCCAGCGTCCCCAGCGCGGACCCGTTCCGGACGGAGAGGGCACCACCGCGGTGTCGCCGTCGAGATCGGCACCGGCGTCCGCCGACAGGTCCTCGTCCATGCTCAGCCGCGTGTCGTCGAGGCGGAAGGCTGCCGGTTGCCGGCGCTTGCGTTCGCGCGGGCCGGCGGTTTCGCGGGAACCTGGCGCGTCGCTCATGTCAGATAGTCTCCAAAGAGGAAATGCAGCGCCCGGTCGAGGCGGATGTGCGGGAGGGAGAGTTTCAGCCCTTCCGCCGTCGTTTGCAGTTCAGGCGGGCGGAACCGCACGAAGCGCACCGGCGGCTGCGGCTCCGCGCCCGGGGCGAACACCGTCTCGGGATCGTCCGGCAGGTCGCCGGGAAAGAGGGCGATTTCCGTCTTGCCGTCGTAGGTCTCGCCGTTGACGCGCTCGCCGGGAAGGGGCGTGCCCAGGATCGCCGGCATGGCCTCGCCGTCGTGGGTGACGCGTGCCTCGCGGGTGGCCCGGATCGCGGCAAGCGCCAGGACGTCGACTTCGGCGCCGCTGTAATGGGCGCGCTCCAGCGCCCGTTTGACCAGACGGCGCAGGATCGCTTCCAGCCGGTCGTGGTCGGCGCGGTGCAGATGGTCCGCCTTGGTCGCCGCGAACAGGATCCTGTCAATCCGCCGTGTCAGGATGGAGAACAGCCGCGAGACGCTGCCCGGCCGGAAGGCGGCGAGGATCTCCGACAGCGCGGTTTCCAGATCGGCGAGCGCGGCCGGTCCGGCGTTGAGCGCGCTGAGGGCGTCGACCAGCACGATCTGCCGGTCGAGCCGGGCGAAATGGTCGCGGAAGAACGGCCGCACGACGTGTTTCTTGTAGGACTCGTAGCGCCGCTCCATCATCGCGCGCAGCGATCCGGGCGGCGCGGTTCCCGCATCCGGCGCGATGTCGAGCGGGGCAAAGGTCAGCGCCGGAGAGCCGTCCAGATCGCCCGGCATCAGGAAGCGGCCCGGCGGCAGCATGGAGAGCGCGCGGCCTTCCGCCCGGCAGTCGCCGAGATAGGCGGTGTAGTGGCGCGCGAGATCGCGGGCAGTCGTCTCGTCGGCCTCGGCGTCCGGGTCGATGCCGGCAAGCGCGTCAAGGAAGGGGCGGGCGATCGGCGCGCGGGCGTCCTGGCGAGCCCGCTCCAGCGCCTCGCGCGAGAAGGTCGCGAAATCCTTGTCGAGCAGCGGCAGGTCCAAGAGCCATTCGCCCGGATAGTCGACGATGTCGAGATGCAGTTTTCCGCGCCCCAGCGCGCGCGACAGGAAGTGTGCGGATTCGAACGTGATCGTCAGCCTGAGCTCGGAGACCTGGCGGGTCGACTGAGGCCAGTCGCGCGCCTTAAGCAGCGTATCGACATGGGCCTCGACGTCGAAGCGCGGCACGTCGTCGTCCGGCTGAGGCTCGAGCGCGGCGCGGGCGATGCGCCCTTCCGCCGCCGCATCGAGCATCGGCAAGCGCCCGCCGTTCACCAGATTGTGGATCAGCGCGGTGATGAACACGGTCTTGCCGGCACGCGACAGGCCGGTGACGCCAAGGCGCACGGTGGGGGTGCCCAGGTCGCTGACGGTCTCGGCAATGTTGTCGACGGAGTAGCGGACTTCGTCGCTCAGGCGGGAAAGAAGCGTCTTGCGGGTCAATGTGTGTCTCCGCGCCGCCATGTGGTGGGGGGCGAGTGGTCTTGCAAGGGAGAGGCGTCTGCAAAGAGGCGGAAACGCGCGGAAACGGCCGCTGCTCTCATGCGCCGTCGGTCGTGTCGGGGGACGTGTCGCCGCCGTCGTTTGCCGCCTCGGGCAATGCCGACAGCGAGGTCATCGCCGCCGGAAGATGGCGCGGCAGGCAATAGGCGAGGATGCGCCCGCTTGCGCGCTCCACATCGGACCAGCGGTTTGCGGCGAAATCGATCACGGCAAGCGCGGCTGTCGGGTATTTGCCCTCGATGGCCTCGACCAGCGACGGATTTCCGCCGCCGACGAGCTCCAGTGCCGTGTCGCGCATCGCGGGGTTGTGGCCGATCAGCATCAAGGTGCGCGAGCCGCCGCCAAGGGCGCGGATAAAGTCGACATAATCCATCTCGGACTCGTCGTAGATCCCGCGCGTGATGCGAATGTCGATTTCCCCGGCAAGGTGGGGCAGGACGAGCGCGAGCGTTTCCCGGGCGCGCTGGGCGGTGGAGCAGAGCACCTTGTCCGGCATCAGGCCGTGGCGGGCCATATGTTCGCCGATCGCCGGCGCGGCACCGCGCCCGCGCGCGTTCAGGGTCCGGTCGTGGTCGAGGGCGGAGGTGTCGTGCCAATCGGACTTGGCATGCCTCAAGAGCAGCAATCGCAGCATGGCGCGTCTCTCCGTCCGTCGGGTTTTGCCAAGCATACAAAGGGGATGTCCCACGCCACAAGGGCGCGCGTGCCCCTTCGGCGTATCCAAGGAGGGAGATCGGGGGGAGTGCGCTCAGCCGTCATCCTGGTCCGGGCGATACTCGATGAGGTCGCCCGGCTGGCAGTCCAGTGCCTCGCAGATGCGTTCCAGCGTTTCGAAGCGCACGCCCTTTACCTTGCCGGATTTCAGCAGCGAGACGTTCTGTTCGGTGATGCCGATGCGGTCGGCCAGCTCGCGGGAGCGCATCTTCCGCCGGGCCAGCATGACATCGAGATTGATGATGATCGCCATGGTCCGCTTCCTTACACGAACTGTCGGTTTTCGTCCGCAACCCTTGCCGCTTCCTCCAGCGTCCAGCCCAGCACGATCAAAAGCATGCCCGCGATGATTGCGGTGACGTCATTGCTGCCGAAGCCTACAGCCAGCACCCGTTCGCCGGGCGGATTGGGCAGGGAGACGACGACGCTGGCAATCGAGCGGATCACGATCGCGACGGGACCAAGGGCGGTGACGATGATGCCGATCCGTCTCAGTCGGCGTCCGCTTTCCGGCGTCAGGATGTCGCCGGTGGCAAATCCGTGAAACAGGCGCTGGACCACGACAAAACCGAGAAGCGCCAGACAAAGGGGGATCGCGGCAAGCGCGAGGGCGGCGAGGCGGGTCGCCGGCGTGAGCGCTGCTTGCTGCGACGCGGCCAGGGCCTCGACCAGGCGGGCGTCCAGCGTGGCCGGATCAAGGAACGCGAGAGCCACGGCCAGGATCGGAACGACGAGGAGGCCGACGACCGGAACAAGCGTGATCGCCGCCATGATGCGGCTGACACGCTGGATGCGGGCAAGGCGCCCACGGGAAGCGGGCGGTTCGTTTCCGCGCAGTGTCATGTGATGAGTCCCTTATTGACATAAGCTGTTTTTTTATTGTGTAACATTAAAAAATAATCGTCAATCACATATCCATCGGTCGCGTTTCCAGCATTGGAGCCTTCTTTATGCCCCGTCCTTTCCTGCCGGCTTTCGCGCGGATTGCGCTTTTTCGCGTTGCCGCGCCGGTGTGTGTCGCCCTGCTGCTGGCGGCCTGCGGTCATGTTCCCCTGACAAGCATGGTGAAGCTTCGCGCCTTCGACCTGAAAACCACCGATCCCGAGCAATTGATGGTCGCCGTGCGACATCCCGACTGGATCCGCATCCCGCAGGGCGGCGCGGTGATGATCATCGAGGAACGCAGTGCGCCGGAGGGGCCCGTCGTTCAGCGCGACGAGATCGTCTTCGAGCGGATCGAGGGCGCGCGCGAGCCCGCCGGCCTCGCCTCGGAGCGGCGAAACGGCACGACGCTGAGCGTCTTCGCCGTTGCCCCGGGGGATGCGGACAGGGTCAGGTCCGTGCAGCGCCGTCTTGGCGCGCGCCGGTCGCAAGATGCATCCCGGGCGAGCGGTTCGCTGTCGGTTTCCGTCAAGGGCTGCCGCGTCGGCCCGGTTCCGGAGGGACCCGTGCCGGTCTCGACCTTTCTGGCCGCCGGCGAGTTCGACGGGTTCGTGCCGTTGCTGCGCGATTTCGACCTGAAGGCGGCAATGCGCGAGGCGGGCGCGCCGGTGGAGGACACGATCGCGAGCTGCGACGCGGCCGCGGTGGACGGCGACTGAGGCACGGTTTGCGGGAGTCTCAGCGCGCGTCCGTTCGGGCCATGACCTCGGCAAAGGCGGTCACCATCGGGCCGATGCTCTCGGCCTGGGAGGGCAGCGTATAGACCATCCACAAGGTGTAATCCGCGGTTTGCGCGGTGAAGCGCCACAGGGTCTCGCACCGCGTGCCATCGCCGCGCCGCCCGGTGCGGAAGGAGACGCCGGCGGCGGACGCGCCGGTCGTTTCCAGTCGCGCAAAGCCCGCTTCGGAATAGCGTTTCGAAAATGTCCGCGTGATCTCGGCGCTGGTGCCGACCGGATGGCTGCGCAGGATCGCGTTGGTGCCGTCGTCGCCCTGGTAGACACAGCCGGCGACCCGGTCGACGCCGCTGCCGAGCACGTGAATGCGGTTGAGCGAGGCGACCCGGTCGGGGCAGGTCAGGCCGGTGAAATGGCGCATGCCGGTGGTCACCGTGCGCCAGCCGGATTCCGTCGCGCCGTCCTGCGCGCGGGTCTCGCCGGACAGCCCGCCGAGCGAGAGGGCGGCGGCAATCACAAGGGCGGCGGCGCGCGCTAAGGTCAGCGCCCGTCGCGGCGGTTGAGGAAGGCGAGGCGCTCGAACAGATGCACGTCCTGTTCGTTCTTCAGTAGGGCGCCATGCAGCGGCGGGATCAGCTTCTTGGTGTCGCGCTCGCGCAGGTCGGCCGGCTCCATGTCCTCGTTGAGCAGCAGTTTGATCCAATCCAGCAACTCCGATGTGGAGGGCTTCTTCTTCAGGCCCGGCGTGTCGCGGACATCGTAGAAGATTTTCAGTGCTTCGCGCAGCAATTCCGCCTTCAGGCCCGGAAAATGCACCTCGACGATGTCGGCCATCGTGTCGGCATCGGGGAAGGTGATGTAGTGGAAGAAGCAGCGCCGCAGGAACGCGTCCGGCAGTTCCTTCTCGTTGTTGGAGGTGATGATCACCACCGGGCGCTGGCGGGCGCGGACCATCTCGCCGGTCTCGTAGACATGGAACTCCATGCGGTCGAGTTCCTGCAGGAGGTCGTTGGGAAACTCGATGTCGGCCTTGTCGATCTCGTCGATCAGCAGCACCGGACGCTGATCGGCCGCAAAGGCCTCCCACAGCTTGCCCTTGCGGATGTAGTTGGCGATGTCGTGGACCCGGTCGTCGCCGAGCTGGCTGTCGCGCAGCCGGGAGACCGCGTCATATTCGTAAAGGCCCTGTTGCGCCTTGGTGGTCGACTTGATGTGCCACTCGATCAGCGGGGCGTTGAGGGCGCCTGCGATTTCCTGCGCGAGAATGGTCTTGCCGGTCCCGGGCTCGCCCTTGACCAGCAACGGCCGCTCCAGTGTCACGGCCGCGTTGACCGCGATCCGCAGGTCCTCCGTTGCGACATAGCCGGACGTGCCCTCAAAACGCATGAAACTCTCCGCTGATAACTGATCTTGCAGCGCACACTATGGGGCGGCCCCGGCCGGCGCAAGATGCCGCCGCCGAGCCCGCAGGCCGGCATTTGTTGCCGGGAGCGCGCGGACAAAGCTGCCGGTCGGTCGTGCCCTGCCTGGCCAGCGGTCCGGGTGCGGAATTCGAAAAGCTCGATATTCCATATGGTTAACGAAATTCCCTGAACTGGCACAGTGTTTGCCAACCCCAGGACCGAGACCGGCGTGCCCAGCAGCGCCGGAAAGTCCGTCCTGTCCGTCCTGGAGGATCACATGGGTGTTTTTGGTGCATTGAACGCGGCCGTTTCCGGCCTTTCCGCGCAGGCTTATGCGCTGGAGAACATCTCGGGCAACATCGCCAACGCGGCGACCGTTGGCTACAAGCGGCTCGACACGTCGTTTTCCGATCTCGTCGGCGGCGGCAAGGGCGCGCAGCCCGGCCAGATCGCCGGCACGGTGTCCGCCAACTCGCGCGCGACCAACGGCCTGCAGGGCGATCTGCAGCAGAGCCAGGTCGACACCTACATGGGGATCAACGGCGGCGGCTATTTCGTCGTGCAGGGCAAGGCGGGTGAGGTCGACGGCCGGACGATCTTCTCCGGCAACGATCTCTACACCCGTCGCGGCGATTTCGAGGTCGACAAGGAAGGCCGCCTGGTCAATGGCGCCGGCTACTACCTGATGGGCCAGCCGATCGACCCGGTCACCAAGAACGTGTCCGGCTCGGTTCCCCAGATCATCACCATCGACAATTCGGTCATTCCGGCCGTGACGACGGATCGCATCCGCTATGAGGGCAATCTGCCGACGACGCCCCAGACGAGCAACCAGCTCGCCGGCGGTGACGAACTGCTCGACGCAACACTGACCAAGGCCTCCACGGGCGCCGCTCCCGATGCGGCGGCCCTCGGCCAGACCGTTGGCGTCGATGCCATCAATGCCGCCGACGAGGTGGCCTTCCTCAACACCTCCATCGCCGGCGAGGCGATCACCGTCTACAACTCGAGCGGCACGCCGGTGAACGTGCAGATGCGCTGGGCCAAGACCTTCGAGGACGACGGCTCGCAGCCGGACACCTGGTCGCTCTACTACCTGTCGGATTCCGGGGCCACCGGCGCCAATCCGAAGTGGACCAAGGTGTCTGACGCGCAGTTCGATTCCAGTGCCGGCAACGGCGGACAGATGCTGGTTCCGGCCAACGACGCGATGACGATCACCGGCCTTGCCGTCGATGGCGAAGTCGTCGGCGACATGACGCTCGATTTCGGCTCCGGCGCGCTGACGCAGTTCTCCGATTCCAACGGCAGCGCCAAGATCTCGAAGCTGACGCAGAACGGCTATCCGGCAGGCGACCTCGCCGGGATCTCGATTTCGGAAGCCGGCCGTCTCGTTGCCTCCTACTCGAACGGCCGGACCCGCGAGCTGCACGAGATTTCGCTGGTGTCCTTCTCCGGCGAGGCCTGGCTCGAGCGTGTCGACGGCGGCGCCTTCGAGGTCACGCCGGAATCGGGCGAGCCGATCGCGGGCGCGCAGGGGCGCATCGTCGGCAAGCGGCTGGAATCGTCCAACACCGACATCGCCGACGAGTTCTCCAAGCTGATCGTCACCCAGCAGGCCTATTCCGCCAACACGCGGATCGTCTCGTCGGGTGACCAGATGCTGCAGGAAGCCATCAACATGATCCGGTAACCGGATCGCAAAGACCGCCCGGCCGGTGCGATCCGGCCGGGCATGACGTGATCGCAGGCGCGAGGGCCGGGTGAGACGATGGGACTGAGCAGCGCTCTCAATACCGCATTGATCGGACTGGGGTTCAACCAGCGCCAGCTCGATGTGACGGCGACCAACATCGCCAATGCCGACACGGTCGGCTATACGCGAAAGTCCGTCTCCGCGTCCGTCACCTATGACGGCAACGGCATCGTCACCGGTGTCGAGGCGGACAGCATGCGCCGCTATCTCGACACGGCGGTGCAGGGACAGTACCGCACCTCGCTGGCCGAGCAGAATTACGCAAGCGTTGCCCAGCAGTACACCGCGCGTCTCGACACGCTGTTCGGCACGATCAAGGACGCGGGCTCGCTGCCCAACACCGTCAATTCGTTCATTTCGTCGATGTCCAACCTGGTGTCCGGTCCGGAGGATTACACCAACCGGCTGGAGGTGATGCGCACCGCCGAAGCGCTGGTCGGCAAGATCAACGCGATGTCGGAAGACATCCAGGGCATGCGGCAGGAGGTCGAGTACCAGATCGGCGAACAGGTCGACCGGGTCAACGATCTTCTGGCGGACATCAAGGCGATCGACCGGCAGGTGATCGCGGCGAGCCAGGACGGCGACAAGCCGGTGGGGCTGATGGACCAGCGCGACATGCTGCTGGAGGAACTGTCCGGCTATATCGACATCGAGGTCAAGCCGACCGAGCAGGGGGGCGTGCGCGTCCATACCTCCGGCGGCACGATGCTCTACGACGTCGACGTGATGAAGCTGAAGTTCGACGGACGCGGCAACATCAACGCCGATGCGCTTTACAACATCGATCCGGCCAAGCGGCGCGTGGGAACGCTGACGCTGGAGAATTCCGAAGGCAGCCAGATCGACCTTCTGTCGACGCGCACCCTGCGCAGCGGGTCGCTCGTCGGCCTGGTCAACATGCGCGACGAGGCGCTGACCGACGCGCAGACGCAGCTCGACGAACTGGCCGCCTCGCTGGCGCGGGCGTTTTCCACCCATGTGGAGCCGGGAACCGCCTATCCCGCGTCCGGCACCCAGACCGGCTATGAGCTGGATCTTGCCAATCTCCAGCCCGGCGACAGCGTCTCTTTCGACTACAAGGATCTCGGCACAGGGCTCAGCAAGTCGGTGACGATCTACCGGTCCGACGGTCCGGAGCCGCCGGCGCTGACCGCGACCAACGACCCGGATTCGATCTTTCTCGCGGTCGATTTTTCCAGCGGCAACTATGCGACGATCGCCGCCAACATCCAGAGCGCGCTCGATGGCGACGCCCGCATTGGCGCCGGTACCTTCGCCGCGGCCAACCCGGGCGGCTCGACGCTGCGGCTGGAAAGCACGGCGCCGGCCAGCCTGCGGATTGAATCGGCGCAGACGAACGAGACGGTCTCCGGCCCGTCGGCCCACGGCGATGCCTTTGCGCTCTTCGTGGACGACGGCAACAAGACCTTCACGGGGATGGCGGACGGGCGGCCGAACATCACCGGGTTTGCCTCGCGCATTCGCGTCGGGTCCACCTTTGTCAACGATCCGTCGCTGCTGGTGGAATATGCCCCCGGGATTGCCAATGGCGATGCGACGCGGCCGCAGGCTGTCCTCGACAAGCTGACGCTGACCAAGACCACCTTCACCCCGAAGACACGCATCGGCGGATCCGGCTCGCTGTTCGAAGGGTCGATCAACGACTTCGTGACCGCCTCGGTCTCGCATCAAAGCGGTCGCTCCGCGCAGGCGAAGGCGACCGTTACCGGGCAGCAGGTGGTGACGTCGAACCTCAAGTCGCGGCTCGACGATTCCTCGAAGGTCAGCGTCGACCAGGAGCTTGCCCAGCTGGTCCAGCTCCAGAACGCCTACGCGGCCAACGCACGCGTGATGCAGGTCGTGCGCGAACTCTACGACATCCTGATGCGGAGCTAGTGACGAGCAATGGCGATCAATCCCTACGGCGGCGGATTTTCGGCTCCCAGCCAGGTCACCTATCTGACCAGTCTGCGCAACCAGATGAACGATCTTCAGCGCCAGCTCGGCACCAACCTGAAGTCGGAGACCTATGGCGGGCTCGGTTCGGAGCGGGTGCTCAACCTGTCGATGAAGCAGCAGCTTTCGGAGATCGGCGTTTACAAGCAGACGATCCAGATCGCCGACCTGCGGCTGTCCACGCTGGATCAGGCAAGCGAACGGCTGGAGGAAATCCGCATCGAGGCGAAGGCCGCCACCGACCGGAACAATTTCGAGCTGTTCAGCGACGGGCGCACCTCCACCCAGACGTCGACCGAAATCGCCCTGCGCGAGTTCATGGCCCATCTGAACACCGATGTCGGCGGGCGGTATCTGTTTTCCGGCAAGACGGCGGATACGCTTCCCGTCCAGAGCCTCGACTTCGTGCTGAAGGGCGATGGCAATTATGCCGGTCTCAAGACCGTGGTCGGCGAATACAACCAGGCGGATCTCGGAGCGCTCAACAATGGGCGACTGACGACCGCCCGGGTCGGGACCCAGGTGAGCGTTGCGGAAGACGGAGCTCATCCCTTCGGCTTCAAGATCGACAGCGTGGCGTCGGGGGCGAGCAATGTATCGATAACCCAGACCGCGGGACCGCCGGCCTCGCTTGACGTCGACTTTACAGGCCAGCCGCAGCCGGGTGAGACGATCCGTGTGTTTTTCTCGCTGCCGGACGGCTCCAAGAGCGAGGTCGAGATCGGCGTCTTCGGCGGCGCGAACGATCCCGAGTTCACCTTCCAGCGCGGTGCGACCCCGGCCGATACGGCGCAGTTCTTCAAGGATGCCCTCGACACCGCGCTGCAACGCGAGGCAAACACCGAGCTGAAGGCGGCGTCGACGGTGCGGGCCACGGAAGCCTTTTTCGACACGGCGCCGAAATCTCCGGTTCCGCCCGGCTATCAGCCGCTCGCCCGCGTGGTGCCGAGCGCCGGTCCGCCGGTGGATTTCACCACCGCCACGAGCCTGCGGGACGGCACCAATGACACGGTCGCCTGGTACACGGGCGACAACGACCTTGGCGACCCGCGCAAGGACAGCCGGGCGACGATCGACGAGAACCTGACCGTGAACTACGGCGCCCGCGCCAATGAGGCGGGGTATCGCGAGGTCATTCAGGCGCTCGCCAGCTTCGCTGTCGCCGACTTCTCAAACGGCCAGCCGGACAATCAGAAGTTCTACGAGGCGATGGCGCAGCGCTCCTACGACGGGTTGACCCCGCCGGGATCGGAGTCTTCCGGCATTCGCCGCAACCACATGGAATTCTCCGCCGCGCAACGCACGGTGAAGGATGCGGAGACCCGCCACAGGGTGGCGGAAGGGTCCGTGAAGTCGGTGATCGACGAGATCGAGGGGATCAACAAGGAGGAGGTTGCCACCAAGCTCCTGTCGCTGCGCACCGCCCTTGAGGTCAGCTACCAGGCGACGAGCATCACGTTGAACCTCTCGTTGTCGAACTATCTCTGAGGAACGAAACCGTTCCTCGCCGCCGTCAGGCGGCTTCAAGGGAACCGGACGCAGAAGGCGTCCTTGACCGCGCAGAAGGCGCGAAGACGAATGACCCCGGAACGGGGCGCAGAAGGCGCTCCGGAGCGCGCAGAAGGCGCAAATGCGGACCGGGTGGCGGGCACAGAATGTGCCCTTGAACCGCGCAGAAGGCGCGAAAGACCAGACCGGGACAGGCGCAGAAAGCGCCCTTGAACGTGCAGAAGGCGCGACGGACCACCGGACAGACGAACGCAGGATGCGTTGCGGATCGCGCAGAAGGCGCAAGCAAAAAGGGAACCGGCAGCAGCCTGCCGGTTCCCTTTTTTGTGCGCGGCGACGCTGCGGGAGGCCGTGGCGGCGGGCTTCGCCTCCGCGTTCCGTTGTCGCCTTGCGCCCAGGCGGCAATGCGCGCACTACGGGCGCGTCTCCTGACGGCCCTGTTTCGTCTCGTCAGCGACCGGATTTCGGGCCGTAGAACGCAAAAACGCCGGCCAAGGGGCCGGCGTCTGGAAAACTTGCTGGGGGATCGGACCGCGGAACGGACGCCGTCCGGTTACGGAGCGGTCAGCTGCCGCGCAGACCCATTGCAATGTTGCGATTGATCTGGATGAGCGTCGTCAGCCGCTCCGGGCTCGGGTTCGACATAACGTCGAACGTATGCTTCAGGATGAAGGCGCCGAGCGAACCGAGGTTCTGCTTCACCTCGTCCGGAAGCGGGTTGTCATTGCTCGTCACGGAGGTCGCGAGGATCGTCCACAGACGGCGATTGTAGGTCAGGGCGTCGTCGAGCGTGACGGGTCCGCCGGTTTCCCAGTCATCCTTGACCGCTTGCAGGCGCGCGGCCGCCTTCATCAAGAGGGTCGCTTCCAGCTCCCTCGGGCTCACCGCCGTTTGCGCTGTCTGCTGATATGCTGCCGTGGCCTGATTGTACATGTTCGATCAGTTCCCGTTCATACTCGACCAGTTTTCGAGCCCGTCTCAATGCAGCGTAGAGCGACCCGGTTAAGATCTCATTGTTCACCGCATCGATCAGATCCATCGTGCTCGGTGCGGCCTGAATCAGATCCTGAATCAGCTCGAAGTAGATCTTCTTGTGCCGCTCGATGTCCTGGTTCAGGTACATGAGCTGGACGGCCAGATAGATACGCTTTGCCGGCGTATTCGCTGTCTGGGCCGTATAGATGTCCTTCTCGCGCAGGATCGGTTCATTGCCCTCAATAAAGATATGCGTCCGGTGATCTCCATTGGTGATGACCGTGGAACCGACGATAAATCTTTCGCGAGGACGCAATTCGATCTTGAGTGCCATGATGTGAGAATCGCATACCGGGTTGATTCAAGTAACAAATAAGTGCTCGAAAAGAAGATGTTCGGGGCGGAAAAATTTGCCGGGTAGTATTTGCCGCATATCTTTGTATTTCAATGTATTAGAGTGAATAAATCCCTAAGTCAATTTGCGGCATTTGGCGTCGCGCCTGCGCCTCTCCGGACCTGGCTTGCGGCGTCGCGCGAGCGATGCGGACAGTCAGAAAGCGGCGGGCGTGTCCCGTCGCAGATTGCCTCCCGGACGGAAAAGGGCGGCGGGTATCCCCGTCGCCCTTTCGGTGCTGTTTGGTGGTCGCGTCGTCTGACGCGAAAGGCCTGGCGCCGCTTAGAAGAGGCTGAGGACCGCCTGGTCGGCCTGCGAGGAAAGCGACAGGGCTGTCGTCGACAGCTGCTGGCGGGTCTGCAGGGCCAGAAGGTTGGCGCCTTCCTCGTTGGTGTCGGCGAGCACCAGGTTGTCGGCACCGGTCTGCAGCGTGTTGATCGTTGCCTTGGTGAAGTCCTTGCGGATCTGCACCATGGACAGGTTCGAACCGAACTTCGATCCGGCCTCGCGCAGTGTGATCAGGGCGGTCGACAGTTCGTCGAGCGCGGTGTTGGCTTCGGTGTCGTTGAGGCTCGTCGCCTGGGTGATGTTGAGGCCGGACGACGTCAGGTCCTCGCCCTGGATCTTCAGCTCCGACTTGGTGGCCGCGTCGCGCTTTTCGTTGAAGGCGACGGTGAGCTTGGAAGAGGAGGAGTTGATCAGGTTGATGCCGTTGAAGGAGGCGTCGGCAGCGAGCTTGTCGATCTGGCCCAGAATGTCGTTGAACTGCGACACCAGCTTCTGGCGGGTGGAGGAGTTCGCGGCAGGGTTGGCCTGGGTGGTGATCGACAGGGTATCTGCGGCACCGGCGGTCGCACCGTCGGTGAAGGTCACCGCGGTTTCACCGGCGTCCACATAGTCGCCGTCCGCCGGATCCGACAGATCGACGTTGGAGTTGGTGCCGAAGCCGAGGGTCGCGGCCAGCGAGGTCGCCTGGGTGGTCGCCGTGCTGCCGTCGCCAGCGACGTCGACGATCGACAGGTTCACGGTCTCGGAGTCGGAACCGGTCAGCTTCAGCTTGCCGGCGTCGGTGACTTCGGCCGTGACGACGCCCGAGGCGTTGATGACGTCAAGCGCATCCTGCACGGTCGAGACCGGGCCGGTGCCGTCGGTCTTCTGCGTGGTGCCGACGGTGATCGTGATGTCGGACACCGCACCGGTCGAGGTGTCGGTGGTCTGCACCGTGATCGTGTCGCCGGCGGTAAAGCCGAGGTTCGCCAGGGTCTGGCGCTTGGCCTGATCCTGGATCGATTCACCGGCCACCGGCGTCAGGCCGTTGGTGGAGATCGACGAGGAGCTCTCAACGATGGTGCCCGAGCCGGCGCCGCCGTCCTGGAGCGCCTGACGGGCGGTCGACTGGGCACTTTCCACCAGCTTGGTGATGGCGGTGATACCGTTGTCGGCGGCCTCGATCGTCTTGATCGCGT